>Ga0137338_1000011_pt1 | contig 36256 bp, 55 predicted proteins | sample EasRivERMLT366_2_FD_104770 | JGI IMG/M metagenome (GOLD analysis project Ga0137338, IMG submission 104770) | Soil microbial communities from meander-bound floodplain in the East River, Colorado, USA - East River MetaG ERMLT366_2 | ecosystem: Environmental > Terrestrial > Soil > Floodplain ...
GATTAGCTGAAAAAGAAGGTTACGATATAAATAGGATTGTAAATGAATAACACTCAAAATAATTTATCATTTGATGATTTATTTAATCAAGTACAAGTAGAAGATAAAAATAATTCCCAACAAAATCTTAATAATACTGTTCAACAATCTGCACAAATAAGACAGGAAAAACCTGATATATTCAAAGAAGAATTTGAAAAAACCAAAGAAGAAAAAGAAACTACATTTGGGGATATAAAAAATTCAGTAAAAGAATTTGGTAAAGAATTTGGTGTAGAAGGGTTAAGTGAATTAATTGCAACACCTAAAAATGTTGCTGATTTTATTGATTTTGGTTCTAATTGGCTTGCGCAAAAAGGTCTTGAAGAAAAAATCAAAAAAGGGGAAAAAATAAATCCAGAAGATGTTAAATTTACTCAGAGTGTCTTAGATATTTTAGGATTTCCAAAACGTGCTTTAGACTATGTAAAATATCCTTCAACAGAGCAGGTTTCAGAAACAATTAGAGAATTTGGAAAATCAAAAGGATATGATTTAGAAAAACCAAAAGAGCCAACATTAGCTCAGCAACGTGGAGAAACTATAGGTCAATTTGCTGGAGGAGCTGCATTTGGAGGACCAAGAAAACTTATTCAACGGATGATTATGGGTTCAATAGCTGGTGCAGGAGCTCAAACAGGAAAAGAATTAGAATTAGGAAAAGGTGGTGAATTAGGATTAGCATTTGCTCTTCCTGTGATGCTTCAATTAGGTTCTCAAATTAAATCTGGTAAATTTACACCTTCCACAAAAGAATTGCAACAACTGAAAGATTTTGGAAGAAATGTATTAGGTTTAACTGAAGAAGAAATTACGCCATTGCTTCAAACAGAAAAAAAAATTGCTAGTTTAGGAAAAATAGCTAAACCGACAGAAAAAGTATTAGAACAATTGGCAGGAGCAGAAACTAAATTAGGAAAAGGCTATGAAAAATTAAGAGCAGAAGCAATAAAATTACCTCCTGCGGATGGAAGAGAAGTAAATAAGTTATTGGATTCATTTGAAAAAACATCTGAAAAATTAAAATTATCTGATTTTCCAAGTACAGAAAAAGTTCAGGTAATCGATAAAATTGAAAAAGCTGCTGAAAAGATATCTAAAGAAGGAATCACCGCTGCAGGTGTCATCGAATCTTATCAAGATATTAATAAAACGGTCGATTGGCATAAAGTTAGAGGTGGTAAAAAAGAACTTGCCGAAATTCAAAAGTCATATAAAGAAATATTGCAAAATATTGATCCAAAAGTTGCACATGATTTCAATAAAATAAATGAATTATATTCTAAATTCAAAAATATTGAGTCTGCAATAAATTCAAATCAATATAAAAACTTTGTTGATTATGGAAAATATGCAGCTTTTTTAGGAGTAGTGGGAAAATCAGCTATGTCTGGAGATATAACAACTATAGCACAATCTACAGGAGTATATTTAGGCTATGAACTTTCAAGAAAATTTGCCACTAAATTATTGACTGATCCAAAATATCAAAATATTTTGATAAAATCTACAAATGCAGTTAAAAATGGTAGTAGAGCTGCAGGAGTAAGAAGTTTCAATGAATTTGCAGAACAACTTTCAAAAGATTTTCCTGATGATGCAAAGAAAGTCGATTGGAAAGATATGGCAAAAGATGCTATTCTTAATCGAAAATAGACCAATAAAATAAAGGTACAAAAAATCCAGTAATAAAACATAATAATATTGATTCCATAACATTCTCCTTTATAAGTTCCTTGTGCTTCTAATAAATCTTGATTTTTGCTGAACTGGAGGAATTTCATCAATCAGTTCATATAGCTCTTTTATCGATTCATTTAACTTTTCACCCTGCTTTTCGATGCTATAGTCAATCTTCATAAGCAAAGAAAAGCAGATGACGTTCACTGACAAGAGCAGCAAAATATTACCGTTTTTTTCAATCCAATTTGGTTTTTTCATTTTTTTTCGTTATTATATGAATTAAACATTATTTTAAAACATTCATTTAAACTTTCTTCTAATTTACAAATTTTTTCATTTTGTCTTATAATTTCATCAGTTAATCTAACTTCTAATTCATGTTTTACAGCCATTTTACCTATAACCTTTATTTCTGGTTCTAATTCCCATAAATGTAGATGTATTCGATCTAAGCTTTTTTGTATATCATTTTTTTCATTATAACATTTGAATGAAAATATTAACAAAATAAAACATGTACAACTTATAAATGTATTATATATAATATTAATATTCATTTATTTTCTCCTTATTTTTTCAACATTTCTATTATTACACCATACAATTGGTCCATTCTTCGATGAGCTACTTGGATTTCCGATTGATGTTTTTCAACATTTAATATAAGTGATTTTACATCTAATGATATATGGTCAATTTTATTTTCTAATTTGCTCTCAATAATATTGAACATCCAATAATTGAAAGCACATAAACCACCTAAAATTGCAGCACATGCTATCATTCCTTCATAATATAATTGCATATTTCCTCCTCAAGTTTGGTTATACGTCTTTATGTACAAAAGTATAGCCTGCTGGACAATATTTGTCATCGTAATTCCTCTCATAGCAGATTCCATCTTTAATTTCTTATGTTCTTCTGTTGTGAGACGTATTGTCAAGGCTCTTGTCTTTTTCATGTACATCATTATATACGATTCGTGATTTATATTGCAAGTAAAAAGAATTAGTTGATATGAAAAGATTAATTAAATGGGAGGGTCAACATGGCCAAAATTACTAGATCACCTGGGATAGAAAAAGCGTTCGATGACGTATTCCCAGTACCAGTGGTTGCTACAAGAGCACCACTTGCAACAGATACAAAATATCCATTAGGACAAATATGGGTTCGTAAAGATACTGCAACTGTATATATTCTTGCTCAGCTAGCAAGTGGTGCAGCTTCTTGGACACTTGCCTCACCTGGATCTTCCGATGTTGATACTTTGACTGGTGATGCTGGTGGAGCTATTTCTCCTATTGGTGGAACAATTACTCTTGCTGGTGGAACAAATATTACATCGACAGGTGCTGTTAATACAATAACTTTCGATCTTGACGCTGCTATTAGTCTTGTAACCTCTGTAACATCTCCTATTTTTACAGCTTCAGCAGTCGATTTAAATATCAATGCTGCTGCTAATAAAGATGTCATAATTAAACTTGGCGATGCTGCTGGTGCTCATAAATTATTGGTAAAAGATAGTGCATCAACAACTGTATTTTCAGTTGATTCTCTTGGAGTAATTACTTTCTCTGGTTTAACTGTAGCTGGAAACTTTGCACAGACTGCAGGAACATTCAATGTTGGTCAAGACAATGCTGCTAACGCAATTAATATCGGTGGTGGAACAACTGCAAGAACAATTGGAATTGCTAATTCAGCTGCTGCTCACGTATTAACTGTTGGATCGGTATCTGGTGCTGCTTCGACAAACATACAAGCTGGTACAGGTAATTTTTTACTTACTGGAGCTGCTACGACTACAATTCAAATTGGTAAATCGTTAACTACCGGAACTATTACACTTGGTGATACCGGTAATACTGGTACCATGACAATTTCAAGTTGCACAGGTACACAACAAATTGATATTGGAAATGAGAATGGAGCAAAAACTATAAATGTTGGTTCTGGGATAACTGGAAACACGATTTCAATTGGTAACGGAATTAATACAAGTGCTCAAACAGTTAATATTGCTGCTGGTAATGCTGGTGCTGATTCTACTGTAAATATATTTTCAGGAAGTGGTACTGCTGGTACTTTAACATTGAATTTGGGAACAGGAAATAGAGCGAAAGCAATCAACATCGGTAATGGAGTTGATGGAAATACGATTGCAATTGGTAATGGAATTATTACAACAGCCCAAATAATTAATATTGCAAACGGTGCTTCTGCTTCTAATACCACTGTCAATATTATGTCTGGAATAGGAACTGCCGGTGCTGGTACATTAGAAATTGGTAGCAATACTCGCGTAACAACTGTTGGATTATGTAACATTGCTCCTGCTGCTGCTAGAACAATAACTGTCTGTGGTGGAAATGGCGCTCAGAATGATACCTTAACAATCATGGGTGGAAACCCATCTGCCAATACTCAAACAGTAAACATTTTGAGTGGTGTTCCTACAGGTGGTACACAAGCTCTTAATTTGTTAACTCAAACCGGTCAAGCAGGTACTGTCAATATTGGTACTGGTGCTGCTATGGCAAACAATATCAATGTTGGAGGTACTGGAGCAAACGTAGTTGCAATTGGTAATACTCAAACTGGTGGTTCTGTTGTTGTTGGTGCTGCAATGACAACTGGGACTATAACAATTGGTGGTACAGGAGCTCAAACAGGAACAATTATTCTTTCTGCTTCTACAGCTACTCAAGAGATAGATATTGCAAATACGAATGGTACTAAAACAATTCTGGTTGGTGGTGGAATCAATGGAAACACAATTAGCTTAGGTAACGGTGCAAATTCATCAGCACAAATAATTAACGTAGCTGGTGGTGCTTCTGCTGCTAATAGTACTGTTAATATTCTATCTGGAAACGGATCAGCTGGAACACAAACTTGCAATATCTTAACAGGTACAAGAACTGGTGCATTGAATTTAGGTACTGGAGGAGCTGCTCATGTTGTTATCTTGGGATCAACCAATGGTGCTGCTTCAACAACAATTCAATCGGGTACAGGTGATGTAATTGTAACATCAACTGACGCTGTAACTATCGATGCAGCTGGTGTCTTAGAATTAAATTCTTCAGCAGGTGTAATCGGTATAGGTAATGATGCTGTCTCTCAAAATATAAATATAGGAACAGCAGGAACACGTACATTAACAATTGGAAATAACACTGCAACATCTTCAGTTGTTGTTAACGTTGGAACAGGTGCTGCTCAATTTGGTGCTAATGGTACTACACACACAACAACAATAGGATCAACTACGACTTCATCTTCTACAGTAGTTCAAGCTGGAACTGGTGAAGTTATATTAAGTGCTGCTGGACAAGTCAATGTTGATGCTTCACTTGATACACAAGCAAGTCCAACAGCTGCATCAACTATTAACGCACGTGTAGGAGCGGCAACATTTACAGGATTTACAACAGCTTCAGCTGCTACACAAGTATTTACAATTACGAACTCGAAAGTAGGTGTATCATCTGTAATCTTATGTTCAGTATGTAATGAAGGTGCTAACGATGCACAAATGACTATAACACGAATTAAACGTGCTGCAGGATCTTTTGCAGTTTCAGTAAAAAACAATGGAGCTGCAGCCTTGAACGGAGATGTTATAGTTTCCTTCTGGGTTTTAGATAATTAATAAACTAAAAAAGGTAATGTTTTAATGGCATATGAACGTTTGAGAGAAACAGACTACAATAAAGTCCCATGGGAATTTAAAGTATCTGATGGTTTTTCAGGTCGATTTAAAGGTATCTATAGTTTTGGATATAATCCAAGTGTGTCTACTACATTCGAAGATATTTGGCGTTATGGTGGAGATGCCGTTTTTCTAAGTTCAGCTGAAACTATAACTGTAGTTTCAGATAGTGTAAATGATGATGGTTCTCCTCCTGGAACAGGTGCACAAATTATAAAATTAGAAGGATTAGATAATAACTATAATTATATTGAAGAATTTGTAACAATGGATGGAGTTACACCAGTAATTACAACAAAACAATTTTTAAGAATAACAAAAGCATTTGTGACAGATGTTGGAACAAATGGTTCAAATGTTGGAAATATTACAGGAATATCAACTATTTCTCTTGGGGGTCAATTCTTTTTCGAAGCAGGAGTTGGTCAAACATTAAAAGCAATTAATACTATTCCAGCAGGATTCTATGGAATTATTACAAGAATATTGGGATCTGCCAATGGATTAGATTCTGCAATTATTGATTTTCAAACTAGAGAATTTGGGAAATCTTGGAGAGTAAGACATAGAGCTTCGATTCCAACTGCAGTAGAATTTAATGTAGAATTTGTTCCATTAGGAGCGCCTTTGATTTTGCCTCCAAAATCTGATATCAAAATGCGAGCAATTAAAGTAGGTGCAGGTTCAACAATTGTTGGAGGTTCATTTTCTTTATATTTAATTGATGAAAGAGAGGTCAACACATGACATTTTCAAGAAACAGAGTTAACAGACCTTTCAAATTTGGTGAACGAGATCGTAGAGAATTAATTGTTCAAGACTCTGAGGTTGCTTTAAGAGCAATCAACGATGCATCTGGTAATCCTAATTTTATTGGAAGATCTATTGTGGGTACTTTAGACGCTGAACCCAAGTGGCAAATTCGCAAAGTATCTTATGACTCCAATGGTGCTGTTACAGAAGTTAAATGGCCTCAAAATAGTGAAAGCAATGCTTCAACAGATTATGAATTCGTTTGGAGTACAGTAAGCAGTTTAACAATCACAAATATTACTCAAGCAGCAACTGGCGTTGTTACAGTTTCATCGATAGGTACTCTTCAGAATGGTGATAAAATCGTAATACAAAATGTTGACGGTATGACAGAAGTAAATTTTGATGGATCAAACATATACATTGTAGCAAATATTGTAGGAACTACCTTTGAACTTCAGGGAATTAATACTTTAGCTTTCACAGCTTATTCAACTGGAGGTTTGGTAGTATTTGGTGAAGTTGTAAATTTAACATATTCATAAGGAACGAATGCCGTATAAATTAAATCCATTTACAGGTGAATTCGACTTAACTATGGGTCCCGGTTTTGGGACTGCTACAGTTCAATTCAATACTGATTCAGGTAGTGCAAATCCTACTGGTGCTGGAGTAATAACATTAACTGGTGCTAATGGAATTACAACGTCTGGCGCTGCTAATACTGTAACCATTTCAATAACAACTCCAATTCCTGTTACTTCTGGTGGTACGGGAAATGCCTCATTCGTTACAAATTCAATATTAATAGGCGAAGGTACAAATCCAATAGGAACTGTTGGACCTTTATCAGATGGACAATTATTAATAGGTTCTACAGGTTTACCTCCTGTTGCAGCAAATCTTACTGCTGGAACTAATATTTCAATATCTAATGGTGGAGGAACAATTACTATAAATGCAAATGATCCAACTACATGGAATGATGTAACTGGGACATCAGCAAGTATGGTAGTATCTAATGGGTATCTTTCAGATAATGCTGGATTAGTAACTTTAACACTGCCAGTTACAGCTGCTTTTGGAACTAAACTTAGAGTCGCAGGTTTTGGTGCAGGAGGATGGAAAATAGCACAAAATGCTGGACAATTAATTCATTTAGGAAATGTAGTTTCAACTGTAGGAGTTGCTGGACATCTCGATTCTACCAATCAATTTGATGCAGTAGAATTATTATGTGTTGTTGCAAATACAACATTTCTGGTATTGAGCAGCATAGGAAATATAAGCATAACATGACGAAGAATAATGCTATTAATTTATCAGCTTCTGGAATTGTAAGTTATGATGGAGCTGGAACTTTTTCTGGTCGCACAATAGCAGCATCATCATCAAAAATATCTATAACAAATGCAGATGGTATTTCAGGAAATCCTAGTATTGATGTAGTTGAAGCTAATTTAACTTTAAGTAATATGGGTGGAACTTTAGTTGTATCACAAGGGGGTACTGGAGTAACATCCAATACTGCTTATGCTGTACTTTGTGGAGGAACTGCAGCAACAACACCTATTCAATCAATTGCAAGTGTTGGTTCTGCAAATCAAGTTTTAACAAGTAATGGTGCAGGAAGTTTACCGACATTTCAAGCAGCAGCACATGGATGGGAATATATTACTACAGCTACTGCTACAAATTCAACTTCTGTTACATTTACGGGATTGAGTTCAACATATTTCATGTATCAAATCATAGCAGATAACATTGTACCAATTTCAGATAATACAGCTTTATGGTTAAGAACCTCTACTGATAACGGAGGTAGTTATGATGCTGGAGCTTCAGATTATGCTTTTGTTTACAATGATGTAGAAATGGATACAACACCTACGATTGCAACAGTTGCAGATGAAGCTAACGATGAAATTGTTCTTTGTGTTGCTTGTGGTACAGGAGCAAATGAACGGGTATGTTTAATTTTAAATATAATTAATCCATCTAATACAACATTCACATTTATTGAAGGAAGAATTGTACAATATGATGCAACACCTCAAGGTGTATTAAATTGGAATGGAAGTTTTCGAGCATCCGCAGCTGACGTAGATGCAATTCAATTTTTGATGTCATCAGGAAATATTAATACTGGAACATTTAAACTATATGGATTAAGAGCAAGTTAGAAATGACAAATAATTCCATTAACCTTTCTCAATCTGGAATCGCGAGTAATACTGGAATTGGAACATTTGTTGGAAGAACATTAACCGCAGGATCATCAAAAATACTTCTCACAAATGGAAGTGGTATTTTAGGAACTCCATCAATTGATATAGTAGAAGCAAATATTTCATTAGCTAATTTAGGTGGAACTCTTACTGTTGCACAAGGTGGAACTGGAGTAACATCCAATACAGCTTTTGCACCATTATGTGGTGGAACAACATCTACAAACCCTATTCAATCAACTGCTGATGCAGGAACAATAGGATATGTCTTAAAAAGTAATGGTGCTGGAGCATTACCAACATATCAAAGACCCCCTGCTTGGGAATTTATTTCAACTGCAACAGCAGCTAATTCCACTTCTATAACATTTATTGGATTAACATCTTCTTATTTTATGTATCGCGTTGTAGCAGATAACATTGTACCGATTACTGATGGAACATCGCTTTTAATGAGAACTTCAACAAATAATGGTAGTTCATACGATGCTGGAGTATCAGATTATGCTTTTGTTTACAATCGTGTTGGACTATCAACTGGTGCCGGTATTTCTTCAACAGGAGATAATTTAAATAGTTCAATTGTATTAATGCAAGATATGGGAACAGCTGCAAATGAAAGGGGAAATTTCATTTTAAATATAATTAATCCATCTAATACAACATTTACATTTATAATTGGTAATGGTGTTCAAACAAATAGTTCTGCAGCATTTGGAATATTATATGATCTTTCAGGAATTAGATTATCAGCTGCTGATGTGGACGCAATTCAATTTTTAATGTTAGGTGGTAACATTTCTACTGGAACATTTAAGTTATATGGTTTAAAAGCAAGTTAAGGAGCAAAAATATGGTACAATTAGGGACACCTGCACAAAATGATAATACGTTAGCCTATAATGATTTTAGATTAAATGGGGTTCCAGTTGTTCAAGGACCACGAAGACCATTAATAACGGATAAAAAATTTCCACTTTGGACAGAATGGCGTGTTGGAAAAGATCCTTCCACAGGTGCTGAAGGGGAATTTTGGAAATTAATTAGATTCGAATCAAATGGCGACGCTACATGGGTGATGTATCCTACTTCAGTAGGTAGTGGAGCATTAAATGATTTATTGGATCAAGTGGGTGTAAATGTTACACCTGACGTAAGTGGATTTGAAAATATCATAGGAATAACCGTTGCTAGTGGTGCTAATCCATCAGGGATACCATTAGAGACAGTTGCTGATTCTGGAACTAATACATTAGATGTTCAAATTCAAGTTGGAAAAGATCGCACCGGAGCACCTGGGGATAAAAATGATGCAGGGATTGTTTCATTCAGCGATACACAATTTTTAGTTAATACTGATGGGTATGTTGAATTAATTGGATCTACTCCTCCCATGCTACTAATTGATGTAGATTTTGATACAGCACCTGGAACTGATCCGGTAGTAGCTGATGGTTCAGGAGTTATGGTAGTTGCTGGAAGTACTGTAGCTAATGCAACTAATTTAAATGCACCTGTTGCAACTCATTCACGAGCTGCCAATGCCTATAATGTTGAAGTACAAGTAGGAGCTGCAATAACAGGAGCACCTGCTGATAAATTTGATTCAGGTTTATCTAGTTATAATGATACACAATTTACAGTAACAACCCATGGTTATGTTGCTTTAAAAGGGGGAGCAGATCTTCCTTCAATTCAGACATTAACTGGTGATGATTCCGTTGCTGTTGGACCTGATGCTAGTGGAGATATCGATTTAATTGGTTTAGCTGTAGCTAATGCTACAAACACAAAACCTCTATATTTCAATGGTGATGCTGCATTAAAAACACAAACATTAGAACTTCAAGTTGCAACAGAAAGAACAGGGGCACCAGGAGATAAAAATGATGCGGGTATTTGCTCATTTGATGACTCAGTATTTTCAGTAGATGCGGATGGTTATGTGACATTTGTCGGTGGTGGTACAGGTCTATTATCTGTAACAGTTGATGCCTTTACAGGTCCTGGAACAAATCCAGTTGTTCCTACTGGTGGAGGAAATATAACAATAACTGGTGCACAAGTTGCAACAGGAACAATTGGTGCAAATGTTATTCGTACTGATAGTTTAGCAGCAAACACATTAACTATAGAAATTCAAAGATCAACTGCTGTTGCTGCTGCTGATTCAACAAAGAATGGCGTATCGCATTTTTATGACTCTCATTTTACAGTAGATTCGAACGCATTCGTTAAATCTACAAATGCCGGTGGTACTGGATCTTTTGCGAATTTAGGAATTAAATATGTATCTCCAACTTTTACAATAACATCGGCAAGTGGAGTTGCATTAAGTGCATCAAATCCTGGAATGGTAATTGTGCCAAGCAACGTTAATCCTGGATTATCTATCCAATATCTTGTCACTAGTGACATTTCATTTATTGATGATACTGGAGCATCTGATATAGCAGGAAATACATTTGGTACTACAACAAATATATTATGGAATATAGAAATGCCATTTTATATGTATGCAGTTGGAAACTCTACAGATACTGCAGTAACATTTATGATATGCAGATTACCTCATATGGGATTTACACCATTAGCTGGAAAAATAGCTAAATCTGGAAGTGCATTAGCAAGTACACAATATTCTATGTTTGCAATTGATAGTACTATAACAGTTGCAAATTTTGCAGTAATGGCTTGTATAAGAGTGGGTGAATTTCAAATGCGTAAAACTACAGCATTAACAGATGATTGGACTGTTTCCTCTCCAATTGATCCGGCTTCTTGTGGTTTTGGAGTATTTAATTCTTATTCATTTTGGGTCTATCCTCAAAATCAAAATGGAGCAACATCAATATGTATGTCTTCATCTGTGATTGGAAATACAATTCCCGTACCAAATCAAATATCTGTAGGTTATAAAATGTCTCCATCTGGAACATGCTCAATTGGTTGGAATGTTGACTTTTTTACTGCTGGTGGTATAGGTGCAGGACTTTTAAGATTTCATCCACCATTAATTCAAGATGGTCTTTTTTTACCCTCTATAGCAAGAGGTGGTGGAAATTGGTGGAATTTTGCAGCTAACAATTATAGCAATTTTTCATTTCGAAGAGAAGCTACATTAACAAATTATAATATGATATATTTTGGATCTGCACAATCTAGATTTACTCCAGCAACTATTACTACAGATAAAAGGATGATGAATATAGCAATTGAATATGATATTTCGGTAACTGAATGATGAGATTTAATGATGGTGCAGTACTTATAATAAGCATCTTCATGATATTAATGATAATTTTCGGTAATGAAATTCCTAAAGCATTTCAAGAAGAAAAAATAGAAAAAGAAATAAAAAAAGAAAACGAAGAAACTCAAAAAAAAAATCAAAAATAGATAATAAATTATTTGAACCCTACGACACAAAAAGATGTTGCAAAAAATATTCCCTTATGTAAAATGAAGTTCGTCACGAGAATTGTTAATATGCAGTTCATGGAGACTCCTTAGGGAGGACTTAAAAAGTCCTCCCATTTTTCTAATGAAAATCTTCTTGTTCATTAGCAGGATCATAATATAACATGCATATCCTTAGGTAGTTGAGTCCAATAAATATATGGACTAGTTATTGAATCTAAATATTTTTCATTGATAACCATTGATTCCCATTTGTTTTCATAGGGAGCTTTTTCTGTGTCATACCAGAGTATGATTAAATCTTGGCCTTTTTTCGGGTAGTATTCTTCAATATCTTTCCAATATGTCATCAAGGATTCCCTCCTTTTTTCTTCATGTATTTATACGCTTGGGTTTTAAGATCATCGAAATTGTTAAAAGCAAATTCTTTAAATTCTTCTTGTTTAAAAGATTCTATATGATTATTTAAATTTTCAAGAAAATTTTCTTTATTATTTGACATGCAAATTATGTAGTGCATTTGCATTAAAAATAACATATTATAAATCAGATCCATATCGCCTTCAGCGTAGCGATATATAAGATTTAGAGTAGAACCCAAAAACTTATTGAAATCTTCACTATAATTCATTTATCTCCAAAAGGAACATAATAGTGATTATCAGACCAAACTTCCATGCCTGTCCTTTCCATTCCCTTCCTATCCACTCCACCCCTTTACACTCCCTTCCTGCCCTCTTAATCAAATATTTCTAAATAAAAACCACGCCTTACCAATCCATTCCAATCCTCTCCAAACCATTCCATTCCTATCCCATTAATCCTTAGATATGGTGCTTAAATTGCAAGAGTTTACCTTGAACCTTCCATATCCAAGAGTTCTTCCATCACATAAACCCTGGAGCATTCCAGTGTCATTGATGACTTTTTCGACTTGTGCTTTAGACACAAGAGAATCATTTATAGTAAGACTAAAATTCATTTTCCAGCCTATATTGCATGCTAAACGGTAACGAATGTTTTTTCCTTTAGTGTTGGGATTGCTTACCATGCGAATATCAACATAAACTTTATTGATAGGATCTTTGGGAATATCGGCTAATGTCATTTCTTCCCAACCTTTAAATAAAGGATAATTTAAATAGATTTTTTCATCATCGACTTGTACAGCTGATATCCATGTCTTTTGAATTGTCCCTCGACCAGCTTTTGTGTTCACAGAACCATTTTTTAAAGCACTAAAAATATAACTACCTGGTATATATAACTTTAGATCATCATGAAAAAAACTCATTTTCCACTCTTCTGGATCATTTCCAGCAGATCCAGATTTGGGTTTTGATAATTCCTGCAAAGATTCAATATTGAACCTATGAAATATCAATGGTTTTGTTCCTTCAATTTCTACTTTTGCAATCAACATATAATTTCCTTATGTGATGTTTAAAATAAAACCTCGCCAGTCCCTTCCTTAACTTTCCACTCCAATCCATTCCAATCCAATCCTATCCTTACCAAAATTCAATATTTCTAAATAAAAACCACTCCACTCCGCGCCGCTCCCTTCCTTTCCTGTCCATTCCGGTCCCTTCCTCTCTTTTCCGCTAAATTGAATTTCTTCTTATAGGAAAGTGTTGGTTTAAAAATTCACGGTATTCTATTTTATTGTAAATACTGTCAAGTTTAGTTACATCAATTATGCTATAGTTAGATTTTAAATGAGGTAACATCGTATCAATGATTGGTTTAAATATAACATTGTAAAACATTAATGTAAGTTTAGGTATATCTTGGTGTAAAACTACTGGTATCATTTTAACCCATTGTCTATTAGTTATATAAACAACATAGCTATAATGTGATTGTTCTTTACATGTAATCATATAATTTCCTTTGTGTAAAAACCCCAGGCGAAGCTGGGGAACTGTGGTTTTTGTTTAGAAATATTGGACTAATCCAACATAAATTCCGTGATTATCTTCAAATGACTTCATACCTAAGTATTTATACTCAAGAGAGACGTGATAATTGTCATTTATCGCATATTTCACACCACCTTTGAAATGATAAGCGAACTTTTTTTCAGCGTGTCCGACAATTAAATTCTCACCAAAAATTGTGGCTTGATGTTCAGCATAACCAATACCTATACCAAAGAAAGGTTTCAGAATTGGCAATTCATTTACTGTAAATCCAACATTTATAAGAGCACTAGATACAGAAACATTTGCAAGTACAGCACAATCTTTTCTTGGCATCTGATTTCTAAAGAATAACTCAGCTTCAATATGAGGTGAGCAAGTGTCAATAAAATCCATTTCATAACCTAAAGCAACTCCATAAGACATTGCAGGTGATGTAATATTTTTATAGGTTTGGTTAACACCTAACATATATTTTGCATATAACTGTCCATCTGGAATGTAGGATTCTGCCATGGATGATTCTGCCATTATATCACCAGAAATTAGTGAAAATGCTGCCAATATAGTAAATAAATGTTTCATTTTTCATTCTCCTTTATTTTTTTGATAAGGTTTATTGCAAAAGTTTCCGTGACTTTTAGCTTTCTCATCAATAAAGAAATACTCAAAGAACCGTATTGGTTTTCAAGCGACTTTGCCAAGATCTGCATCTGCTGATTCATGCAATTTCTCCTTTATTTTTTTTGGTTTGGGCCCTGGTTTTTTGCGGTCCAAGACTTTATTGATACTTTTCTTAGTATCTCTTACCTCATCCAAAATGATGACTGCCTCTTCACTAAATCTCCGTTGCGATATCTGTTTAAACATAAAATAACTTGCTGTCAAGTGGAGCGTCAAAAAAAATACAATGAAAAAATACATATAAATCATTTAACCTCCCTTATGAGTAGCTGCTCAAGACGTATACATTTTTTCTCTAATTCTTCGCAACGACTTTCTGTCTCTATCGTTTTTTTCTTCAATTCTGTGAATCTCCAAAACAGTCCACGACGTATCTGCCCTATCTCATCATGGATTTTTTCTAATTTAGTGATAGCAGCTTGATTTTCAATAAGTTCTTTTTGGAACATATCAAGTTGTATTGCCATATTTACCCCTTATTTTTAGTGAGTCTCCAGAACGATTTGGGCTCTCCGCGATACTTCTCCAAATCAATTTCCTTCATCTCTGGGATAGACTTATAATTGATTGTCCCTTTTTGTTCAACAAAATCTAATGATATACCACCACCTTGAGATGGTTTACCATGTGAAAGAGTTATTAACTCATCTTTCTTAAATTCAAATTCAGATTTGAGTTCTTCGATTTTATTCATGAGATTAAGACAATCATTGCTGATTACAAGCCACTCATCATCAACTCTTATCATCTTATCTACCATATCCATCTTTGGAGGAACCAAATTTTGGACATATTCGAAAAATTCGATCTCCTTTTCAATTAATTGTTTTATGTACTCTAAATCTCTCTCAACTTTGATGAAGACAATATGTTCCCCATCGAAGCTAACATAATATGAGAATTTTGCCTTAGGTATACAAGCTAATTGATGCTGAAGTTGGGCTATATATTTTTTTGGAATCTTTCCATCTCTAGCTGATTTATGATCTTCTTTTCCAGGACATTTTATCTCGAAGATAATATCATTCTCACGATTATACCCATCTAGACTTGCCATCATCATATCTTGATATTCAGGGTGAATAACAACAATTCCTGAATCAATTATCATATTTAATTGTTCAGAAGCCATCAACCTAGCAATGGGTTCAAGAGCTATTCCTCTTTCCATCCAAGGATGCATAATTGTCTCTTCATCAGAGAGTTTCTCTTTCCAAAGTTGATAGGGTGTCTTCCATGGACTATCTCCCATAATAATTGGTGCATCACTTGCGCCAATTTTCCCTTTACGAAAATCCCAGTACTCTTTACTATTCAAATTGATTGTGCATTCAATCATTACATTCCTTTGTGTAGTTAGGGGGGAGTAAAATCCCCCCGTTTTTTTACTCAGCCACTTTCTCAGATTTTGAGTTTTCTGCATAGCATTTCTCAAGCATCTTTACAAAGTACTTTGGATTAAGATCTTGGAGATCGTCTCCCATTCCTTCGCTTTTGATAAAGTTAATTAATTTTTCTTTGAGATCTGCATTCTCTCCCAAAGCTAAAGTTAATTCACTAAGTTGATCGTCAGATAGTTTTAGAGGCATTTCTTTTACTTCTTCAACAAGAATTGCCTCAGAAATCTCACCTTGAACATAACAGCCTTTAATAACATCTGGAAAAAGCTGTCTTGCGAGTCTACTTAAAGCCCTTGCAAAAAGCATATCCTTCGGATATTTTAGCCATTGATTTCTATAAATACCAGCTAACTTAGCATCCTCTATAGAAAAAGACTCTGTCCATGTATCACAGTTATCTTTGCGCTTACCATGCAAAATACACACAGAATTATCCGACCGCTTATCTTTTGTAATCGAATGACCACCTTGACGAATCAACTGATTCATCATCGAAGCTGTCAACTCAACCTTACCCTGCACAAAATACATTCCACCATTCAAAGCATCTAAAGGAGATACCCCAATAGATTTTGCCTTTTCTACGATTGCATATATCCCTTCAGTTCCTATTTTTTTATAGTGAGCTGATTGCAAAAGAGCTTCACACATCTTCTTGGTATTTTGTATATCGATGAGCATCGTTGACGCTTCATCTTTTTTTATAATCTCGTTTTTATTCATACTACATCTCCGCACTTTTCATCTTCTCTCTGTAGATCAACCATTGCTTGAGAATAACCTTTGTACCACTCTTGCAATAAATGATCCTTTTTCTCTATCTTCAGTGTCTTTCCTGCAAAAGGAACATTCAACACATAGCACAGCTCTTCCAAGCAATGCTCTAATTTATCGATATCACCATTCTCATAGATACTCTCTAAGCATCCACTCAAATAGTCCTTTGCTGCATCTAAATCGAAATTCTGCATAAACCTATCATTGTGATAATGCTCATCAAGCATCATCGCATTGTAATCATCTTCGTTAAACATACTTTTCTCCACTTTAGGGGGCTTCCGACCCCACTTTTTACATTGTTAAATCAATGCTTTTCACATTTATGAGCTGCTCTATACCTTCTAGTATAATCTCGCTCTCGTCCTCGTTCCATATTTTGAAATAAGGCATCTTCATTTTTACATGCATAGGTAAATTTCTATAATGAATATGGAAATATTCCAAAAGCCTTATCGCTCTCATCATATCCCAATGACATTCTCTTAAAGCTTCGTGAGCAGTTTGCTTCCCTAAACTTTTTAACTCTTCTTCATTTTTCATACTTACTTCCTTTGTGTGTTTTTGCCTTCCGGCACTATTCTGAGAGCACTTCCATGCTTTCATAAACCCAATATATCACGTACTAGAAAATGTTGCAACAAAAAAGAAATACTTTACAAAAATAATTTTCTCTTCGACAAAAATCTATACGCTAGCTATTATATATTAAACCCTTAACCAAAGGAAGCATTAATGGACTTAGAACAATATTTATGGGAGGAAAGACTCACCTATCATAGCTTCTCAAAAATGATATACGTTTCTCAACCAACTGTAGCAGCTATTGCAAGAAGAGAACACTCCCCAGGTTTACTCATAGGAACAAAAATTGTAGAAATAACCAAAGGCAAAGTAACTTATGAAGATATGTTAACCGAAGCAGATAAAGATAAAGTCAAAAAAATGATGAAGCAACATGCTAAAACACAAAAAGTTGAGCTTCCTAAGAAAATTATTGATTAGACCAAAATTCTAATGTGAGGTATATCTACGAGGTAACAAAAAAATAAGGCTCTAGGAATTAACCTAGAGCCTTCAACAGTGGGTCTTCCCGGACCACAAGGAGCGTTCATGTTACCAGATCATATCGAAATAAGTCAAGAGTCACAAGAAAAAAAAATTCCAGCATCAAACTATTTTCAGTTTCCTAACGTTGTTGTTGATTATTGGTATCGAAGATTGTCTCCAAGTGGAAAAATTATTTTAACTTGTTTATGTCGAAAAATTATCGGCTGGCATAAAACAGAAGATGCCGTTTCACGAAACCAACTTGTCAATATTTCAGGATTAAGCAGAAACTCAGTAAAACTAGGTTTAGATGAACTCGAATCTCATGGTCTTTTAGAAATTATACAAAGCTCAGATGAAAGAGGTGATAGACCAAATTTATATCGACTAATCGTTGAAAAAGATCCAACAGATCCTTTCGAAAAAGAACCTGAACAATGTCAAAATTTAGGGGGGGGGAGGTCGCCGTTTGACCAGGGAGGGGGGTCGCCGTTTGACCACACAAAAGATATACTTATACAAAAGAAAAAAGAATATATAAGCACCCCCCCTCAAAAAAAACAAAAAATACCCAAATCCACTAAAATCAAAAATGGTCATGGTGAAGATGGCATGTGCCTCCTGACTGATGAAGAATATCAAAAGCTAAAAGACAAACTGGGTAAAGAAAAAGCCGACCACGTCATAAATACTGTTGCACTCTCAAGAGGTGAAAATATTCAAAAATTCGATAAAACTTACAAATCTCACTATCACACAGTCTTGAAATGGGCAGGTAATGAATGGACATTCTCAGGTAAATCCTCTTCTGGAAAATCATCCATTCAAATTGCCAAAGATATTGTCATTAAATATTCAGCAAAAGCTTTAGCTCTAGGATTTACTTTAGAAGCCGCAAATTCATGGTTTGAAATAAGAAAAGGATCTGCAGAACCTTACACTTTCGCATATGATTTGAAAAATTTTGTGGAATTGATTATGGAAAAATTAACAAAATTAAATATTTACGAGGTATAAAATTAGCTATGACCTTAGAGACACCTAAAAAAGAATTTACTTTTGAGATTCCTGGAGAGCCTATACCTAAGAAGCGTCCGCGCTTCTGTTCAACTGGAATGAGAGTAAGGACTTACGATATTCAAAAGGATCAAACACAAAACATTAGAAAGCATATCATGCTGCAAATGGGCAAAGAACGCATTATAAGCCGTCTCCAAGGCCCTATCATGGTATTTATGTACTTCTTCCTGCCTATACCTTCATCATGGTCTCTGAAGCGTTCTAATGAAGTCGAAGGAACACCGCATAGGGGAAAGCCTGATCTCGACAACCTCATTAAGATGTATTCCGACGCCATGAATGGTCTCATTTACGCAGATGATTCTCAAATAGCAATCATTACATCAACTAAAAGATATTCAAAAATACCTAAAACAATTATTCACATTTCTGCTTTACAAGAAAATAACCTAATGCTAAAGGTAAATCATGGACATGAACAATCTGTTTAAGCTTATCGGTGAACAGGAACTCATCGCTTTAATGATTGTCGATGGTAAGCCAAATATGGCTTGGTGCGCAGATCTTAATCTTTGCCATCGAGAAGAAGATCTAATCAACGATATCATGATTCAATTAATGAAAATAAAAAAGCATCGTAAAGGAGTGTGGCTATGGTCTTTAGGGAAAGATGGAACCATCTTAGATGAATGTTACGTAGGAGAATATTGTGATGAACCATATTAAGGGAATTGATGAGCTAAACCAATACAAGTGGATGCGTTGTACAACTTGCGGAAGAACTGTTACTCAAAGCGAAACAGGAACGTGTATAAGCTGCCAAACAGGTTATGGGCAGAAATGCTCACCAGATTCATGGGATTTTGCGAAGATGCGACAAAAATTAAAAGAGACTAAAGAAAAGCTTGACCGCTTAGGGACAGAATGATATATCCAAGCATGAGGACGGTTGGCGAGATCTTACGCGGTGATAAAGCCGGCTCAGAAAAAAGAAAAAGGAAGGTTATAAATGCCACTAGTGAAGGGAAAGAAAGCAAAGACAAAAGAAGGAATGTCTGAGAACATTCGTCGTGAGATGGAAGCTGGAAAACCACAAAAGCAAGCAATAGCAATAGCCTATAGCGAAGCTGGAAAATCCAAGAAGAAAAAAAAGAAGAAGTGAAAAAACAATCGGTAGACTTTCACATCTTGATATCGGCAATGATTGGTATCGTAGGAAAGAAGAAAGCAGAGAAAATATTAGAACATTATGGCGAATTGATAGAACAACTAGGAAAGGTAAAACATGATTGAAGTAACTTATTATGAGAAGATTGATAAAGATAACTCCTTAAAAGCTATCTTTGACATTCATCATAAGGGAAAGAATCAATATCACAGAAATATGAAGCTTTTCATGAAAGATGGTAGGCGTTGGGTAGATTTTCATTCGATAGCGCGAGAATCTTTAGGAACAAAAAGCTTTGTAAAGACTCATGAATTTGCAGACAAAGAGATGATGAAGAAGTTCTCAGACATTGTTCTAAAGGCAATTGATGAGTTTTGTGAGAGAAATAATACAATGTTTTCGAACTTACCTAAATCTAATGTAGATGAAGAAGAAGGAGTGCCATTTTAATGAATTACGAAGATAAAAAGAACTTATATCCTTGGAAGTATGTTAACATTGGAGACATAGAGTATCCAGAGCAAGAAAAAGAAGTTGAGCTTCTGAATGAAATGATCTTAACAAAATGTCATTATGTTGCTGATAATAAACTAACTAAGTTTGTACGTGATGAAACATCAGAGATGACGGGAAAAGTTATAGCTTGGCGCTATACTGAGGGGGTAGATTGTGGCGAATGTACGGAGTAATTCACATTTTGGGCAAGATGGATATAAAATCTTGCAATATAAGGGGGAAAACCGTCCACCAAAGAATCAGGTGAACTATTTTGCTAAGAAACGCATGGAAAGTGCAGAAAGGCTTTATGAACAGAAACTTAAAGAAGCAAAGTTTAAGAGGACGAATCCTCGATCAAGTAAAACAATTGTCCCTCAAGGTGGGGGACGAGCAATAAACGGAATGCAAGGAGATTTTAGATGAGCTTTACAATTTTAGTCACATATAAAGATGGAAGTGTTGACTTATTGGAATTAGAAGATCAAAATATTATTAGTGGAATTATTGAGAAGATTATGGAAGGTAAATTAGTATTCGATTCCAATAAAGGGGAAGGGATATTAATCAATAAAGACCACGTAAAATGTATAAAGATTGGTCCTTCAGAGAAGATGAATCCTAAACCTATTGAGGAGAGCAATGGCAAGGTCAAAGCAAAGAAGAGCGACACAAAATAGCAATGAAAATGTTGCTATAAATCACAATATGAGAGCAAAAGGTCAGCGCTCGGAAGGTGGTCAACAAATGGAGTATGGTAAAAAGCTTCCTTATAAAGGGAAAAAAAAGCTTCATGGAATATAGACTTGAAACTCGAAACATAGAGGACTTAAAGGAATATGCCAAAAATCCAAGAACATTGTCAAAAGAGCAAAAAAAATTGCTCAAGCGGTCAATGGAAAAATACGGAATGTGTCAAACAATCCTCGTCAATCCCGATGGACTTATTATCTCCGGACACCAGCGAGTCCGAGTGCTCAAAGAAATGGGGAAAAGGAGAATTACTGTCTTCGTACCTGAACAACCTTTCAGTGAGAAAGAAATTGAAGAACTCAACATTACCCTTAACAAAATTGGGGGTGAGTGGGATTTTGACATTCTTGCTAATTGTTTTGAGTGTGACGATCTATTTTCTTATGGATTCACTGCTGAAGAGCTAAACATTTCTAAAGAGATAGATGATATAAAAACCGGGGATTCCGAAGAATCCCCTGGCAAGAGAAAAGTGAATATAACCTTTGCTGATGCAGCTCAGCTGGAAGAAGCTCTTTCGGAGCTTAAGCTTCTTCTAGAATCATATTCGGGAGCATCGTACAAGATAAAATAAAATGGGTCAAGAGAAATGAAAAAAAAACCGGGGCCAGCACCAAAAGATATCGATTGGGATGCTGTGAGAAAGCTTTCGGCTATGCAGTGCACAAGGGATGAAATTTGTTCTTTTTTCAATATGTCGAAAAATACTCTCGATAAAGGATGTAGAAGAGAGTTTAAGATGATGATTGGCGAAAAAATGGAAGAATGGGCAGAAGGGGGAAAATGTTCCATTCGACGTAAGCAATGGAATCTTGCCGATAAAAATGCTGCGATGGCAATATTTTTAGGTAAGCAATACTTAGGTCAGAAAGACGACTACAATTTTAGACATCAAGAAGTAAGCTTTAGTGTGGTGCAATACGATGCGAATGCGAAAAAACCCTGGAAAGAAGCCGACAAGGTTATACCAATTGACGGATAATGGAAGAAAAACAACAATTAAAATCCCTCAATTCGAGCCCAGAGAATACCAATTGGATTTTCTTAGGGCTATGGACCGCGACATTCGGCGTGCTGTTTTGGTATGGCATCGTCGTTCTGGTAAGGAAATTACTTGTTTTAATTACATGATTAAAGATGCATGGTATCATCGTGTTGGTACTTATGTATATTTCTTTCCAACTACAACATTGGGACGCAGGATCTTATGGGATGGCGTAGATAAAGATGGTAGAAAGATCTTGGATTATATCCCAAAAGAGATTATCGAAGGGAATGTCAATAATGTTGAAATGAAGGTAAAACTTGTCAACGGGTCTATTATTCAAATCATCGGTTCTGATCAGGTCATCAACGTTGGGATTAACCCTGTTGGGTGTGTCTTCTCAGAGTTTTCTTTACAGGATCCTAAATGCTGGAATTTCATACGTCCAATCCTTCGAGAAAATGGTGGGTGGGCAGTCTTTAATTTCACCCCTAGAGGGAAGAATCATGCATATGACCTCTATCTTATGGCACAGCATAACCCCGAATGGTTCTGTCAACGTCTTAGTATTAAAGATACTGGTGTGCTCAATGAACAAGATATGGAAAGAGAACGTCAGGAAGGCATGTCGGAGCATCTCATCCAGCAAGAGTATTATTGCTCATTTGATCAAGGTGCCGAAGGTGCTTATTACGCGAAATATCTTAATGAAGCAGAACTCCAAGGAAGAATAACGAATGTGCCTCATGACCCTCATGCTGCTGTGCATACTTATTGGGATATTGGTGTTTCTGATTACACCGTTATCTTATTAGCTCAAAACATTGGTAAAGAGATACATATAATAGACATGTATACTAATCAAGGTGAAGGCCTTTCAAATTATGTCGCATGGTTGAGAAAACAAGAATCATTAAAAGGTTATAATTATGGAGATCATTTTGCTCCACATGATATTCAAGTAAGAGAATTGGGTAGTGGTGCACAAAGTCGTATACAAATTGCAAAAGAATTAGGAATTAATTTTAAAGTTACACCTAATCTATCTATTAATGAAGGGATTGAACTTGTGCGTGGATCTTTTCCGAGATTATGGATAGATACTAATAATTGTAAGTTCTTATTAAAAAGCGTTGAACACTATCATAAATCATTTAATGAGAGATTAAATGTATATAGCGATAAACCTACTCATGATTGGAGTTCACACGCATGCGATTCTTTACGCTACCTTGCTGTTAATCAAAATAAAAACAAGGGAAGCAAGATGACTGAAGAAGAGGCTTATATGCTGGAAAGAATGTATTCAAAAAAGATGTAGAAAATTATCTTTACTTATTCTATAGCAATTGTATAATGCCGATTTAGAGGGATAAATGAAGAGGACACTCACAAAAATTGGATCAATACAACCTTATATTGAACCAAAAGGTTATATGGGTTCCTTAAAGAAGAAGCTGTTTAAAAAAAAGGATAAAGATGAAAAAAGGGCAAAAATTGAAACCAAATATGCTAAAGGGAGGAAAATCAGAACCGGCTTCTAAAGCAAAATTAGGGAGTGGCGGAAGATTTAAAGCTCTTGAGGGAAAATTGGAAAAACAGGGTGCAAAAAATCCAGCGGCTATGGCTGCTGCTATTGGGAGAGCTAAATATGGATCAAAAAAAATGGGTAAAATGGCTGCAAAAGGGAAGGTAAGACATGGCGTATAAACCAAAAAAACAACCTATGTATTCACGTGAAGAAACACCAGATAAGATAATTCGTGAAGTGGAATGCATGACAGTTAATAGACAAGTAATAGACCAATATAGAGGAACAGCACCTAATTTTTATTTAGGAGATGCCCGAGAAGAAGAAATAGAAGCAGAGTAAATTTCTTTATGATTTATACATCCATGAATTATGGAGGTTTTTTATTTAATGTCAACTGAACTAGACATTATTGCAGATTTCGATCGTTATTATAATGAGGCATATTACTCTTGGAATGCTCTATTCCCTTTTGCTGAAAGAGATCTTCGCTTTTACATGGGAGATCAATGGGACGAACGTGAAAAGAGAGAACTTTTTCAGGAAGGAAGATCTACCTTTGTTTTTAATAAGGTAAGACGTACAATAAATTTGATCACGGGTTATCAGAGAAAGAATCGCCTCTCCTCCGTCGTGGTTCCTATTGAAAACTCTGATCAAAAAACGGCTGATCAACTCAGTCAACTCCTTTTATATAGTATGCAATACGGAGATGGCTATCAAACTATCTCCGATTGTTTTTCTGGTGCATGCAAAACAGGCTGGAATCTTCTTTCTTTATGGGTTGATTATCGTGATGATCCTGTAAATGGTGAAATCAAATTTGGTAGAGAGCCATATAACGGTTTTATCCTCGATCCTTACTTTACAAAAATGGATTTATCTGACTGTAGTTATTTAATGCGTCGTAAATATTTAAGTGTTGAACACGTATCTTCGCTTTTACCAGGAATGGAGAAAGAAGTTTATGCCCTTTGGCGTATTGGTTGGGAAAGAGATGATAAATTTACATGGCTTCCTTATCAACGTCAGCCTAACGGCCAAGAATTAATGGCGTACAATGAATTTTACCTTCAAAAATGGCGTAATGTTCCTATGCTTGTCGATATGGAGACAGGAGAAACATTGGAAATGGAATTTGATAAAGAAACATTAAAGATGTTTACTGACAAATATCCTCAATTGCAAGTCATTCAACGTCCAAAACGTTATATGGAGATGCATGTAATTGTAAATGATTCCGTTATGTTTTCTCAGATGGATCCTTATGGTTTAGATGATTATCCTTTTGTGCCTTTCATATCCTACTTCGAACCTGAATCTGCACAATGGGGATTAAAAGTTCAATCTGTTGTTCGAAATATCATTGATCCTCAACGTGAAATTAATCGTCGCTATAGTCAGATGAGTGATATGTTAGATTCTCAAATTAATTCTGGATGGATTGCTAATGAAAATTCTGTGATCAATCCACGTAGTCTATTTCAATCGGCACAAGGTAAAGTTATTTGGAAGAGGGAAGATGCACCTCCAGGTTCGTTGGAAAAAATTCCACCGGCACAAATTCCCCCTTCCATGTTTCAACTGAAAGAGATGTTCGATAAAGATCTTATGGATATTGCTGGTGTCAATGATGCGGCATTTGGACAAACGGAAAATGCTCAAGAATCAGGTGTTATGATGATGCTGCGTCAAAGTGCAGCTATAGTTAATTTGCAAGACCTTTTTGATAATTTGAGATATGCACAAAGGCAAGTAAGTCAAAAAGTATTAAAACTCATCCAACAATGGACTCCAGAGAAAGTTAAAAGGATTTTGCATGAAGAACCAACTAAAGAATTTTACGACAAAAATTTCACTAAATATGACATTGATGTTCAGGAAGGTATACTCACTGATACCCAACGACAGATGTATTTCCGCCAGCTTGTTGATTTGCGCCAGCTTGGCGTTCCTGTCACTGGGGAAATGCTCGCCGCTGCTGCACCCATCCAAGGGAAATCACAACTTGTCGATGATCTTGCTAAAATGGAAAAACAACAGGCAGCCGCTGCTCAGCAACAACAACAAATGCAACAACAGCTTATGGATTCGCAACGTCAACAAGCACAAGCGAATACCGTTGCCAATTTGGCATTGGGCAAAGAAAGATTTACTCGTGCAGTGGCCAATTTGGGACTTGAAGATGAACGAGCAAGCAAAGCAGTTGAAGATAGAGCAAATAGCGCTTTATCCAGAGTACGAGCCATTAAAGAACTTCAATCAATGGATGACGATAGAATATTCAAATACATGAATCTTATCCAACAACTTGAAGAATTATCCAGATCACAAGAACAAGAAGTGAAAAAGGATGATATAGTAGTTTCTGCTTTAGCCAATAAAGCTGAGCAGAATCTTCCTCAAGGAATGGCTAATCCTCAACAATTACCTATTCCTCAAGGAGTACAACAATAGGAGACTAAATATGAAATATGGAAAAGGTCGTTCCGAAAGACATGCTGAATTTATGAAACCTCATAAAGGATTTAATAGTCCTGAAGGGGAATTAATGCATGGAAAAAAAGAAACGATGAATATGGATATATTTGCTGCTCAAAAACAAGATTTACATCGTCTTCAAATGCTACCTGCAGGACATCGTGGGTATCCTTATGAAGCTTTTGAGTATCAATATTAAAGGATAAAAATGAGACAAGAGACTGGTGAAACACGTGATGCAATTATTGAAGATGACGAAAAGGTAATACAGAAAATCGTCGACGCTAATAAAAATCGAATGGGTCTTTATTGGATAGTTCTGTTTGCCAAACCTTCTCATAGTTGTGTAGATGGAAAACCCACACTTGTGAAGCATATTAAAGCATATTTTGTTAAACCTCGTCCAATGGTTGGAATGATCGTTGGTGAAGTTAACAATGAAACAGGACAAATAAGTTGGGACGTAAATATGCCCCAACGTCCATTTGACTTTAATGCGCTTAAAGTTTTCGGAGCACAGGAGTGTAATGAAGTTGTCGTAGAAACAACCTCAATACCGGGAGCTTATTTAACAAAATAGTGCCGCCGGCTGACGGGCGATTAGGAGCTTAAAAATGAATCAAGACTCATACGTTTCGGGCGAAAATGTGGATGCCGCCGGTCCTGCAATAAATGATAATTCTGGAAATCAAACTGGTGAAGGAAATCAGGAGCGTCAAGTTCCTTTAGATGCACTTCAAGCAGAACGTACGGAACGTCAAAAGTTGCAAGATGAAGTTAGAATGCTTAAGGATCATATGATGCTTATGCAAAGTTCTCAACAAAATGTCTCTCATCAAAAAGATCCTATAGATAATCTTGCTGATGATGATGTTTTAACGGTTGGTGAAGCTAAAAAATTTATCAATAAACTCGATAGTGCTTACAAAACAAATATCGAAGAACTTCGCATGAGTCAAAAATATCCTGATTATTCTGATGTAATCAACAAGTATTTACCCGAAGTTATTAAACAAAATCCAAGTATTCGGAATAACTTACAAAGAAATCCAGATTATGAAATGGCTTATTACCTTGCTAAAAATAGTGACGCTTACAAAGCTGATCATAAAAAAACGAAGAAAAATGCTGATGCTGAACGTATAGTTCAAAATGCCAATAAGGCAGGATCTTTATCTAGTATGGGGCAAACTTCTCCGATTAATGAAGCAAGAAGATATAAAGACATGTCAGATTCTGATTTTAAAAAGTTAGTTAATCAGAATATAGGACAATTTTAGGAGATTTAAATGTCAAATATTACAACAGTTGCAGTGCTACCTCCAGCTGTTCGGGAATACTATGATCGACTTTTACTTATGACTGCTTATCCACAGCTGGTACATACGAAATTCGCTCAGAAACGTATTCTTCCCGAAAAAATGGGGGACACAATCGTGTTTAGGAGATACTCACGATTGTCAACCGTTCCAATTCCTCTCCAAGATGGTATTACACCTCCTGGTACGCCTTTATCTGTTACAGATATCAAAGCTAGAGTGGATTTCTACGGTAACTTTGTTACAATTACAAACCAAGTCGAGCTTACCGTTGAAGATAGAGTCCTAAACGAATCAGCTCGTTTGCTTGCACAAAACTTGGCCCAGACTATGGATGAAGTAACACGTGATGTTCTTGCTTCCACAGCATCTGTTCAGGCTTGTAGTAATGGCGTAAATGGTAACACACCTACTGAATTAACAAAAGCAGATATTGACTCTGCTGTCCAAACATTGCTTGGAAATAATGCTGAAATGATATCAGAAGTTGTCGTTGGAACGAATGCGTTCGGTACGGCTCCTGTACGTCCATCATTTTGGGCATACATTAGTACCGGCCTTCTAGATGACCTAGAATCCGTTTCTAACTTTATCCATAGTGCCAACTATCCTAACCAACAATCTGTGTTGGATGCTGAATGGGGCGCTACTGGTAACGTACGCTGGTTATACACCTCTGTAGGTAGTGTATCGAGCGCAACTCCTGCCGTTTACAATAACTTTGTAATAGGTCGTGAGGCATATGCAGTTGTACATTTAGGTTCTGAAACTGGGCAGTTCTATATTGAACCGCTCGGGTCTGCTGGTTCTGCTGACCCTCTTCACCAAAGAGGATCCGTAGGTTGGCAACACCCATTCGTCTCAAGAATTTTGAATGATGCATTTTTAGTAAACCTTATTAGTACACATAGTTAGGGGGGATATATGGCACAAGTAAAAACATTTAATTGGACAAATCCCAATCCAGCAGTAGCTAGGAACCTTAATTGTGGGTTTGATCCAGTTGAAGTCACTATTGTCGATTTGACAAGTGGTGGCTCATGGTATTGGGCAAAAGGATTCGTTGATGGAACCGTTCTAGATGTAGATGCTGGAACAATTACGGGATCTAATGGAGTAACACCATTAAGTCAAAGTCCTGTCTATGGGGCAACTATCACTGCATTCACCAATGCTAATCCAGGGGTTATCACAGCAAGCAATATTGCAGAAGTTGGTATTGTTGCTGGAGATACTATTAAAGTTACAGATATTGCTGATGATTTAACAGGTACTGTTTCAAGTTTAAACAGTACATATGTTGTTGCATCAGTAACTGCAACTTCAATTACTACTGATACAGATACATCAGTCACTGGTTATTCTGTATATGTAAGCGGTGGTAAAGCAATAAGAACATTAGATTCGAATGGAAAAGCTGTACCTATTCAAAACGTCGCTATTCGCGGTTTGACATTAGGGACAAGCGCCGTTGGAGCTCTATCTGCAAGTATGGTTGCAGTAGTACGCGGTGAAGAACCTGTTGTTTAAAAAATAAAAATGGGGGGTAAATTCCCCCCTTTAATATAGGAGAAAAAAAATGTTAGAAATATGTGAGGAAAAAGCTGATCCTAAAGGATTTTCTAAATTGCCTATTTTAGATACAAATAATCCATCAAAAAAACATACAGAAAAAGAAGAAAAATTTTTGAGAGAGATTGTAGAATATGAATTTATGAATTTAGAAGATCAGGGATATCCATTGACATTTTCTTATGGGGATGCAAAAAACAAAGTTAAAATTACATTGCTTCATTCGGGGAAATATCATCTACCTCGTTTTCTTGCTCGCCATATTGAATCCAAAACATGTCCTATTTGGAAATGGAGACCAAATGGTGCTGGGCAATTAAATAAAGTTATGGATGGGCGTAAATCTCGTTTTCAAATGCGTGAGGTTTATAGTTAAAATGGCAATTTGGAACCTGTTAGAAATTCGTAGAAAAGTTCGTCAAGTGACGGGGAGGTATTCACCTCAAGAGCTTACCAACGATCGTCTTGATGATTATATTAATCAATATTATCAATATACATTTCCAGCTGAGTTAAAATTGGAAAGGTTCCATACTTTCTTTGATTTTCTAACAGTTGCCAACCAACAAAATTATGATGCACCAACAGGATTTGTTAATTTTGAACCTCCTGCTTATGTCGATTTCTTGAATTTATTATGGTATCAAAATCCTGAAGATTTCTATGCAAATAATCCTGTGAAGATAGCTAGAACAATGATTGGAGTGGGAAATGGGATTGTGACAACATTTATATCTGGTGGTCAAACAAATCAACCTGTGCTTCCAGGATCTGCTGTAATAACAGATAATAATGAAGTCTTCGAAGATACAAATACGGTCTGGACAACCGTAGATGTTGCTTTGGTAGGCTCTTTAGGAGGCTCAGGGACTATTAATTATGTTACAGGAGTAGTTAATATTACATTTAATACAGCACCTATTGTAGATGCTCCTATTTGGTATTCAAATATCCAATTTCTTGCTGGTACACCTACTGCTGTTCTATGGTATAACAATCAATTCCAATTTTTCCCTGTTCCTAATACTGCTTATCGTTTTCGTGTAAAAGCTTATGCGGATACACTTGTGTTGAAAGCTGATGGTACGACATTACCGATGTTTGAAAATTCTACAGATAGACCATTATATGATCAATGGGGCCCTACAATTGCTTATGGAGCATCGAGAGATATTCATTCAGACTTTGGTGAGACTGATGCCTATCAAAGAGTAACAGCATTATATAAAGAACAATTAGCTTATGCGCTAAGGAGAACAAACCAAAACCTGCTTAACACTCGTGCAGGACCACATTTTTAGGAGAATATATGAGTACATTTGATCCAACATTTCCACTGAATGCAACTAAAATTCGCGATACACCCGCTGGTATGCAAAATAATTGGAGTGCAATAGAATTAGGAGATTTAACATTCATTCCACAAGTTGTAAATTTTGATAACCGTACTCCAGTTCATGTTCCTCCTATACCAATAGACCCTTCTGCAAATCCTAATACAATTCGAGTATTTAACAAAGAAGATACAAATGGTGATCAACAATTATATGCAATTGATGAAAATAGTGCTGTTTTTCAAATTACATATTTTCCATCAACACCAAGAATATTAGCTTTTGGTGAAGTACCTTTAGCTGGTGGAGCTGTAATAAATGGAATAGGATTAGGTAATGCAACAATAGGAGCTGTAAGTGGTATTAATCCAGCTTATACAATAAAATTTGCTGTTGGTTTTAATCCCCCAAATGATACTTATAGTGTAATTGGAATGCCAGTAAATGATCCTGCATCATTTAGTAATAATAGAATTATAAATATGATTAAAAGTAGTAGGACTACTGTATTAGGAGTAAAACAATTTTCAGTTTCATTACAAGCTAGACCAGAAGATGCATATAAACAAGATACTAACTTTTTTATAATGATTATTGGTACATAATATGACACAACCTATCATGATAGCACCTTTTCAGTCTGGATTAAGAAGGGATTTAGAACCATGGTTAAATCCTCCAGATTCCTTTCAAGAAGCTGTTAATGTTCATGTACACCATGGATTTATTGTAAAAAGGTATGGTTATCAAATATTTGGAAAATTAAAAACTTTAACTTTATTTCAAACAATTACTAATTTATCTAATACAATGCCTATTACAGTTACTGTTGCAGATACGACAGGATATATAGCAGGAGATATAGTCTTTATTTCTGGAGTTTTAGCCCCATTTGATATTTTAAACAATTTATTTTTTACTATATCAAATGTTACAGGAACAACATTTGATTTAGACGGAACAGATGGAACAGCTTTAGGAGCATTTGTTCTTGGGGGAATAGTTCAATTAGTAAGTCTTGATACTGATCGTGTGATGGGAATTTATCGCTATATTATGGCTGATGGTACACAACAATCTTTAGCTTTTAATACGACAAGAGCAAATTTTCTTGATACTGCTTCAATTGTTTCAGATTATAAACCATTGGATGCAGCTCCAATTATGAATGGTGGAGTGGAAGACTTTATTTGGGCAGTGAATTGGGAAAGTACAAATATTGTCAATAGATTATATTTTACAAATGGAAAAGCATTCGATGGTACGTTGAATGGAATACGATATTACGATGGATCAGGGAATTTTACAGTATCATTTACACCAAATTTGAATCCTACAGCAACTAGAAAGTTATATGGAGCAAAGTTATTATTTGTCATAAAACAAAGATTAATTGCATTGAATACTTATGAGAAGATTGATGCTGATATAAAAAATATACCACAAAGAGCTCGTTGGTGTCAGGCACAAGGGCCTTCCAATTGGGATGATATTACACCTGGAGGAGGAGGTTTTGTCGATGCTCCAACGGGTGATCAAATAATTAGTGCAAGACAAATTCAAGATCAATTAATTGTTTTCTTCACAGATAGTGTTTGGACATTGCGTCCGGTACCTGATCCGGCATTGCCATTTCGTTGGGATAAAATAAATAATTTTCGTGCTTGTAATGCCAAAATGGGATCTGTTGGATATGATAGACAAGTTAATGCCTTAGGTCTTCGTGGTATAACTGGAACCGATGGAATGCAAACTCAACGTATTGATGAAGGGATACATTTATTCACACAAAAAGATGTAACAGCTAAAAATTTTGGTAAGGTATTCTGTGAAAGAAATTATCAATTTAAACGCTGGTGGACATTATATAATCGAAGTCCAGTGGAAGGGGAGAGCAATGTTCCTTCTGATGAAAATAATAGCGTATTAATTTTTGATGATGAATCCAAAGCATGGACTACTTATAATCTTGCAATGAATTGTTTGGGATATCAAAATTTATCTAGCAATTATGCTTATCAAGATTTTACAGCAGCAAATGAATTAGATTTTACCTATGAAGATTATGAAGAGGATGAATCCGATTATACTTCTTTTATTTTTCAAGATTCATCTGAAATATTTTGTGGTGGTGATATTTATGGTGTTGTTCATGTTATGGAAGTTGGAGGAACAGATAATGTCAATGGAGAAATTACAGAAATCGATGTATTTTTATTGACAAATGAATGGAATCCATTTATAAAAGATGGTATACAATCTCAATTAGTTTACGTTGATTTTTATTTAGATACCGATGAATTGACTTCTGGTCTTGTTCAATTCTTTAAAGATGATAATGATGATCCTTATACATCTCAGTTGTTTGATTGTTTGCCTCATATTGGATATTTAGGAAGTATTCAGGCAATAACACAAGCAAATCCTGCTCAAGTTACAATTCCAGATCATGGTTTATCTACTGGAGACTTTTTATACATTTATGGTGTTGAAGGAATGACGCAAATTAATGCTTTATCTTATACAATTACTGTTGTTGATGCAAATAATTTTACTTTAGATGGAATAGATTCTACTGCATTCACAGCATATTCATCTGGTGGAGCAATATATGAAAGAGCATTCTATAAAACAAAAGTTTGGAAAAGAATATATTGTGGTGGTACTGGATATGAACATCAAATGTCGATAACTAGTGTTGGACAAAATAGAGCATTGCGTATTCATGCATTTAAACCATATTTTGCTGCTATTGGAACAAGGACTGTGACAACATGACGATTCCAATTAATAATATTTCTCCCCTTTATGGAAAAATTGCAGAAGATGACGATCCAAAAACATACATGAGAGATCTTCTATTTAACATGCAACAAAGAGATCAACAGATTGTTCAAGTTGTCAATGGTGATATAAGAGGAACAAATTATGGTATAGAATTTAGCTATACACCAATAATTAAAGATACGTTAAACGACAGTACTGAATTTACTTATACTACACAATTTGGATTTTCTCTACGACAAGGAGTCATGACAGATATTTGGTTTGACGTTGCATGGAATACACCAACAGGACCAATTACTGGAAAAATGTATATTCAATTACCTTATAAAGTTGCAAGAGCTACAGGAATGCCATTTGTTGGAGTTGCTCAACCTTCTGGATTTGCATTTACTGGAGGGACAAGTTGTGTGATAAATGCAATTCAAGATACAATTCGCGCAGAAGTTTGGAATACAGGAAGTGGATTTACGACAGCTAATCAATCTTCTGTTGCTACTGGAAGAATTATTGGACATGTACGTTATATTGGGCAACAAAACGAAGATGTGGAGATATATACATGACGGAAAAAAGTATTGAAGATCTAAAATGGGTTAGAGCTTTTTCATCAGATATTGTACCTAAATTTCTTATAGAACAAATTAAAAATAAGGACTTTACAGTAGAAGATTTTTATAAATATCAAAATATAAATTGTCTTATTCCTGGAAAAAACGGACCTACATTAAATCCTTTAAATCATCTTTATGTCTTGGCAGATAGTGAAAATATTGTGAAAGGAGTTCTTTGGTTTGTAGTAGATCCTCTATCGAAATGTCTTGTAGTAAATTCGTATTCTGTGGATAAAGAATATTGGGGTAAGGGTGCTATTCAAAAGGCAGCTACGATGCTAAAAGAGATTAAAAGTAAAGCAAATATTGCAAAAGTCTATTGGGTAACAAATTATCCAAAAGCATTTGAAAAACAAGGATTTAAGCGTTCAAAAAATACAATTATGGAATTTATAGGAGAAGAAAATGGCTAAGGGTAGTGGTACAGCAGGGGCTATTGGTGGATTATTAGGGGGAGTTGGTGGATTATTAGGAGGAGCTTTTGGAAATAAAAAAGATTTAATGGGTGGAATGAAAAATGAAGGTAATATCAGCAATTTAACACCAGAACAACAACAAATGTTCAATCAATTGTTAGGAATGTTAGGACCACAAGCAGGAAATATTTTAAGTCAATTTGGTCAAGCTCCTGAAGATGCATTTCAAAAATATTATGCTGAACCTGCCCAACAAGCTTTTTCTGAATATACTGCTCCTGGAATACAACAACGCTTTGTTGACGCTAATGCTGGCGCTTCTAGTGCATTAAATCAAGCTTTATCAAAAGGTGCTTCTGATGTAGCTACAAATATTGGAAGTCAATATGGACAATTCCAACAGCAATATGGAAGTCAGCAGCTCGATGCAGTTAGACAGATTTTAGGTCTAGTGACTGGACAAACATTTACGCCTATGGTTTCTCAATCTCAAGGTCTTCTTGGACCTTTAATTCAAGGTGCTGCTACTTTAGGAGGAGCTTATTTAGGATCTTCCAAAAAAATTAAGAAAAATATCAGATTATATGACAAAGGTATAAATGTTCTTGAAGACATGAAAGTGAATCAATATGAATATATTGAACAATTGGGTGGAGACAAAGGAATTGGGCTTATTGCTGAAGATCTCCCAGAAGATCTGACAAAAGAAATCAATGGAATTCTTCATGTTGACCTATATGCTTTGATGGGATTAATGATAAACTCCATTAAAGATCTAAGTGAAAAAGTGAAAACCTTGGAGTCTGAATTATGCCTCAACCGATAGTCTATCAAAAAGATCAAGGATTAATTCAAGGCATTTTAGGTGGTTCACAAGCACTTGCTAGTGGAATTGGACAATATCAAGAAAATAAAAAACTTGAACAGGAAAGACAAAGACAGTCTGCTGAACAACAAAAACAAAATACGATATTAGGTAATGTTTTAAGTCAATTTTCTCCGGATGCAACACCAATGCAGAAAGCTCAATTGATTATGGGTTCACAATTATCACCAGAAAATAAGAAAATTGCTTTTTCAATAATCGAGCCTGAACTTAAAGAAACCGCAAAAGTTCAAGCAGCAAGTGCAGAAAGAAGAAATATATCCAATTCTTTATTTAATCAAGATAACTATGAAGGTGAATTAAAAGTAAAAACTCCTCAAGGAAATATTGGTGAAAATGAAATTGCTCAATTGATATCTTCACCATTTGAAAGTAATAGAAAATTAGGTGAACATTATCAAAAACAATTAGAAAAAGAAGAAAAAAAAGTTACTGATTTATGGAATTATAAACCAAATCAAAAATTCCTTGAAAACGTAGAAACTGAAGCAAAAGAAGCTGAATTTGGAAATCAAATTGCAGATGAAATTATTAAAATAGCACCAACAGCTAATCCTAAAGATATCCGTACTTTTTTAGCTTCTAGATATGGTGAAAATCTACCATTTTTATTTACACCAGAATCTGCAAGTTTAAAATTGTTAGAAAAATACCAAGCTAAAGGTTTAAGACAAATATTTCAAAGACCTACACAAGCAGAATTTTTCTTTATTAATTCTGCACAAGCACAATTAGGAAAAACACCTGAAGCAAATGTAGCAGTAGCAAATCTACAAAAAAAATTCAATAATATTCCAATTCGAGTAGCTAATATAACTGATCAAGTTATTAAAGAAAATGGAGGTGTACCACCGAGAGATTTAGCAGCAAAAGTAAGAAATAAATCAAAAACAATTCAAGAAGAAAATACTATAGATGCAGCTGCAATTACTTATAAATATGGAACAGGTGATGATAAACAAAAAGCTTATGAATATTTAAAAGAAAAAAATAGTCCTCTTGTCAGAGAAGGTCAGCAATCAGAAAAAAAACCAATTACAAGATCAGATATGCTTAAATTTAAATCATTGTCTGGTGGGAATGTTGAAGAAGCAAAAAGATTAGCTGAAAAAGAAGGTTACGATATAAATAGGATTGTAAATGAATAACACTCAAAATAATTTATCATTTGATGATTTATTTAATCAAGTACAAGTAGAAGATAAAAATAATTCCCAACAA
>Ga0137338_1000012_pt1 | contig 36093 bp, 30 predicted proteins | sample EasRivERMLT366_2_FD_104770 | JGI IMG/M metagenome (GOLD analysis project Ga0137338, IMG submission 104770) | Soil microbial communities from meander-bound floodplain in the East River, Colorado, USA - East River MetaG ERMLT366_2 | ecosystem: Environmental > Terrestrial > Soil > Floodplain ...
CCGCTGATAACCATGCTGGCTGTGGTGTTGGGCCAGAAAGCCCCATGGCATTTTATTGTGCTGGTTCTGGCCAGCATAGTGATCAACCTTTATGGGGCATACTGGTTCATGAATGGATAAGGCCTTCAAAGGATAAATATGAAGTTTTTCATCGCAGGTTTAGGTTCAATCGGTCGCCGCCACTTCCGTAACTTGATCGCACTTGGCGAAAAAGATATTATTCTCCTAAGAAGTCATCGCGCCACATTGTCCGATGACGAACTTGCGGGATTTCCCATTGAAACCGATATCCACGAAGCGTTGAAAAAATACAAGCCGGATGCGGTCATTGTTGCAAACCCGACCGCCTTGCATCTGGATGTTGCAATCCCTGCGGCTGAGGCGGGCTGTCATATCCTGCTTGAGAAACCCGTATCGAATTCTCTCGAACGTCTTGATGATTTGCAACATGCCGCACAAAAAAGTGGCAGTAAAATTCTGGTTGGTTTTCAATTCCGCTATCACCCCACGCTCAATAAGGCCCGTGAGTTAATTCAATCGAACACTCTCGGAAAAATATTAACTGTCCATGCGCACTGGGGTGAATATCTACCGCAGTGGCATCCGTGGGAGGATTATCGTCAGAGCTATGCGGCGCGTGCGGAACTCGGCGGCGGAGTCATTGTCACGCTCACACATCCGCTCGATTATCTGCGCTACCTCATCGGCGACGTTGAAGCGTTGTGGTCATTCAACGGTCATATCTCTGCACTTGAATTGGATGTGGAAGATGTAGCCGAGATCGGACTTAAATTTTCAAACGGCGCACTGGGCGGTGTGCATCTAAATTATGTGCAACGTCCGCCGGTCCATCGACTCGAAATCGTTGGGACGAACGGGACTCTGCGCTGGAATAATGCGGACGGCATCCTGCACTTCCATCAAATGACGGCGGACTTCGGTTCTTATTCAGATAACCCACTTGCTCCTGTCACTCAAACCTTTTCGCCACCTGATGGTTTTGAGCGGAACCAACTCTTCGTGAGTCAAACACGTCATTTTATAGAAACAGCTCGCGGGGAGTCTGAGCCGGTCTGTCGTCTCGAAGATGGTATTATCGCATTGCGTCTGGCGCTAGCGGCGCGTCAATCACCCATTGAAGGTCGGGTTTTTGAATTTCGATAGTCGTGAGGTATTGAATGCGTAATCGCAATTTTCAACCATGGATCGAATTGATATTGATGCTGGTTATTTCGGGGTTGATCTACTTACCGTTCATCACCCAATTTGGTTACTATAACGATGATTGGTATTCCATGTATGCAGCCCGGGTGGGTGGCACGCAGACTTTTCACGAGATGTATAGTATTGATCGTCCAGGCCGCGCCTATGTGATGATCCCGCTCTACGAACTTTTTCAGGGAAATCCGCTTTACTACAATATATCTGCCTTTGTCTTTCGAATCGCGGGGGCGCTGAGTTTGTTATGGCTCTTAAGGATTCTATGGCCCGGGCAAAAGCGCGTAACTTTTCTGATCGCTTTTTTGTTTTTGATCTATCCCGGCTTTCTATCCATGCCAAACGCCATTGATTTTCAGTCGCATTTGATCGGTATTTTTTTGGTCTTCATTTCAATTGGCATGAGCGTTTTAGCGATTCGTCCGCAGGCTTTGAATAATCGCATTTTGTTGTGGGTGGGTGCGATTCTTACCGGCTGGGCATACTTGAGCCAGATGGAATATTACATTGGATTCGAGGCGGTCCGCTTTTTATTGATTGGGTTGCTCGTCTGGCGGGATAACCCGCTTTGGAAAAAGACACTTATTAAGACACTGTATGCCTGGCTTCCTTATTCGATCATTCCCGTTTTTTATCTTGTCTGGCGACTCTTCTTCTTTAACAACGAACGGGCAACTACAGATGCTGGTATGCAATTGGGCCTGTTGTTCACAGCACCACTGGTCACTCTGTATGAGTGGACCGGGAATTTTATTCAAAGTTTTCTGAATGTGACCCTGCTGGCTTGGGGAGTGCCGCTAACCCAATTAGCTTTTACGCTGGATATATCCAACAGTATGCGCGGCATATTTCTCGGCGTGATAGTTCTAGGTGTTGCAATATTGACCATTCAGAATCTTGAACGCAATTCAACTGATAATAACGACTCTTCACCCCAGACCTGGCAAAAGGAAATGCTCTGGCTGGGCCTGGCGTGGACAATAGCAGGTTTAATCGTTGTCATTTTAGCCAATCGGGCGGTGATCTTCCCGCTGTATTCCCGTTATGGCCTGGTCAGCGCGGCAGGCGCGATCATGGCCTTGGTTGCAGGGATTTCATACATCTCTGAGAAGCGCATACAAATAGCCTTGATCGGCTTCCTTTTCTTTTCCGCTGCTTTTATCCATTACGCAAATGGATTTCAACATGCACAGTATGCCAGTAACCTGCGCGCGTTCTGGTGGCAGGTCTCATGGCGCGTCCCACAGTTTGTCCAGGGCGCGACGATCATCGCCAATTATCCAAACAGCGGAATTCGGGAAGACTCATTTGTGTGGGGACCTGCAAATCATATTTATTATCCGTACAAGGTTAAACCCAATTCAATTCAAGCGGGCGTCTACGCGATCTTGCTTGACCACGATGCCGTGGTCAGGGTACTTACCCGGGAACGCCAGATTTTTCGGAAACATATCATCGTAAGCACGTTTAGGAATTATAGAAATTTCGTTATTCTTAGTAGACCCTCGATGCAGTCCTGTGTGCAGGTGATTGATGGATTGCAACCCGAATTCTCACATGCTGAGTCTGACTCCATCATGGTCATTGGTCCTTACTCGGAAGTTGAACATATCGTATTGGATGCAGATTTCAAGACCCCGCCCGGATTTCTATTCGGCACTGAACCTGTCCATGATTGGTGTTACTATTACGAAAAAGCGTCCTACGAACGGCAGCGCGGCGATTGGGATGCAGTCCTACAAATCGGCGAACAGGCTTTTTCGCTGGGGCTTGCCCCCCGGGATCTCATTGAATGGATGCCTTTCCTGCAAGCGTATGTCTACAAAGAAAATATAAAACGCCTTGTAGACCTTGCACCGCAAATCACAACAGATCCTTTCATCGCCCAGCAAGTTTGCCAGATTCTAAAAGCAATGCCTTCCATCTCAGCAAATGTTGAAACCACCATTGATGAAAATTATTGTATTCCTAATTAGGCACAGGAAAACCAATCCCTTATGAAACAAAAATGGTTTGCAGGTCGTGAAAATTTATTTTTATTTGCCTTGTTAATCATCATATCTGCATTGGTCTATTTGCCATGGATCACACGCATTGGATATTCACATGATGATTGGTATCTTATGGCCTCCGCCCGTGCGGAAGGTGCAAAAGTATTCCACGAAATTTATAGTGTCGACCGGCCTCTACGCGCCTACGTTTTCGAACCGGCGTATATGCTTTTTGGTGAAAATATTATCCTTTACAACCTGAGTGCCTGGGGTTTTCGCACCTTGAGTGCAATTGTCTTCTTATGGTTATTGCAAAAATTATGGCCCGGAAATACAAGCACGTCGACGGGGATGGCTTTATTGTATGTGCTTTACCCTGGCTTTCTCTCACAACCCAACGGCATTGACTATCTGCCACAAATGGTCAGCCTGGCAGCGGCCATGCTTTCGATCGCATTGACTGTCAGTGTACTATTTGAAACGAGATTATTTCCGAAAATTCTTGGTGTTGTTTTTGCAATTGCATTAGGTGTGTTTTATCTTGGGTTGGTTGAGTATGAGGTCGGCCTGGAATTTTTCCGCTTGGCAATCATCTTTGTTTTGTTAAGCCGGAAAGCAGGTGATTATAAAGATAGATTACTGAAAACCCTGCGAGCCTGGCTTCCGTACTCCCTCATTTTGATCTTGTTTGGAATCTGGCGGGTCTTCCTTTTTTCGGGTGAACGCAAAGCAACAGATATTGGCGTCCAGTTCGAGCAAATAAAACTTTATCCTTTGCAAACCGTTTACGCGTGGGGTGTTCAGGTATTTCAGGATTTGTTCGATGTCACGCTTTCCGCCTGGGTGATCCCGCTTTCCCAACTGACAAATTACATCCAACGCTGGGGTGGCGTGCTGGCCATCCTTATCACAGGATCGATATTTTTTGTTTCCCATATTTTGCAGGAGCGCAATACAGACAAAGATACTTCAGAGATTAATATAACCCGTGAGGCCTTGTTGTTGGGTTTGTTTACTGCAATTGCTGGATTAATTCCGATTGCCATGGTCAACCGCGATGTGTCGTTTCCATCATATTCCCGTTATACATTGCCCGGTTCAGTGGGTGTGGCAATATTAATAGTTGGCTTATTAATGTGCCTTAACGGAAAATTCCTACGCAATGTGATCTTTTCCGCCCTATGTTTAATTTCCGCACTTACCCAGCACGCCAACTCAATGAAGTTCGTTACTGAAACCAATGCGCTGAGGTCGTTTTGGTGGCAGGTTTCGTGGCGCATCCCCCAATTCGAAAAAAACACCACCCTCATCGCAACATATCCTAATAGTGGGATCGAGGAGGATTATTTCATTTGGGGTCCGGCAAGTTTGATCTATTATCCCGAAAAACAGAATCCCAAAGGGATTCAACCCGGTCTATTTGCCTCTGTACTGAATAAAGAGGCAGTGCATAAAGTCTTAATTAGGGAGCGCCAAAAATACGATGATCGCAAAAATATAATTACCTATGCAAATCATCGAAATATGCTGGTCTTAACCCAGCCAACAACCTCGTCGTGTGTTCATATCATAGATGGTATACAACCTGAGTATTCAACCAGTGAATCGGATACCATCCGTGTCATTGGACCTTTCTCCGAAACCGAACATATCCTTGTGGATGAAACGCCTCACGCGCCGCCGGTAATTGTTTTTGGTTCCGAGCCTGCGCGCGGGTGGTGCTATTCCTACCAAAAAGCAGACCTTGCGCGCCAAAAAGGGGACTGGGATGAAGTTCTGGATATTGGTGAGCAGGCTTTTGAGAAAGACTTATTCCCACGAGATCTGATCGAATGGATGCCCTTCCTGCAAGCCTATGCACAAGCCGGAGATATTGACCGACTCACTGAACTGGCTCCCACCATTAACGCAGATCCATATATTGCACTGCAAGCCTGCCACATCCTCGGCTCCATGCCGGGAATATCTGCAGAGGTGCTTGAGATCGTTGATTCGCTTTACTGTCCTGAATAATGGTCGAAAACAAATCCAAAATTCATTCACTGAATTTTAGGATATAATTCCGCTTCGTGTTTGAAAATTTTACAGAGTGAATCTGTGCAAGCTAAGGAGAAATAATGGCAAAAGCAAAACTTATCACCCCGTATGGGGGTAATCTGGTGAACCTGGTTGTGGAAGGCAAGGAGCGCGAAGAACTGCTTGCGCACGCCGCCAAGCTCCCCTCCATCAAGATCACCATGCGCAATCTTTGCGATCTTGAATTGATCGCCACTGGCGGATTTTCCCCGTTGACCACTTTCATGGGCAAGGCAGATTATGACCGCGTGCTCAGGGAAATGCGCCTCGCAGATGGGACGCTCTTTCCGCTCCCCATTACACTGACAGTTGACCCGAAAGAACTGCCGACCGTTGGCGAAGACCTGGTCCTGCGCAATGCCAACTTCGATTTGATCGCAGTGATAACCCTCGATGAGGTCTATCACTGGGATGCAGAGACCGAAGCCGCACACGCTTATGGCACAACCGACTCAAAGCACCCAATGGTCTCCGAGATGGCGCGCTGGGATAAAGTATGCATCTCCGGTCCGTTGAAAGTGGTCAACCTGCCCAAATATTATGATTTCGTCAATTTGCGTCACACACCTGCGCAGGTGCGTGGAATGCTCGAAGATATGGGACACGACAATGTCGTCGCGTTCCAAACCCGCAATCCCCTGCACCGCATTCACGAAGAATTGACCAAACGCGCCGCCGAAGAAGTAAAAGGCTCATTGCTTGTTCATCCCACCGTCGGCATGACCAAGCCTGGTGATGTGGATCACTACACTCGTGTGCGCACTTACAAGGCGTTGGTGGATAATCACTACGATCAGAAAAACACCATGCTCAGTTTGCTGCCTTTGGCAATGAGAATGGCTGGACCGAAAGAAGCGCTCCTCCACGCCATCATTCGCCGCAATCATGGCGCGAACCACTTCGTCGTTGGGCGCGATCACGCAGGGCCGGGAAATGATTCCACGGGCAAACCATTCTACGGTCCGTATGATGCGCAGGAGTTGATGATCAAGTACGAAGCGGAACTCGGCGTCAAAATGGTTCCATTCGAAATGCTGGTTTATCTTCCCAATGAAGATCGTTACGTCGAAGAGAAGGATGTCCCGAAAGGCGCGAAAGTTGCCAACATCTCCGGCACACAAGTGCGCGATGATTATCTTGCCAAGGGCAGGTTGTTACCCGAATGGTTCACCCGCCCTGAGACTGCTGAAATCTTGCGCGAGATGTACCCTGCACGCAACGAACAGGGCTTCTGTATCTGGTTCACGGGCTTGAGCGGTTCCGGCAAAAGCGCCACCACCGAAGTGCTCACATCCCTGCTGCTCGAACGCGGACGCGAGATCGCCGTCCTCGATGGTGATGTGGTTCGCACGCATCTCTCCAAGGGTCTGGGTTTTAGCAAGGACGACCGCGACACCAATATCATGCGTATCGGTTTTGTGGCTGGCGAGATCGTGCATGCCAGCGGCGCGGTCATTTGCGCCGCGATCAGTCCGTATCGTTCCACGCGCCAGGAAGCGCGCAAAATGGTCGGCGATAACTTCATCGAAGTCTTCATGGACACCCCCGTTGAAGTCTGTGAACAACGCGATGTCAAAGGCTTATACGCCAAGGCGCGTCAGGCAATGGCTGAGGGCAAGCATCCAGGCTTTACCGGAGTGGACGATCCTTACGAACCACCGATCAATCCCGAAATTACATTGCATGGCTTTGACTCGACCCCCGAAGCAAATGCCCGTGAGATCATCAAGTATCTTGAAGACCAGGGTTACCTCAAAAACTAATAGAATGATACGCAGTACGTATAAGGGGATACGTACTGCGTACTTTTTTCCTCATGACACGCCTGACCAAACTCCGCCTCGCTTCCTTCCTGACCCTGTTCCTGCTCGTTGTACTTGGAATCTTTCTCATCCTGCAAACGACTCCTCAAGGGCTGGGACTCTCCGATGACTCGATTGCCTACATTGCAGGCGCGCGCAGTATGCTTGCGGGTGAAGGCTATCGCGAAGCCTGGCTCGCCAGCAATGGACCGGTGACTCATTTTCCTCCGGGCTTTTCATCCATCCTTGCTTTCTTCGGTTTATTCGGTCTTGACCCATTACGCGGCACACGCTTTATGAACGCGATCCTGTTCGGCATGAACGCAGGCTTGCTCGGAGTCCTTGCCTGGCGTATGACGCCCTCGCTCACCGCGGGACTAGTTCTTGCGGCGTTATTCGTGGGAAGCGGGGAAATGTTACAAGTCCACGCGGTTGCCATGAGCGAACCGTTATTTATCTTTTTAGCCTTGTTATCATTTTGGATGTTCGATCTTTATTTCGAATTTCCACCCTCTTCCGTTGGCAAAGGTATCGCAGGTGAATGGTGGTGGCTCGCAGCTTGCGGGGCATTTACAGGGATGGCATACCTCACGCGCTATGCAGGTCTGGCGCTTGCCGCGACCTTTATTGTAGCCATCTGTATCTTACGCACCAGCTGGCGCAAGCGCTTTACCAGCATCGGAATTTTCCTCGCAGGTTTCCTGCCCTGGGTAATCGGCTGGGCAATACGGAACCGGATCGTAGCAGAGAATGGAACCAATCGCGTCTTTGCATGGCATCCCATCACCACTGAAAACCTGACGATCGGACGTTATGAAATTTCACAATTCTTCATCCCGGTTGAAGCGTGGCGCAGTGAAATTTTCAAACAGCCTTACATCATCGAAGCTGTGATTATCATCATCCTCGGCAGTGTGCTGACCTGGACTCTGGTCAAGACATGGACATATCTATCGAAACCGAATCAGATGCCGGCTTTGGGAAGAGGCGGGAAGGCCTCGCGTGAAGTCATCTCCTTTGCAGTTGCGTTGTTCATCTTTGCCTACCTCGCATCCATCCTCGCATCCATGACCATGTTCGACGCCGCGACCAAATTCCAACTCCGCATTCTTGCGCCGGTCTTTGTTGGTTTATTCATCCTGCTCATTTATGCCGGCATATGGCTTCGCAATAAAAACCGTGCCGTTGTAGTCGTGCTGACATTCATCTTCCTTGGTTTTTCTGTTTACAAACAATCAATCACGATCCCGCAATGGCAAAAGAATGGACTTGGGTATGCATCGTTCAAGTGGTACGATTCAGAAGCCATGGCATATTTGCGCGAACTGCCCGCTGATATAAAAATTTATACCAACGAACCCGGCGCGGTGTATTTATATGTTGAACGCGGCGCAGTGGTTTTGCCAGATCGTTACGATGCCGCCACCGCACTTGCACGCCCGGGCTTTGAAGAAGGTGTTGTTGTTATGCAAAATGAAATCAATGCCGGCAAAGCTGTGCTCGTTTTATTTGAGCGCGGCCATAATGTTGCGGAGGATGTGCCCGCATTGACCCAGGGCTTGCATCTCACATTCAAATCGCAGGAAGATCTTATTTACACAAAACCGTAAAGGGTGAACATGACCATTCAAGAAAAATTTGACTTAACCGGACGCGTCGCCATCGTAACAGGCGGCGTGGGATTGCTCGGCACGGAGTTTTGCAAAACGCTCGCCGAAGCCGGTGCAACAGTTGCCGTGGTGGATTTGAACGCCTCCGCTTCGCAAGCGACAGCGGATACGCTCACGAAAAGTGGATACAAAGCCCAAGCCTTCACCGTGGACATCACCAAACCAGACTCTGTGAATGCGATGGTTAATAATGTTTTGTCTGCTTTCGGTCGGCTTGATATCCTCGTGAACAGTGCGGCGCTCGATCCCAAGTTCGACCCGGATGCGGTGAAAAAAGGGATCACACCCGGCGCGTTCGAAGATTATCCGCTTGAGCAGTGGAACGCGGCGTTGAATGTTAATCTCACCGGCATGTTTTTGGTCACACAGGCGTGTGTAAAACCCATGCTTGTACAGGGCAAAAAAGGCAGTATCATCAACATCTGCTCCACCTACGGACTCAACGGTCCCGACCAGCGCATTTATATAAAAGACGGCGAGCGCGTGGCTTTCAAGCCTGTTTATTACACAGTAACAAAAGCGGGCGTGATGGGTTTCACTAAATATCTTGCCGCCTATTATGCCGGGACCGATATCCGCGTGAATGCATTAACTCCCGGCGGTGTGTTCAATAACCATGAAGAGTATTTCGTAAATAATTATTCTGCAAAAACGATCATTGGACGCATGGCAAAGAAGGATGAAATGAACGGCGCCTTGTTATTCCTGGCATCGGATGCATCCTCTTATATGACCGGAAATAATGTCGTTGTTGATGGAGGTTGGACAGCGTGGTAAATGTTTGTAGGGGTGGGGTCATCCCACCCGAGGCGAGAGAACCTCGCCCCTACGAGGAATCACTATGACCCACATTCTCGCACTCATCCCCGCACGCGGCGGCTCGAAAGGCATACCGCGCAAAAATATTCGCAACTTCGCAGGCTACCCGCTGATCGCGTGGAGCATCGCGGCTGGTTCGCAGTCGCATACTGTGAACCGTGTCATCGTCTCAACTGATGATGAGGAGATCGCGGCCGTCGCGCGCGAATATGGCGCAGAGGTGCCCTTTATGCGCCCACCTGAACTCGCACAGGATCGAACGACAGACCTGCCGGTCTTTGAACATGCGCTCAAGTGGCTAGAAGACATCGAGGCTTACAAACCCGATATCGTCATTCAATTGCGTCCCACTTCACCTATTCGCCCCAAGGATTGTATTGATGGCGCGGTCAAAACCCTGATGGAACACAGCCAGGCAGATTGTGTGCGCGGTGTGGTGACAGCCGGGCAAAACCCCTACAAGATGTGGCGCTTCAACGGCTACGATAAACCCATGAGACCCCTGCTCGAAGTGGAAGGTGTTACGGAACCTTACAACGCGCCGCGCCAGATCCTGCCGCCAGTCTATTGGCAGACAGGACATATCGACGTGATCCGCACAAGCACGATCACGCGTAGACATTCGCTCACCGGGAATGTGATTTATCCGCATGTGATCGACTCGCGCTATACGGTGGATATTGATACGCTCAGCGATTGGGCAAAGTACGAAGCACTCATCTATCACGGTGGGTTGGATATGGTCACGCCGAACAACAAGTCGCGGCGCGGCATGCCAAAGAAGATTGAGTTGATCATCTGTGACTTCGATGGCGTCATCACCGATAACAAAGTGTGGACCGACCAGGATGGCAACGAGACCATCGCCGCGTATCGCAGTGACAGCATCCGTATTCATGAGTTGCGCGAAAAAGGCATGGATGTGATGATCCTCTCTTCGGAGCCAAATCAGGTTGTACAGGCGCGCGCCAAAAAAATGGGCGTGGAGTCTATTCAAGGGGTCGGCTTGCAGGATAAGGGACGCGTGATGCGTGAAGTCCTGGCACAGAAAAACATCCCGGCCGAGAACGTTGTCTATATTGGGAATGATTTCAATGACCTGCCGTGCTTTGAAGTTGCGGGTTGGTCTGTGGCAGTGGCGGATGCGTATCCTGAAGTGATCCGCGCGGCAGACCATGTGCTGGAAACAGCGGGCGGGCATGGCGCGCTGCGAGAGTTGTGTGATCTAATTTTAGGGAATTCGCGCTGAGCGGAGCATAGCGAAGACGAAGCGCACAGTGTTGATGAAAACCCTGCGTCTCGTCTACGTGGCAACGTGCGCCACTCCGCTCGACGCGATAATAACGCATTTAAGGAGAATAAATGGCTCGTGAAATAAAGTTTGGAAATCGTATGATCGGCGACGGTCACCCCGCATATATTATCGCCGAAGTGGGCATCAACCATAATGGTGATCTTGAGATCGCAAAGAAGATCATTGATGCCGCAGTCCATGCCGGTGTGGACGCGGTGAAGTTCCAGAAACGCACACCGGATGTAAGTACGCCGCCTGACCAGCAAACCCAAATGCGCGAGACGCCCTGGGGCTATATCAGCTATTTGGATTATCGTTACAAGGTTGAATTCAACGAAGATCAATATCGCGAGATCGACCGCTATTGCAAGGAAAAGAAAATTGACTGGATGGTCTCGGTGTGGGACGAGCCTTCGGTGGATTTCATGGGACAGTTCGATACACCCGCCTATAAAGTTCCGTCTGCATCGCTGACCGATCACAGCTTGTTGAGACACGTTCGCAAGACAGGCAAGCCGGTGATCATTTCATCGGGCATGTCCACCATGGACGAGATCAGACGCGGCGTGGAAGTAGTTGGTGCAGATAACCTCATCATCATGCACTGCACGAGCACGTATCCCTGTGAACCTGAGGAGTTGAATCTGCGCATGATCGAAACCCTGAGCAAGGAATTTCCGAATAATCCCATTGGCTATTCCGGTCACGAAGTTGGGCTTGTGCCCTCCGCAATTGCGATCGCATTGGGTGCAACATCCATTGAACGTCACATCACTCTGGACCGCGCCATGTGGGGCAGTGATCAAGCCGCATCCGTTGAGCCGGGTGGTTTCGAGAGACTCGTAAAATACATTCGCGTGACCGAAGCCGCCCTTGGCGATGGCGTGAAGAAAGTCTACGAATCCGAAAAAGGTTCGATGAAAAAACTCCGCCGCGTGGTGACCGAATAAATCTTTTCACCACAAAGGAGCACAAAGGGTCACCAAGGTTTTCCTTTGTGCTTCTTTGTCCCGCTCGCATCATTCGAATCTCTCAGCGTAGCGAGCGGGATTGTGACACTTTGTGGTAAATTTTTGTCATGGGTATCACACAAAACATCCGCCGTACGTTACGTCCCGCCGTGAAAACCGCTCAAGCCATCTTGCGCTGGAGGCGGTTTTCTTTTCATGAAGCCCCGCCTATCTTCGGCAATTCCAAACCGAAGAGCGGGTCGCATTTGTTATTGCAGATCCTCAATGGCTTTACCCAGATCATGCCATATCGTTATGTGGATGCTGACCCGATCCGCACGATCACTAAAGATGGCAGACGGCGAACGACGAACGAAATATTAACTGACTTGAAGCACACACCGCACGGTGTGATCGGCTGGGGCTATCTGGAAGCGACAAAAGAGAACGCCTCTTTCTTAACCGAGGTTGGGCGCGTGAACTATTTCATTTATCGCGACCCACGCGACCTGCTCGTCTCACAGGTCTTCTTCGCAACCGATATGCATGAAGAACACGGCATGCATGCTTACTACAATTCACTCCCGGATATTAGTGCGCGACTCAAAGTAGCCATCACCGGCATTGATCAGGATGGCTTGCGGATGGTCAGCGTGAAGCAACGCTATGAAGGCGTGTTCCAATGGCTGGAACAAAAGAACGTCATGTGCATGCGCTATGAAGACTTGATCAACAACCGCGACGTGACTTTAAATACCATGCTCGCTGAGGTCGAAAAGACGGGTTATAAAATCCCCACACCGCGCGAAAAGGCAATCGGGATTCTCGTTGAAGCGATCCAGCCGAAAAAGAGTCACACCTTCCGCATCGGGAAAACCGGCGGATGGAAAACCTACTTCACGGATGAGCATAAGAAATTATTCAAAGATATCGCGGGGGATCTGGTGGTGAGGCTGGGATACGAGAAGAATAATGATTGGTGAATGGGATGAAAGAAATCTTCAGATAACGTCCCAAACGCGGTCTCGTTTGCAGGCGCAATAATTCAAGATTGCACGGGTATAATTTGGCCATAAGGAGTTTTATGATTCACATCATCCGAGACAAAGCCGCGCCTGCGCAAATAAAAGAAATGCTTGAAATGCTTAAATCGTACATCAAACTTGCAGTGGATATTGACCGGGAAATTGTGGCAGGTGGCGGAGCCATGCATGCAGATTGCGAAGCAGTCTTGTTGGATGATGAAAGTCAGCAGGAATTTATCTGGGGCGCAGATTGGGACCCAACCGCACAACTGGTAACATTTGAGTCATTGATCAATATTCGTCCGCGTCAACATAACCCTTCCATGGAAATCCTTGACCCCGCAATTCGTGAAAAAGTTGCTAAGATTGTCCTAAAAAGATTAGGTGACATATGAAAGATTGGGCACAAATTAAGGAACGTTATCTTCAGGACGATTTGCCCATCCGTCTGGGCGGGTTGGCTGCAAACCTGAGTCGGATCAAATCGTTTTCTGCAAACGAAGCCAGCCATGCTGTCGTTGAAAGCCTGATTGATGAAAGCAAAATGTTCATCGAATGGACTGCCGCGCAGGCGGAAATCCACACTGCTGAAAAACTGGTTGATATTCAAATTCAATTGGCACTCTGGCAATTCCGATGGGAAACCATTTGGGCTGATGCTTCTAAAAGGAGCGCAGTTGCAGAACAGTCTGCTATCTGGTCAAAGCAGGTGCTTGAATTGTCTGGCTTATTAAATAGATAAAGCCAAAACTTAAAAGAGGGGGATGTCTTAGCGAGAGAATGCTTGGATATGAAAGTGCTCAAAGAATTCCTCACCCAACGCCTCAAACGCGGACTCGTCCGCAGGCTCAACAATCTCAAGATCGTGCGCGTGGCGAAACTTGTAACTCGCAACTCGCCACCCCCTTGGGGCGCGCCTATTATCTTTTTCAAAGCCTCTACGGGCATTGATGATCTTTCTTGGAATAGTGGATTCCATTTATTGGCTTCGTGGGCGTTTCGGTTACAGGGAATCCCCGTCGTGTATTTTGCATGTGACTCTGGTATGAGTCATTGTGTGCTCGGAACAAATCGCGACAATGTTCATAAAGAGATGCCGTGTAAATCGTGTGTCTATCAATCAAGGACTTTGTATAAAAACGTTGAAACGTTCAAACGTTCAAACGTTCAAACGACGAGTGCCTGTTGGTTTAGTTATCAGCGGGATGCCCAACTTGCAAAAGCAATTGAAAACCTTTCGGTATCAGAACTCATGATCTTTGAATGGCAAAATATTCCCCTCGGCGCGTTGTGCCTGCCTGGGCTGAGATGGGTTCTGAGAGTTCATCATCTGAATGATGATGAAGCAACGCGTTATCTTTTTCGGGAATATATTTTATCGGCATGGAATGTCGCTCAGAAATTTGACGCATTGCTGGATCAGACTCAGCCGCGTGCGGTGGTTGTTTTCAATGGACAGTTCTTTCCCGAAGCGACTGCGCGTTACGTTGCACAGAAGCGCGGCATCCGCGTGATCACGCATGAAGTTGGATTGCAACCCGCAACGGCATATTTCACCGATGGTGAAGCGACGGCGTACCCGATCAGCATCCCCGATAGGTTCGAGATGAACGCTGAACAAAACGCAAAGCTCGATGAGTATCTTGCGAAACGCTTTCAAGGCGACTTCACGATGGCGGGTATCAAGTTTTGGGCGGACATGAAAGGACTCGATGAGTCGTTCTTGAAGAAAGCCGCCGGTTTCAAACAAATTGTGCCTGTGTTTACCAATGTCATCTTTGATACCAGTCAGCCACACGCCAACACGGTCTTTGAAGATATGTTCGATTGGCTGGATTTGGTGTTGGAGGAAATTCGCTCACATCCTGAAACCTTGTTCGTGATCCGCGCACACCCCGACGAGATGCGTGTGAGAAAATCCAGCCGCGAAACGGTTGAGGGTTGGGTATCCAGCCGCGGCGTGGATAAAGGGCCGAATGTCATCTTTGTGAATCCGAAGGAAACGTTGAGTTCATATGAGCTGATCCAGAAATCCAAGTTCGTGATGGTTTATAACTCGACAATTGGTCTGGAGGCTTCGATCATGGGTGCGGCGGTGTTGTGTGCGGGTAAAGCGCGCTTCACACAATATCCAACAGTATTTTTTCCACAGACAATTGAAGAGTTAAGAAGCAAGCTGAAAGAGTTTTTAGCGGCTGATACGATTGACGTCCCGCTTGATTTCAAACGCAATGCGCGCAGATTTTTGTATTACCAGTTGTTCAGAACGTCACTGCCATTCGGAGATTTTCTTGAGCCATCTGTGCGCACGACTCAGACGCGTTTGAAGTCGTTCGCGTTGGATGCGTTGATAAAGGCGGATGCAATCAAGGTAATTTCAAAAGGTGTTTTGAACAACGAAGAATTTCTTTTGGATGAATAATTTCAACCATTACTGTTGTTGAATATTCCCCACCAGTCCCAACTCCGGCGCGATCTTGCGCATGGCTTGAATCACATTCCCAACATGTTCCCATAACTCAATGCCGAATTCCTGCGCGGCATGTTCCATTTCAGTTCTCGATGTGCCAGCCGCGAAGGCTTTATCCTTCCATTTCTTTTTCACGGAGGAAGCCTCAAGGTCATATAGTGATTTTGACGGGCGCACCAACGCGACGGCAGTGATCAATCCTGTGATCTCATCGCAGGCACAGATAGCTTTGCGTCTTGTCGTGTCGCGCGGCACGCGTTCGCGTAGATGATCGGCATGACTCAAGATATCCTGAATGATTTCTTCCGATACGCCGCGTTCACGCAACATCGGCGCGCCGTCCTGTGGATGTTGTTCGAGCGTCGGATGAATCTCCCAATCAAAATCATGGAGCAGACCAATCAATCCCCACGTCTCCGGGTCTTCACCAAATTTCTCCGCATAGAAACGCATCGCGGTTTCCACCGAAAGCATATGGCGGACAAGTCCTTCATTTTTTACATATTCACGAACCAGGGCCAGGGCTTCATCACGAGTCATTGGGCATTCTCCGGAAAGATGAATTCAGGGTTACCGAGAACAGGTAACGGACGGGCAACTATGTCTGCAAATGCGGTGACAGTGGCGGGGAGTTCGCGCAGGTTCCAATAAAACAAAGAACGTTTCCTGTAAGTGAAATTGTCCGCTGCCACTCCTGTCCCATCCACACCCAGTACATTACACAGAAAGAGCGCACGTGGCAGGTGAAAATTCTGAGTGACGAGTATTGCCTTTGTCACCCCGAAGATGGTCTTGGCGCGAAAACAAGTATCATACGTGCGCCGCCCGGCATAGTCGAGGACAATATCCTCATGCGGCACACCCAATCCGAGGGCATACCGGCGCATGGCTTCGGGCTCGTTATATTCCATGAAACGGTTATCGCCGCTCATCAGCAGCTTCTCCGCCTTCCCTGCAAAGTAGAGTTTGGCAGCGGTCTCAACGCGGTCTTTCAGTATCGGCGTTGCTTCGCCGCTTCTGGTTAGGCCAGCTCCGAAGACGATCGCCACTCTTTGGGATGGAATAGTGGTTGCCCCATAGGTGCGTTTCCAGGCGTATAGACTGGTAGCCACCCGCGGCAGAATCAAGACCAATGTGGCAACAATCACCAAATCCTTTACGATCCTGAATACCAACCTGATTATCTTTTTCAGCATGCGGCAATTCTACATGCTCGCCGAAGTTTCCAAACCATGCTGTGTGGAAAGATCATCGAGCAGACCTTCGACTTCATCGAGAAAGTGATCGAGTCCGTTCACGTGTTCTTCGATGCCAGCTGCAGTTAATCCAAGTTGACCGCAGGCGGAGCGCCATGCATCCAGGGCATGATCAGGCAGGACCTCAGCCGCGAGAGTCCATGTTTGCAGTAATGACCATAGAGCGGCACGCGGATTATCGCCTGCAAGGATCGACTGAATGGCTTTCTCATAATAATTCAAACGTACAGGATGAATATGTGAATCGACGCGGCTGCTTTCGGTTGCCGCTTCAAACGCGAACCTCCAGTCTGGCAGCCATGAATTGAGCGTTGCGCCATCCAAACTGGACGCGCCCAATAAACTATACAGACCTGCGGTCATACCGGGGCGTTGTGCGGCTTCTGCTCTCGAAGGGAATTCCAACAACAAGCGGCGTTCCTGCAAAGGCGGACCGGAAAGTTCCGCAACTGCGTTCACCGCAAGATATAGTGATTTCATATAACGCAAAACATCCTGCGGCGTGAGCATGTCATTGATATCGAGCAGTTCACGCCAGAATTGACGCGCATCTTTGAGTACCATACGCGAGCGTTGCAAAGCCGGTGCGGGTGCGTTGAATTCAAAGCCGGCGCGCAAACCAGCCTGCACGAATTCAAAAAACTTCTCGCGCTCGAACAACAACATGGGGTCATACATCTCCCAGCCCAGCCACGGGTCAAGGCGCAACTCGCGCGGACGTTTAAACTCAGCCTTGGCGCGGTGACTGATGTCCACGTGAAAATCGGAGGTAAGGCGCACAAACTCGCGTCTATGTTTTGGTTCAGTCGCGTGGACCAGGATAATATCGATATCCGCCGCGCCCCCAAGCATGGGGTCAATTTGGTCGGAGGCCAGCGAACCCGTCAGATACGCGGCGATGATGTCGCGGTCGTTGTAGGCGCGCTCGTGGGCGGTCTCTTTGGCGATTCGGATCAATGATTCACGGGTGACTCGCATAAAGTTCCTTTCGTCCAGAGCGTAGTCGAAGGACGGGTTGCACATAAAGTTTAACAATTCAGGTTACACGCGCTTCATCTTCGCTCAGCGCGATGAGTCAGGGCAAGGGTAAAGATTGTTGAAACGGAGGCAGGCTCAGGCTTTGTCTGATGCGGTTCTCTATCCACTTTAAATGCTCGGGGTTTTGAATAATATTCAGGTTGTTCGAGTCGATTATCAAAACCGGCGTATGGTCAAATGACTTTGAGAAGAAATCATCATAAGCTGTGTTGAGGTCGTTGATATAGGCGCGCTCCATCTGGCGTTCGTAGGTGCGGTCACGCAAGGCGATGCGTTGCATGAGCGTATCGGTGGTGGCCTGCAGATAGATGAGCAGGTCAGGCTTCTGAATTTTTTCTGCGAGCGCTTCGTGCACTTTGTAATACATATCGAGTTCATCACCCTTGAGATTGATGCGGGCAAAGAGCGAATCTTTTGCGAAGGTGTAATCGGCGATGAGACTTTTGCCGGTTGAAACCATTTCATGCACCGTGCGGCGTTGTTGATGATAGCGGCTCAATAAAAAGAAAATTTGCGTTTGAAAAGCATAACGCTCACGGTCGCTATAAAAATCGGAGAGAAACGGGTTCTCTTCAAAGACTTCCAGAATAATTTCAGCGTTGAATGCGGGTTGGAGAAGGCGGGCGAGAGTGGTCTTACCAACTCCGATGACCCCTTCGATGGCAACGTACATATGCGGCTCCCAAAGTGGTGTTTGCCAAGGATACCATAAAAGAGAAGGATGAAGAACGTAGACAAGCAGCCAGGCACACACGTGTTTACTTGTCTACTTGTGTACCTGCTTACTGTTTCCCTGTATACTTACCTCATGAAACTCACGATTGAAACCGCTGAATTCCTGTTGCTGATTGCGGCACTCGTCGCGATGGTTGCGCGGCGTATACGGATTCCTTATACGGTCATTCTGGTGGTCACGGGGATTGCGCTGTCGTTCTTTCCCTTTACACCTGAAATGGAATTAAGTAAGGAACTGATATTTACTGCATTACTGCCACCATTAATTTTTGAAGCGACGTTGTTCATCCGCTGGCGAGAGTTGATCCACAACCTGCCGGTGATCCTTGTGTTCGCGACGGTTGGTGTAATTCTTTCCGCGTTGTTCACGAGCGCGGGCATGGTCTACCTCGCAGGCTGGACGTGGCAAAGCGCGGCATTGTTCGGCATCCTTATCGCAGCAACCGATCCTGTTTCGGTGATTGCCACTTTCAAGGATGCCGGGGTGCATGGACGTTTACGCCTGCTCGTGGAAGCGGAGAGTTTATTCAATGATGCCACCGCGGCTGTGGGATTTGGAGTTGTATTGGCTTTTGTTTCCGGAGAAAATGTTTCCCTGTCAACCACTTTGTTGAATGGCACATGGTCGATCTTCGGCGGTTTATTCATCGGCGCAGTATGCGCCGGCATTGTCTTGTGGCTGACAAGTACAACCGATGATCATCTCGTTGAACTCGCGCTCAGCACCGTCCTGGCATATGGATCGTTTCTGATCGCGGAGGATCTGCATGCCTCCGGCGTGCTCTCCACACTGACGGCTGGGATCCTGATCGGAAATTTCGGCCTGCCCACTGCCTATTCAGATAAGGGGCGCGCTTTCATCATGGATTTTTGGGAGTTCATTGCCTTCATCGCCAACTCGATCATTTTCTTTTTGATCGGCGTGCGGGAGGCATATCAGGATTTTTTGAACGCCATATCTGTTGTGATCGTCGCAGTGATTGTTGTTACGCTTGGGAGAGCACTGGCAATTTACCCATTAAGTGCATTATTCAGTCGGTCCAAATTGAAGATGGAAAAGAATCACCAGCACATCCTGTTTTGGGGTGGATTGCGCGGCGCGCTGGCATTGGCGCTCGCACTGGGACTGCCAGAAGAACTTCAATATCGTGAACAGATCGTCACCGCCGCGTTCGGGGTCGTGGCTTTTTCAATTTTTGTGCAGGGATTAACGATGACGCCATTACTGAGGAAGTTGAAAGTATTGCCATCGCATTCCATCCCACAAGATGATGGTGAAGAGTAGGGGCGACCCGCCCAGCGAGAGCAAAATACTTTGACGACCATGAGGGGTCGCCCTTACTATTGATCACTGTGGGCTTCCCGGCTTTTGTCCAGATTTAGATACTCAGCTATTTCCAACATTGGCTGGCGCTCCCTTTCTGCAATCTGTTCCACATCCAGAAAGAAGCGCTCCTTCTCATAGCGGATCAGCTTCATCGTCTTGTTGACATTTTCCACAATACTTTGCCCAAAGCGCGACTCAAGCTTGCTCATCACAGCCTGGATGATCGCAAAGGACATTTTGCTCAACGCTTCCAAAGACTGGTTATGATGGATGCGCTCTTGAAGATCAACCTGAGCGATTGCGCCAATGCCGAACTTTTCAAACACATCGATTAACAGACCGATCTCAACCCCGTACCCTGAAAAAAACGGGAGTTGCTCCAAGACGGCGCGCCTGCCGCCATATTCACCGGAAAGCGGCTGGACGATCCCTGAAAGTTCCGGGTAAAACAAATTGATCAATGGACGGGCGGTCAATTCTGTGACCCGGCCCCCACCGCCAGCCTGGATCTTTTTCCCGATCTTTATAGGTCGGCGATAAAAGCCCTTTACGAATTGTATTTCCGGTCTGAGCAAAAGCGGGGCAATCAGCCCATATACAAAACGCGGATGGATGTTCACAATGTCTGTATCGATCCAGATGATGATGTCGCCGCTTGTGCAATACAGGCTTTTCCAGAGCGCTTCCCCTTTCCCATAGCGTGCACCGTGCTCCGGAAGGATTTCCTGATGAATGCGCACCGGAATGCCCAAGCCTTCCGCGATCTCACGCGTGCGGTCAGACGAATTTGAATCGATCAGGATCATCTCATCCAATAAGGGGACGCGCATCATCAACGCCTCCTTGATCGTCGTGATGACATTCCCAACAGTCTCCTGCTCGTTCAGGGCTGGCAAGGCAAGGCTAATGGTCACGCCCTGTTCACGCTTCAGAGCGAGCAGTTCATCCAGTTGATCGAATTCATCAGCATGAAAGGTGTTCTCGGCAAACCATTTGTCCACCAGAATGGAGATCGCCTGTCCACCCGCGCTTTCATCATATTCCGCCTGCGGCAATGGGCGCCCGCTTTTTACCGCGATCACGATGCCGGGGGCCTCGCGCAGAATACGATCTGCAAAATGACCAAGCGAAACAGAGGATGTGGCAGGCTGGGATGTTGTTCCGAGAATGATGACATCTGCATTTTGACCGTTCTCCAAAATAAATTGCGCCGCATCATCCGTGACTGCAAACTGCTTCTGCACATCAGGCATTTGCTTCAGGACGCGTTCAAGACCTTTGAAGGGCGCGTCGCTGCCCGCTTTCGGATCATTCGGATGGCGCAAATGTAGAGCGGTCACACCTTTTGGATGCAAGCCCAAACCCACTCGCAACGACAACTCCGCATGCGGACCGCCTCTTACTGGAACGAGAACCTGCTTTGGTCTCTCTGTCAGTTCCCCGTGCACCAGAGCCACATCGCAGGGTGGGCGCGCAAGCACATCGTTTGCAGTCACACCCAATGCCTGGAGATGTGAATCCCATTCGAGGCAGAGCAGATCGGGTTTTACATCCTGCAAAAGTTTTGCCAGTTCCATCCACGGTTCATAAGAAACAATGATCTGCGCCTTGGCTGTGATGCGTTCATCCTTTCCATATTGACGTAACACCTTGCGCAAGGCGCGCGCTGCAACCGCGCCCACACTGAGCGACTCTTTTGCAGGCACAACCACCACGCCCACCAGAATGATCTTTGCATCGAAACAACGTGCAACTTCCAGCACTGCCGCGCCGGGTCCTTCATGCATAATCGGAATGAGGATCGTTTGAATGGGGGCAAATACAGATTGTTTTCGCATATTTGTTTGCTAGCCTTTGCTCAACAGGGGGGCAATATGTTCCTGATAGATCGCCTCCCAACGGAAGGATGAACGCGCCCGCATGGCAAGGCGCGCAGCGGCTGAAGTCTGAAAGTATTCTGCAATCATATTTGCGATCTTCGCAGGGTCTTCATCAGGGGAGAAGAAAGCAACGTCACCCAACCCTAATTCGCGCAACGGCGGAATATCCGCACAGAAGGCGGGCAGGTGACTGAATGCAGCTTCGATCAAAGGAATGCCGAAACCCTCTTCGCGGCTGGGAAAGAAGAGTGCGTCTGCGATGCGATAAAAGTCAGCGATGACATCGTCAGGTAGAAACGAATCTACAAGTTCAGCAAGGAAATGAACTGAGCCTTGCAGACCCAACTGTGCACGCAAATCTGAAAGCGACTTGAGGTATTGGTGGTTGTTGGCATTATGCGGACCTAATGGCCCCGTCACCACCAACGCCGCATTGTGAAATTGCTTTCGTAATTCAGCCAGTGTGTGCAATGCCAATTCAATATTTTTACGCGGCGTCACACGAACAGGCAAAAGCAAAATGGGCGCGGCATCCAGTAGATTTGTTTGCTCAAGCAATTTTTGAGTTTGCACTTCGAGCTTATAAAAGCGCGCCGCATCGACACCATTCGGTATGACATGAATGGAGGCAGGGTTCAGTTTCATTAAATCTGCCAATTCTGTGCGGCGCAATTCAGAAACGACAACGTGTGTTGTTTCGCCCCAATCGGTGCGCAACAGATCCCAGGGATAACCATCGTGCAGTTCAGGCTGATAACGAGGCGTCGTCCATGCCAGATCATGGTGCCAGAGGATCAAGCGCGGTAGTTTTCGCACAGCGGATGTGTGTAACTGATGCAACGCGGCAGTGAGCGCGAGATTTTTATTCAATGAGCAAACGTTATGTGCGATCAAAACATCCATGCCTGATAAAGCGCCTTGCAATTGTTCGGCGAGCTCATCACGTAACGCTTCGAAATCCCTTGCCACTGCGCCGCGATCCAATTGTTCCTTCACCTGCGACACGCGTTCATGCTGTGAATCCGTAAGCGGGATGGCGATCAATGGAATCTGTTCACTTAATGATTCGCCACGCGCCGCGATCAAACGGACGGCATGTCCATCCGTTGACATCAACCGGGCATGATGCGCAATAACGCTCTCCACTCCGCCGACGATGGGAGGAACCGAGTAATGCAGAATTGCAATATTCATACCTGTTGCCCGAAACAATCTGCGAGAATTCCTTGCAGGCGGCGTTCCAATACCGTGAAGGAAAAGTGCCGTTGTGCAAGTTGATAATTTTCCTCCGCCCATTCCTGCGCTTTCACTGGATCCAGCAGGATTTTACGCACGCGCGTGAGCGTAGCCTCGCTGATGAAGCCATCGAACCAGACCGCGCGAAAACCCTTGGGTTTGATATCCACTTCATAAATCGAATAATTATTCACCAGGATCGGACGACGATAATAGACAGCTTCCAGAAAGGCATTCCCAAAACCCTCAATGCTTGAAGGATACGTGATGAGATCAGCATGTGGATATACATCGCCCAGCGTGTATATCTTTTTTCCGGTGCTGGTAATTCCACGGTCATCCTGCACCTGGGCGGATTCAAAGCGGACAGTCACATCCAGCAGATGCGCATATTCTCGCACACGTTGTTCGTAATCTGTGCCTTCATCGCCGGAGGCGTGCGAGATCACAAGCTTGGCAGGCAGCTCGAGGCGCCGTACCAGTTCCACGGCATGTTCGATGCCTTTGCGTTGGATGACGCGTGTGGGTTGCAGGAAAAAATATTCGCCTTCTGCGATGCCAAAGTCTGCGCGCACGGTATCCGTGTAGGAATCAGGACCAAGGGGAGGGGAGTCAAAATCCATCACATTGGGGATCACGCGCGAGGTCAGGCTGTGACGCGAAGCGATCTGCTGAGCCTGGATCGAATTGATGACCACATGTCGAATCGATGGCAGAGTTGGCGGAAACGCCGCCGCGAGATAATCACCCACGCAATTGACGTGGAAACGCTGGCGTTCCCAGTGAAAGTCATGATGATGCGCAATGGTCGGGAAGCCCGTCTCGGCGATGAACTCTGTGAGCGCCAGACCCAGCGGCAGGTTAAGTGGAATCGTTACTACATTCTCAAGGACAAGTAATTCCAGCGCGAAACGATGCGCAAACTCATACAACTGCTCTTTGAAATATTCCTTCAACTCATTGACGCGTCGTGTCATTTGCGGCGGGCGCACATACATGGAGAAAAAATCCTTGTGCAGGGTGGCGATCTCGGGATGCGCCGCACGTGCCTCCTTTGTGACAGTCCAACTGCCGGAATATGCCTGCCGATTGATCTCATCGATCTCAGGGTGACGATAAAACGCCTCCGGCACCACCTGGGAGATATCCGCGTCCCGGTCACATTCGCCTGCGAAATAAAAACATTTGTGACCGAGCCGTTCCAACACGGTTGCCCACTTCTGGGTTTCAAGTGAGACCCCGTCCGTACCTGCAAAACGGGTTGAAATGAAACCGATGTAATGTGAAGTCTGTGTCATGAGTTCCTCTACATGTAATATTCATGTCGTTGCGAAGCAATCGCCTGTGTATATGAAATACTCCGTTTAACAGGAGATTGCTTCGCCGCAAAGTGCGCGGCTCGCAACGACATGGTTAATTTATTTTCAACCATTTAACTTGGTAAGGCTCAAGCGTGATATTTGAAATTTGAATTGCCTGACTTGCGAACAGGTCAATTGCCGATTTGTAGTTTGTTGAAAACGAAATCTGTTTTTGACTTACATTCTGCAAACATAAAGCACGGGATGTGCCATCTGGTGAAACGCGTTCAATGGCAAACACGGAAGGATGAAAATCTAGGGTTGTTTGGGTCCCGTGCGGATGAAATGCGGATATGCTACTTCTGGCTTTCAGTAATTGACTATATCTTGTAAAGACTTTTGAGCGCAAGGATTTTTCATCCGCTAGTTCATTTTGTAGTTGATCGAGTTGACATTTCTCGCGATTGATGGTGCGGTTGCGTCCTGTTTGTTTTACACCTTCAAGCCAGCCGCGTGAACCGAACAGACTGTGGAAGTAGATCCCGGGCATACCAATAAGTGAGAGCATGATGGCTTGCGCGGCGATGAAACGATTAACTTGTATCTCCAGCGCTTCACTCCCATTTGGATTGGAGAGCGCGTCGAAATAATTGATATTCATCTCGTAGGGGCTTTGCGTCCCATCCGCGTTGTGTTTGTAGGAGATCAAGCCGCCGTGCTCGATAACTTTGTTGACCAGCGAGTCGATGTCAGCGTCAGATAAAATTCCTCGGGCAGGATTCAGCCCGATCCCGTCGTGCGAGGCGAGGAAGTTGAAGAAGGTCGTTTGATCGGATGGTAGAGTCAAGGTCTTCGCCCAATCCGATAGTATGCGTGCATCGCCAGTGTGGAAGGTGTGTAAAGTCAACGGCGGTAAAGCAAAGTTATAAACAAGTTGAGCCTCGTTATATCCGTCACCAAAATAGGAAATGTTATCCACATGCGGCACATTGGTTTCGGTGATGAGATGAACATGCGGCGCCACTTCGTTCAGCGCGGCGCGCAGGAACTGAATGATGTGATGCGTTTGCGGGAGGTGAATGCAGGTTGTGCCGATCTCCTTCCACATGTAGGCAATTGCATCGAGGCGAATAAAGGTTGCGCCGCGCTCGATATAGAGGAGCAGGATGTCGAGAATTTCCAGCAGGACTTCGGGGTTCTCGTAATTCAGATCGATCTGGTCATCGCTGAAGGTTGTCCACACGCGCTTTTCACCCGAGGGGGTATTGAAGGTTGACAACAAAGGCAACGCGCGCGGACGAACCACCTGCGAAAGATTCGGTTCATCATTTATTGTGATGAAGTAATCACTGTAATGCAAATCATCGTGTAAAAATCCCTTGAACCAGTCGCTTTGCGATGAGATGTGATTGATGACACCATCGAACATCAGCCGGAAATGTGTCTGCATGGCAGAGACATGCTCCCAATCGCCGAGGGCGGGGTCGATTTTGCGATAATCCACGACGGAAAAACCATCGTCAGATGTCCACGGATAGAAAGGCAGAATGTGAATCCCACCGATCACATCAGTTAAATATTCCCGGCAAAAAGTGCCGAGGGTTTGCAGTGGTTTTTCACCCGGCGCCTGGACCTGATCGCCGTATGTGATGAGAATGGAGTCTTGTTCGGTTAGTTCACCGCTGCGCATTGGAATACGCGCGCGATAATCCCCGATATGTTTTTCGACGCGGGTAAGCAATTGAGTTGCTTTATCGTTTCCATACAGAAAAGTGAGGTAGGCTGATAGATCTGTCATGATGTTTCAAATAAGATTATCCCTTGCACTTCAACACAGTGACTTGACTTTTGCCGCTGAATAATTCTTTTCAATAGTTTCGCCCCTCCTGCTCAAGTATGATACCCGTAATAGTTTATTATCACAAGATTTTTAAATTGGGATTAATTCCATTACCAATGGGCTAGTACATCACAGTATCAACGATAATATACCTCACTGTGTCAATGATCTTTGTTGTCAGTTTGTTTCCTTGTAATGACACACACTACTTATTCATGTTATCAGGTATTTTCAGAGCCAGCATAACTGATGGACGCTTGCCGGTTCAAAATAATATACCCTGTGATGCCCGCTAGAAGCGAAGTCAGCAGGATACTGATCTTTGTGTTCTGGACGACGCCCACATCACCGAATGCGAGGATGGTAATGAAAATCGACATAGTAAACCCGATGCCGCCTAGAAACCCCGCACCGACAATATGTTTCCAGGATACATCCCCCGGCAAACGCGACAGACCAAATTTGATGGATAAAAAGCTAAACAGAAAAATCCCCAACGGCTTGCCAAAAAACAGACCCAGAAAAACGCCCTGGCTGTTCAGCGAACCGAGGTTCTTTATCCAGCCTTCGCCCAGCATGATACCGGTATTTGCCAGCGCAAACAGCGGCACAATAAGGAAAGCCACCGGTTTATGCAAGGCATGTTGCAGAATATAAGAAGGTGAATTTTCACCACCATCCCCAAATGGGATAGCAAACGCCAAAAGAACACCCGCCAGCGTGGCGTGGACACCCGACTGCAGCATAACATACCACATAAAAAATCCGGGGATCAGATAATAGGCAAGCCCTAGTACACCCAAACGGTTTAGAATCAGCAATCCGGCAAATACACCCATTGCCAGGAGCAGATAGATCAGGGGAAAGTCACCTACATAAAACAGAGCAATGACCAAAATGGCGCCCAGATCATCAATAATTGCCAGTGCGGTCAGGAAAATTTTCAGCGATACCGGGACCTTACTACCCAGCAGCGCCAGCACTCCCAACGCAAAGGCAATATCGGTTGCCATTGGCACACCAAATCCACTTTGCGTTTCAGTTCCCCGATTTAGCAGAAAATAAAATAGCGCGGGGGTTGCCATACCGCCGATGGCGGCAAAAATGGGCAGGGATGCATTTTTCAAATCCGATAGTTCACCTACATATATTTCCCTTTCGATCTCCAGACCGATCAATAAAAAGAAGATCACCATCAACCCGTCATTGATCCAGTGCTCCAGGCTGTATTTCAAATGGATACTACCCGCATCAAAACCCACTTTGGCATGCCAGAATTCAAGGAAGCTATCTCCCAATGGTGAATTGGCAATGGCAAGTGCGGCAACTGTACATAGAATCAAAATGATCCCCGACGATTTTTCACTATCAAAGAATTCAGAAAAAAGTTTGGTTAGTCTCATCGATATAATTTTCCTCTGGCTTGTGCGTGATTCCCATCCGACTCAATTTTATTGAAAAATTTTTACCATAACTTTTTCCGCTTAAGATTAATTCCCCCGTGTGCGGGCAGGGAATCCGCAACATCGATAGGTATGTTAATAAAAGAAGCCCTCACGATTTCTCGCGAGGGCGATATCGCCGGTGATGTACCTGATTCACTGATCAGTCAGATTATGGAAGAAATGCACCAGCGCGTTCATGCCCTTTTTCCAGGTGGGCAGATGTAATTTCTCGTTCGGACCGTGAAAGTTATCATCGTATAACGAGAAACCGGTTAAGACCGAATCGATTCCCAGGGTATGCTTGAACATCAACACAGCTCCAATGCCGCCGCCGACTCTTTGAAAGATGGGCTCTTTATCAAAGGCAGTTTGCAAAGCTGCTTTCATCGCAAGGACTTCAGGGGATTTGCGATCCGTGATGATGCCGGGACCACCAATAATAAATTGAAGATCCCATTTCACAGTGGGAGGCATATGGACTTCCAAATATTGCTTGAATTGTTGGTGCACTTCGTTTGGATTCTGATCGGGCACAAGGCGGAATGAAAAGCGCGCAGATGCTTTTGCCGGAATGGCAGATTTCGGTTGCCCTGCTGTAAACATGACAACTTCCATGGTCGGGCGGGCACCAATCCGTTCAGCAGGGATAAACTCCGGCTCACCCCACAATGCGGGCGCGCCGGAGTGTTTCAAAAGAAATTCATCGTTGAATGGAAGACGTGCAAGTTCAGTATGTTCCTCTTCATCGATCTTGCGGACCTTATCGTAGAAGCCCGGCAAGGTGACGTGCCCGTTTTCATCGTGTAAATCTGCAATCAACTTACTCAAAACATGGATCGGGTTTTGAATCACGCCGCCATATTCGCCGGAATGCAGGTCCTGACCCGGACCAAAAATATTCAGGATAAAGCTTGCGCCGCCACGCAAGGAATAGCATATCGAGGAAGTTTCCGCATCGGGCATGCCGCCTGCATCGGTATTCAGGGAAAAATCACACGCCAGTTTCTCACGATGAGAAGCTAAAAACTCATTCAAATGTTTCGAGCCGATCTCCTCTTCGCCTTCGATCAAAAATTTGATGTTGATGGGCAGGTTTTCGGTCTTGAGGATGGCTTCGACCGCGTTCACGGATGCAAGTGTTTGTCCCTTCATGTCCGATGAACCGCGTGCATATAAATTATCGTTTCGAATGTCCGGTTCAAAAGGCTGACTCTTCCAATCCTCCAGCGGCTCAGGGGATTGGACATCGTAATGTCCATAGATCAACACGGTGGGAGCCGAGTCTCCGCCGCGCGTAGCGAACCATTCGCCATAGACGACGGAATGTCCCTGCGTGGGAAGAATCTCGACACTGTTGATGCCCATTGAACGGAGTTTGCTCGCAAGCCAGTTGGCAGCTTTATCCATATCCGCTTTGTGAGCCGGGTCATGTGAAATGGACGGGATGCGCAGGAGTTCGATCAGTTCGTTTTGGAATCGTTCGTGATTTTCTTCGAGATACTTCAATGCAGATGATCGGGACATGGGTTCCTCCACGAAGTTGATTTTCGACAAAGTATACCCTCGAGTATCGCCAGGTTCTCGAATTAGACCAGCTCTACCGAAAAACGGAGGTGTGTGAGCACCGCGCGCAAATGGTGCTGTTAGCGGCAGAGAAAAAGTTCATGGCCGATGAAATCGCGGACATCATTTTGTCCGTAAAGCTGTTTATATACCATTTCTGTTGCTTCAGCCTCAAGCATGACGATTCCCTGCCCCTCACAAAACTGGCGCATTTGATGACCGTACAAAAATGAATCCTGGAAAATGTTCAGGATGTTTTCTGAATCATCATCAGCGGCGATGCGGTTGATGGATAGAGTCCGGCATTCGGCACATTCGTGGACCAACATCAACTCGCCTCTTTCTCCCAGCCGGTACTTGTTCCTGCCCTTTTTCATGGTCAACCCGATCGGCTTCATCTGCCCCTTGCAAGCGGACAGACGATCCCCTGCGGAAAATAGATCAAGATGGCATGACCATAAACAATACGGACAGTGGTTGCGATTGTTGACACCCGAGAGCAGATGCGCGGCAGAGACGATGTTATGACAATGCGCGCACCTGAAATCCCCGAAGGACGAAGCTGAATATTTCATAGCTCCCCGCGCAGGTTCATATAGCTTTTGTAACGGTGCGGACTGATCTCGCCAGATACCACTGCCTTGCGGATGGCGCAGCCCGGTTCGCGGTCATGGCGACAGCTTAATCCGAATTTGCATTGACCTACATAACCTGCCATTTCCGGGAACAGATAGGCAAGCTCTTCGCCTGCGATCTCCCATAAACCGAATTCGCGGATGCCGGGCGTATCTACAATTGTGCCGCCGAAATCCAACTCGAACATTTCGAGATGCGTGGTGGTGTGGCGTCCTTTGCCCAGTTCACCTTTGCTGACTTCCTTGACGCGCAGACCCAGACCTGGTTGGATCGCATTGAGCAGGGAGGTCTTCCCCACGCCGGATTTTCCAACCAGCACGGACATGCGACCGCGCAGAGTCTGTTTGAGTTCTTCAATGCCTTTGCCCGTGCTGGCGCTGACCATTTGAATTGGGTAACCTGCGCGTCGATAGGTTTCAAGGTCTGAATCAAGTTCCCTGTTCTTCCACGCCAGATCAAGTTTTGTGATGACGATCAGGGCTGGCAGGTTGGATGATTCAGCCGAAACGAGATAACGATCCAACAAGCCCCATTTGGGCGCGGGGTCTGCCACAGCGAACACGGGCATGACCAGGTCCACATTGGAGGCGATGACCTGCTCGAACACGCGTTGACCGGGAACGGTGGCGGGGCGCGAAAGCTTTGAGAGGCGCGGCAGGACCTCGGTGATCATGCCGCGGCCTTGTCCCACATCCACAAAGCGGACGCGGTCACCGATGGCAATCGGGTCCACATGTTCGATCTCGTGCACTGCCTGCACTCTATGCCGCAGGGAGGTTGGATCGGCGGTGGGGTAGATCAGTTGTTTATGCAGCAGGGACGAGAGCGTGCAATCGACCTCGCACCCGTTGTTGTGGACGGTGTAACGTCCGAGTGTTTTTCTAAAGACGATGCCTGTGCCGTCTTCGTCGTTTATATTCATTGTCAGGTTTTCCTATTGGTGTGCTCCATTGAGGCGCACGGATCATGTAAATAAAGTTTTTCGATAAACGCCCGTTTTGAATTGCATGGGCAGGGAATATGCCATTGGAGGCAGGGACTTGAGCGGCTTGGGCTGACATAAAATTTATTCCTTTCTTTTAATACTTTCGGTTGTCATTCTGAGCGTAGCGAAGAATCTCTGATCTCAGGAGGAGAGACCCTTCGCTATCGCTCAGGGTGACATTGGGTATGGTTACAAAATAAAAACCAGCCACAGAAAATTTCCGTGGCTGGTGAGAATCCCTGAACAGGGGAGCGTCTGTTCGGTTTGGTTGCAGGCGAATAGACGCGGCTGTTTACGTTAAATAAAAATGCCACGGGGATGGGTACGCCCATGGCAAAAAGACAGAAATAAAAAGACTGGCTTAACTGCCATGCAGAGACGCGCCCATAGAGATATCGCGAACAAGCACCGATTTTGATTTAAACATAAACGTGTCTCCTTTCTTTGAAGTATTATCTTCGAGTTTACCAATGGCTTTTAGAGATGTCAAGGAAAATATCAGCCTCCATGCGGCAGGATGGATATATCACTGTAGTGACAGATAAAAGTTCTCTATCTGACATAGGTGCCTGAAGCCAAGTTTTTTGTAAACGTTGAAGCCCATCTCTGACGATTGCAGGACGCCGACACGATAGCCCATGTCGCGCGCATCCAGCAGCGGTTTGAGCGTGATCGCTGCACCAAGGCCCTTGCCGCGCGCCTCCGGCAGGCTTGCCACACAATAGATGCCCGCCGTGCCTCCGCCATAAAAAACGGTGGAGGTGGAAACGGGTTTGCCGTTCAAGTATCCCAGATAGTTGCGGATCGGGAGATCAAGTCCCATTTGCATCCATAAGTCGAAGGTGATGGAGGCCCAGTCTGGCGGCAGACCAAATCCCTTTATGAATACTTTTGCCCATGCGCGCAGGGACTCTTCATCATCCACGCTGCGGATCTCGAATCCATCAGCAGGTTGAATCGCAGCGTTCATCGCATGCAGGTCAACTGCCATGCCGGGTGTGTTGTCAGAGAAGCCAAAGCCATGTTTGGACAGGGCAGGTTGCCAGTCCGCTGGTTTTAGATGCGGTTCCAGCCACCATGTAAAAGATTTCACGCCTTTAGCGCGGAAGTATTTTATGGTCTCATCAATAAACGCTTCATTGTCATCGATGGGAAGGTTCGTTGAGAACACTCCGTTGAACCACGGATGCGGAAGCGGTGTGTGCCAGCGTGTAAATTGCTCATTCTCAAAATGCTCGGTCGGGTTGCTTCTGCTCAGGTGACGAAAGAAATCGCACATGTTGGCGCGAATGGCAGTGACGAGCGCCTCATCTGAAACATCGTTTTGAATGTGGTTCATGATCTCTCCATTTGTTGCGTTTAATTATATTCCCACTATTGGTTATGAAAGAATCAAAATCCCGCCGTGAGGCGGGACTGGGAACAGATCTTTCGAGTGCGAGACGCTCACTGCGCGGTTTGGTCTTTCGGCTCCTTTTTACGGAAGACTTCAGCCCAATCCACTTTCGCGGTTAATTGCATCATGATCGCGAGAGTCAGGATGGCGCCAATGGTGATGACCAGACCGGTATAGCCTTCAAAGAAAAAGGCATATGAGAAGAGTACCAGGAATACGAATTGTGCGATGCCGACCCAAATCGCAAAGCGACTTCCAGCCGCCCGATATAGATATGTGACAACGAGAGCCAGAGATACCAGCGCCGCGATGATGAAGGATAGCTCCAGTAACAGATGGTCCACGAGATAGGCAAATAGAATGTGGAACGAAAAGAAACTGGCGCCCAGGAAGAAATAGTGCATGGGGTGCAGATTGCTGTCGTTTACAGCTCCCAGCACGATCAATGTCGTGAAAAAGAATAGCAATGAAACCGGCGCAAAGTAACTCATACGGCTGGCAAGCGGACCCGGGTTGAGTTTGTCGGGCATTTGTACGCCGATATCAAAATCGGATACCAGGTTGTTAAATGTCCACTCCAGCGTCCAGCCGTTTTTCGCCGGCGTCTTCGTGGAGGGCGATATTGTTTGCTGCGGGAAATCGTATTCCGTGAAATCAGTGACGGCTTTCAGTGAAAAATTCTTAACCGTGGTGATGCCGTCCGAGAAACTATAGACCCAGCGATCCAGGCCGCGCGATTTGTAGGCAATATGGATCGGTATTTCACCGCCTGGTGGAACCTCAACCACGGCTGTGATGCCATCATATGAGTTGTTGGCATTTGGGGTTATATCTGTCTTGTCGACTCGGAATTCAAAGCCATCGTAGATCGTGCCGGAAGACGGGAAGTAGAATGTTACAGTTGCTTCGGCGCGCTCGCCGAGCGGATTCTTGAACATATGGTCTGCAGAGAAATCGACATCATAGGTCGAATACCACAGCAAGCCCTTGCGGCGGTGCTGGAGTTTGAAACTTGCCTCGACGTTGCTCGATTCGAGTTCGACCGGGGTGATTATCTCCGTCTCTTTATCCCCGTCCTTTCGGATCGTTTTCAGTGTGATGGTGGGAGCCTTTTGATAGTGTTCTGAACCCCAAAGCTCTTCGACTTGCTGGTTGAGCTGAGTGTAGCCCGAATCCGTTCGCACCATGATGCTCGCGCCCAGGATGCCCCAGGCGATCGTGGTGCAAAAGAATATGAAGATGATCCCGATCAAGCGCCAGACGGTCATTGTGGAATCTCCTTTTGTCGTATGCCAATCCTACCCCATAATTGTGATCACGGAAAGTCCCACCCAAACCGCTCAGCCCTGCGTGCCGTTTCAACGATTTATTTCACCGCATGCTTTACCAAAAACGCATTCAACTTGGGGGCTATCTCCCGTTGATGTGAAACCAGGCATTCATGCCCACCGCCTTTGATGACAATAAGTTCTGCATTTGGGATTCGCTGCGCTATTTCCTGGCTATATCCCAATGGGATGAGATTATCTTTATCTCCGTGGATCAGAAGCGTTGGAACATTTATATCCTCCCACTTAAAACCATCCAGCGCACGGACTTGTGCCAGATCGTTCTGGACTCCTGAGCGGCGTTCCGAGATCGGATTGTTCTCGAAGAATACCCGCAGCATGGAGCGAGTCTCAGCATCACGAATCATCAACGGCAATACCGCATGGACAGCCAGCCGCGTGAGCAGCCATGCAACTCCATCCGGTAATGAATTGGCGCGTTCCACAATCTTCGCAGATGAGGTTGGCGGTACTTTCGTGATCGCATCTGCCAATATCAAAGCCAGACAGCGACTTTGATGCCGCAACGCAAACTGCGCCGCGGACATGCCTCCCGCAGATAAACCCAGGATGGCGGCTTTCTCAATATGCAATGAATCCAATAATGCCGCGTAGGCATCTGCCAACTCGGCAGGGGAGCGACCCGTTTCCACCGCCGTACGCAAATACCCCGCGCGTGAAACGGCGAGGCCCTGAAACCCATTCAGCAGACGCGCCAACACAAGCCCTTGATCGTACCCGCCGCCCGTGCCGTGACTGAGAATCACAGCCGCGCCACGCTGCGCGCCATGCGTGGCAAATTCAATCGCACCGCGTGAGGTTTGTGCTATTTGACTTGGTGGTCTTTGCATGGATGAATTATAGACTTGCCCCGCCTTTTTGTGAATCCAGCCTGTAGAGGCATCACGATTGGTACAGCAACGCATTAGAATGGATCAGATCGGATGGAGGCAGCATGAAAAAAAGATATCTGTATGCATTGTTATTCGGAATACCGGGACTTTTCGTTTCCGGGATCGTGACCCTGTTTATCTTCGGCGCTTTGCTTGGGATTCTCTGGATTTATGTTTTCGGAGATAACCCCTGGCCGTCTTCAGCCGAAACGACGCTTTCGAGTTTGCTTGTGTTAACTTTCTTGATCTTGTGGATTACCTCCATAACCGTCGGTTTTCTAGTCGGAAAGAGACTTGAAAAAGACCCGCGCTTGAATAGGGGTCATATTCTGCTTTCAAGCGGATTAACGATTCTGTTCATTCTCTTTATAGCCATCCAACAGCTCAGCGTGGGAAATCTGGGACCAAAATCAGATAGCGTAGTATGCAGTGATTTTTGCAGTCTCAAGGGCTATTCGGGCAGTGGCATGTCGCAGCAAAACTCTGGCGATCGAAGTTGTAGTTGTTATGATAATTTGGGTCGCGAAGTTCTGAAAGTTCCACTGGATAGTATTACCCCTGACGCTTCAAAATGAAAGAGCGACTCCCCGCTCCTTTTAGGACGTGTGCCCGCAGGGTAGAGGGGCTAAAATCATCCTAAATCAAACATTGCTTTGGAAAGTTAACATGCTCATCAAAGCAGAATAGAAATCGTCCCGCCGATCAGTCGCCACCCTCTGGGTGAGGTCCATCCCCACCCAAACCACTCCTGCGTGCGGGAATCAAAAACCCCGCCTCGAGTGAGGCGGGGTAGACTTTCCAAACACGAGCAAATTTCGAATCAGATTACGCAACAGTCGGCAATACGACGTCAAGTTGTTTGAGGATCGCCATCAGGCCTGCGCCATCGGTTGGTTCCACAGTCCAGGATGTGATCTTATTATCTTTGACGGTTACCCTTGTCTTTTCCAGTTTCACAGAAAAGGCTTTGTTCGTGGCAGGGATCACGCCCATGTTCATATCTGTCAGGTCAAAGGAGCCGGTGTGGGTTCCGGTCAATTGTGAGGTGGTCTTTACGACATCACCATCCGTGTCGGTGACGATGAAATGATAGTTCAAATCTGGGAAGGCGGTCTTCAAGTTGGCGCTCATGGTGAGCCAGTTCTCGCGGTTGACTGGTTTGGGGATCGGTCCGCTGAATCGAAAATCATCGGTCAGCATGGATTTTGCGTTCTTGAAATCACCCTTCTGGATGGAATCCATCAGACCTTGTACAATTTCTCGCTTGTTCATGTTGTTTCTCCTTACTATGGGTCGAGCTGCTTGCTGTAGAGCAAATGGGCCTGGGTGGTAAAGGATGTTCCTATCGAACATCCGCCGTTTCCCCCAAATGATAAACACAGTGTTTATTAGAGCCAGATTGACTGTAACACCTTATCGGCTCAAAAACGCCACAACACAATCTTGTAAGGTGAACGCATAACCATCTACGTTCAGGCTCTCCCAATCGGGAACTTCGCAAAGCAGAAGCCCACTGGGCTGACAAACCCCTCTCCCGTCTACCACTCCGCTACGCTTCGGGTATGCTTCGCGATCCCCCAAGGGGGAGAAGCCAAAACCTCCTGAAACGAAACATTGCCTTGGAAAACCAACTTGCTCATCGTAGCAGAAAAGAAATCGACTCCATGCCCTCTCCCGCTGGGAGCCCACAGGGTGCTTCGCAAAGGGGCAAACGGTCACGCCGATTGCTCATGCTCATCTGGGTGAGGCGCCGTGCTGACGACCACAGGGAGTGTCGATGCATCCAACCCCACCCCAACCGCTCATTTGGCGGAGCGTATCGCGCAGCGGATGAAGTCATGCACGAGATATTCACGGCATGTGTGCAGGACATTCTACAGCTCTTAACCTTTGATTAGCATCATACCCTTTGTAAGAGA
>Ga0137338_1000013_pt1 | contig 30740 bp, 42 predicted proteins | sample EasRivERMLT366_2_FD_104770 | JGI IMG/M metagenome (GOLD analysis project Ga0137338, IMG submission 104770) | Soil microbial communities from meander-bound floodplain in the East River, Colorado, USA - East River MetaG ERMLT366_2 | ecosystem: Environmental > Terrestrial > Soil > Floodplain ...
AACCCTGCCTCGCATCAGGGGCGATAATTCCCCTGAGGTAAAATTCGTCTGGATGATGCCAGTTCTTGCCATTATCCACCCTTGAGTGGGGCACCAAACAATTTCCAACCAAGAAGCAGGAGCAAAATGAAAAACAGTATGTCTCCACCTGCTACCCAACGCCCTCGTTGGTCCGGAGGACCCCAATTACCACGGTATCCAAACACCAACCACAGCAGCATCAGAATCCAGTACAATAATCCGAACGTCATACTTTCCTTTCTTATCTACCTTCTGTTACACCACCAGTTCTCTGGTGATTGGTTCTTCCGAAATAGAATCCAATAACCAGATTAGCCACACCATAAAGAAACACACAAGCAGCAACCTGAATATCAGGTTCCTGACCCTGCAAAGCAAGATATGCTGCTACAGCCAATCCCACCCAACACACTGACAACGCAATCTTTTGCTGTGTATGTTCCCACAGCATGTTCACACTTCTCTGAGAAGCAGTGTGAAGATTCTCCTCTGAGGTTGTTGTGGCTTGGGCAGGAGGATCTTCTGGAGAAGCAGAAGGAACTGAATCCTTAACTTCTCTACCTTTTACTACTAAATCGTCATTGTTCATGTCATTGGGTCTCTTACAAAGCCACTATTTCTTCCCTCACGTGAGTCAAGGAATCCCTCAGCTCCTATTGTTTCTGCCGGCTCCTCCACCGCATTGTTGAATCGTGCTTGCCTAATGAGTTTCTCATAGTCTTTCCAGATCTCATCTTTGAGCGAAAGATTCTGAGTGATGGCATAGCAAATATCCCAAGCAAGGTAAGTGGAAAGAGCATCATGAAAAGAAGGATCCATTGTTCCATAGTCAGTAACATCCCTTACATACTTCAGCTCAAGCTCCTCCTCATCACAGACAATGTAAGCTCCCTCAACCCTCCATGCTGGATCTCCTCTTCTTCCCAATGTGTGTAGTCTGACAAAGTCAGTTGGGAGAGGGTGTCGAAACTCGTAATCAAATGCCGCAGCCAATCCCACTTTTCCACCAGACACATAAGCATTTGCAAACGTTGAAGCTTGCAAATCAAAGGTGTTCGCATTAATCACCGTGATGGTCCACTGTCCATTTGCTTCCTGTGTTCCTTGAACCTGAGACACTGTCACGTAATCCCCAGTGGTGCGTCCATGAGAAACTGCAGTAATTCGAATTAGCCCAGCACCATTATCCGCTGCCCCGGTGATGGACTTCAAAGAAAGAAGAACCCTGGTCATGGCGAAATTCCAGGGATGTCTCCTCAGAACAGTTCGTTTACAGGGTTCTAATCGCTCAGTGCAGATCTGAGCTTCCTTGGATGTGTCTGCCAACGCAGTGATTGTTGGTGACCCAATTCGAATCAACGCTCCATTAGCAATGTTTAGATTTGTAACGGGCATTTTTTGTCATGTGTTAACACCAAACCATTGTCCCGATCACTCTATGGTATACATGACATACCCAGAGATACCATTATTGTCACTGACCTGCCAGTCACCAACAACAGAAGCCCTGATGAACCCTTCCTCATTTGTGAGACCGGGCCAATCCTTGACCATGATTCCACTTTCCTGAAAAGGATAAACGGCAGTGAATGTGAAGTATGTGTCAAATATGGGAGCGTCAAACGTGAGCAGCGAACTCACAGGAAACCCTGGATTCGCGTAAATTGCTTCAGCATCATCAGACTTCAACATTGACATCTGATTGCTGACACCAATCATGTGGAGTTGAACGGATCCAACAGAGAGAGCAACATCACTGTTCCACCTTCTGGCACGAATCACACCACCAAGAATTGAGGCGTGTTTTGGAATCCTGGCTAAGAGAACCTTCTTAGCATCAGCACCTGCCATGGCAACAGTGGGGGTCCAGTTGAATGAAGCAGTCCTGATTTTCCCTGCTTCCCTAGAAGCTTTTGTTGGAGAATAATCAGGAGAAACAAGAGGAGCAATCTGAGCAGAGTAGTAATCGTACAGAGGCAATGTCATAATCTTTTTCTTTCTCAAAAAAGGAGGGATTGATCCTAAAAACCAATCCCTCCCCACCAAACGCAACCACACTGACCTAATCCACCGCATACAGGATGTGACCTGTCAGAACCTGTGTGCCCATTGCAGCAGCAGCTGTGGTGCAAGTGACATACAACTCCTTCTCAGTTTCGTATTGATAGCTGAGAGCGACAGTTGCCGCCAGAACCTGTTTCGCTGTTGCTGTGAGTGCCGTGGCCGCAAACAGAAGCGCCACGTTATCCGACACTGACAACAACGTGTCGATGAATCCCGATCCAGCCTTGTCCATAAGACCGAATGAGATTGTTGCTGTTCCACCCAATGTGGCAGAGAAGATGAACTCCCCTCCGAGAATCCGCGCTCCCTTTGGAAGAACACAGAGCGCCACATCCTCACCAGCAGCCTCAGCGGCGAACGTCTTCGTGAACACCGCAAGACGCACACGACCATGCTGTTGATTTGGTTTGAGTGGACCGTAAAGTGGAGCAAGAATCTGCGCCAACTCGTTTGACCGACTATTGATTGCTGTTGCAGCCATAGCTTTGTCTTAAGTTTCCCTGACTCCAATCTGAGTAAGGATGTCAGCCTTGATGTCTGCTAAGGAGGTTGATCCTACAGCAGCAGTCATCAGGAATTCAGCCTTGATTGATGAGTGTCTCGTTGGTCGCACATACTCAGCAGAGGTGTGGCCCTGACGATCCCATTCAACATCAGATGGACTCAGTTCTTTGATTGTGATCAGATATTTCGGCATAAGTTTCCTTACACCGTTTCGTCACACTTCACGCGAATCACCTTTTCCTCCCACATGCGCGTCCCTCCAAAGTTTGCTGCGACATACACTTGGATTGAATTTCTCTTATCACGCCGAGGACCGACATCAACCATGATTTCAACGCCCACAGCAAGGAGTATCCCCTGCTTGGCCCAGAAAAGACAGTCGCGAATACTTGAAGCCACAGTCAACCGATTGGTCTCCACAAACTTGAATCCCATGAACGTGTCAACTTCACCATTCACGAGAGCCTTGATTGTGTTGTAATCAGAGGATGTAACTTCAGTTGTGCGAAGAAGGGATTGAATTTGGTGCGGCGAAACAGCTGCCACAACAGACTCACCCTCCATCTTGGCTTCAGCCAACCCGAGGAGTGTCCTGACCCTGCGCAATTTGCCAATCGTCAGATTGGAATTTGCCGCAGCGCCTGATTCCACGTAATTGACCGCAACCTCTTGAGCTGCAGGAAACGTAACAGCCGTGGCACCAGTCTTACCGATGTAGGATGTTCCCGTTGCTGCTTCAATGATCACATCATCCATCTTACGACCAAACGCATAAACCGCGTTCGTGGTGTAGGAGGATGTTGGATCTGCCAACATACGGATCTTATCCTTCTTGTCGATCAAATCCGCCCAATCGAAGTCACGTAACCCTACGCGCCGACGATCATGTGGAGTTGAAACAAGAGGGGTGTCACCGTGTCGATTTGTTACCTCGATCGCATCTGTAGGACCGATACGATCATAGAAATCAAATTCAGCATTCTGACTCTCAACCCGTGTGTATGCACGAAACCGAGATCCCATTTGCTGGAACTTGATCTCTATATTCGCCTTGTAAGCATTTACCAAGGCGGTATCCACTTGGAAACTCATAAGATCTAAACGCTAACTACCAATTCGGTTGAATTACCCACTTCGCGTGGATCCATCCTAAACGAACACACTCGTCTGAGTGCCAGGCTTTTACCTGGGTAGCAAGGGCCTTTACGCTGATCATGTGATCAACTGTGGTTGTCCCAGCAAACGAAAACACTGTAATGCCAAAAAAACCTGTTGTAAAACACTATGTTGCGATAAGATTTATCTGGACTTAGCAGCATTATTTGGGAATTGCAGATGCGTGTAACGCAGTCCACCTCTCCACAGCCTCTTTGTGTCCTGGTGATTCCGCATTCATCAACGCCTTCATGAAGGTCTCATCCGCCTTCATTTTCCCAATCTCTGCTGAGGCTGCCTCAGGAGTAAGGCCCAGATTCTGGTATCCAGCTCCTCGTGTTGCATCATCCTCACCCATGGACTCGCCAATCTTGATGAAGGTCCGAATAATATCGGGGTCATCCCCAAGACCGGCGTGCTCAAGCTTCGAGAGGAATTCAGGAGGAGCATAATTCTTCAGAGCTACCTTGGCAAGAGCAATCTTTGAATCATACCCAGCACCATACTGGGTCTTCAACGCTGTAACAGACTCAGTTTTCTTGGACTCATAAGACTGCTTCACATTTGTATCAATGTCGTTGAGTGTCCCAATGTAGTAAGCCATCACTGCTTCAGCTTGCCTCTTGGACAACCCTGCTTTGTGAAACTCACCAAATGCTCGAGCAATCTTTTCCTTATCAAGCTCAATCCCCTCATTAGGTTTCACTGAAGGTAATCCATACTCCTCAGGCTTTCCTGGACGTCCAGCCTTGTTGTAAAAATCATTCCACTCATTTTCTGTCCACGTGTCTCGAGGAGTAGGTATACGATCCCCAACCATTCTCGCAGCGTGAACATAGTTCTTGGCAAGTGTCGAAACATCTGGCACCGCCTTAAGAGTAGGATCATTACGAATATCCTCAGGGATAGACAACCTCCAGTCAGAAACTGGAGGTGTCCCACCGCCGCCACCACCAGCCTCACCGTCCCATAGTATGTTGCTCATCTTCATTTTCTACCATCCTTTCTATCTGTAGCATCATCTGCTTGTGATCTCTTTTCGTGAAACGAATTATCGCCAATGCCAGATCTCTCATTCCAGCATTGTAAGCTGTTTTGTATGGATCTCCCCTAACAAAGATAGATTTTGCCACCCCAGCTTTCTTACAAATATGTTCTAACACCTTCTGACCCACAGGTGTTTCAAAGACAGCTTGATACTCTGAGTGAATGTTCATCACATCCCTCATTGCATCTATCTTGTTAAGAACCCTGTTAATCACATCATACCTCCACTACCCAAAAGCTTTTGCGCATCTGCAACGTTCTTAATGGCCTTAGATGCTGGCTCAGCTATTGCAGCAGCAGTCTGTAATTCTTGTGATGCTTGCTTCTCATCTCGCATTTGCTTCATTCTTGATGGAGATTTAAGCACCCTCATCGAAACACCACGTGCAGTAGCTAGCTGACGTGCCCACTCATCGAAATCAACAATGTCAAACACATCAGGTTGTATCTGTGCAGCAGGAGCAAGATCTTGGATGTAACGACCAAGCTGAATGATCTTCGCACCAAGCTGCGCTCGGGATGCTGGAGACACATACTCAACCTTGAGCAACATTCCCAACATTGGTCCAGGGGCCTGAGGAACATATCCATAGAAATCAAGAAGCTCGTAACTCCTCTCAATCATTGGTCCAAGAAGCTCTGACTGAATTCTTCCCAAAGATGGAGCAAGAAGTCGTAACTTCTCGTCTCTCCTATCTGCAACCTCATAAGCCGTCATCTCCTTATTCTCCTTCTCCATGCGAAGCCAATCACTGTGAAATGCACGACGAATTTGATCACGCTTCTGATTTGACAATTCCATACCCACTGGGAGGTCCCCCTGAATAAGGAGTGGCTCAATCGTCTCAGTCATTCCTGGTTCCTTAAAGATAAGGGATCCTGGACTTGTCTCAATTGGAAGAAGAAACCCATCTGACGGAACCATCAGTGGAGGATCCACAATTTTCTGTGCTGCTTTAATCAGCACTCGCTCAATAGCATTAACCATCTTGATGTCAGGAAGACATGTCATCGCTGGTGATCGACCGTAAACCTCATCAGGGAGTTTCGACCACCTAGGACAGTGATAACAAAAGGTGCGGTATCCTGATTCCTTAAAAATGGATTTCGTCTCCTCACAAACCCACACAGACGCATACTTCTTGTTCGTTGGACCGTAACCAAATGTAAGACGATCAGTTTGAGGAAATACCATGTGGGCTACAGTCCACTCCTTTTCCTGGTCTTTCTCATCATTGATCCGATGATGAACCCTCCCAAACTCTTGTAAAACATTGCGAGTGCTCATCTTGGTGATTCTGTAACAAGTATCAACCTTTCCATTCGCTCCTTCTTTCAGAAAGCACGAGGCCAATGAAAAAGAACGAAAACGAAGATGTCCGTTACTCCAATCTTGGTAAATTACGGAGGTGCCATAAGAACTCAAGTCTGAATACACCTCAGAAAGTGCTTGATTCAATCCAGTATCCGGACGCGAATACTCGTTATAGATGAGATCTGAAACCATTTCCAACCACAATTGTCCCTCGAACATGTCACGAATCTCACCCATATCCTCGGTCTGAATCTCAAACCATCTCTCCACTGGGTTGGTCAAAAAGGACTGAAGTCCAGAAGCAAGCTCCTCATTTGCATTAACTGCAGTTCCATCAAAAATGAGCTGAGTTCTACGATTTCCTTTTGCTGATTGACGGTTAAAATCCATTCCCACTGGACGAACATACTCACGTATATCCTGCCAGTGCTGTTCCCACGAGCACCTAGCCGTTCTCGCTTTCTCAAGCTCCTTGAGCAGCGCTGTAGCTCTAGTGTCTTCCATAAATCAAACCTTTCACGTCTGCTCAGCCGCTCCCAAGGAGTTTCCGCACAACGCTGCTCGAACTGTTGTCACCCAACCCTGATGTCAGAAGAGTGGATTCAAACCCCTTCCTCTTGGAGAGAGACCTACGAGCCCCAACTCCTGCACCTACAGCATCAACAGTTCTCGGAGGTTTCGGCGGAGGAGGAGGACTGGGAACACCTCCCTTGGCATGAAGCACATTCTGGGGGTCCAGGGTTCTGTAGTGGTTGACGATACGTTTTGCAACATTCACACAGTCTTGGTATGTTTTCATAACTTGATCTTTCTTATTAGGTTCTCTGTTTTCCAATACCGACACATATTCTTTCTCTGGTATCCAATCCAGGGTAAATAGAAAGGGATGATTTCGACAAGTGATTCCAAACTACCGCAAGCCAGCCAGACCCACCAACAATCGACAACTTGAAATCTGACCCGTGGATCAAAAATGAGAAGACCCGGTGCATCCTTCCTAACGGGTCTACCAAAGATGAATAAGCTCGGCGTAGAGTATACGAACCCATAACGAAGGTGGAGGGTGAGGTCCTCGCTGAAGGATCTCCCATTCTCTTCTCCGGCATACACTGCTCTTGCTTTATCATACGGGGACATACTCTGCTCTCTCATTCCTCTTCTCATCAAGGTAATCATACTCATCCACTGCGCGACTCTGAGGTGCTTTCTTGTGGTGTTTCGTTCTATCCTTATGAGACCACGCAAATGTCCTGAATGCATCTGCCGCATGAGACGTCCAATCATGTAGCGGCTTATCTGAAAAGATCCTCAACTTGTCGTTCCAATCTTTTCGATACTGACGAAGCGCCTCCACACCTCGATTACATTTCACCGCGTCAAACCAGCATGTTGGAAGAATGTTCCGTACTGCCTCGATACCATCGCCAATCTCGTGTTGCTTCGTGGTGCGAAAATTGATACCTAACTCCCTGGCAGTCTCTATACGAGCCTTTCCACTACTAAACTCTCGCACCTCTATGTCCCAGGGTGCGTGGTGCGTGCCGTAAACGTATCTCTTCTCCTTGAGAACCTTTACGTAGTGTGGAAGTCCCTCTCCAGAATTCTCGTAGTAGTCAATGCATCGCTTCTCCAAGCCCACGAGTTGGATGAACCAGATCGTCGTAGAATCCCCAACTCCAATATCCCAGTAGGTGTTCACCGGAACATTCGGCTCCCACGGACACTGAGTCACCCTTCCCTCCTTCTCCGCGCACATCATCTCTGTGGCGTAGTATGCTCCAACCAGGGGTGCCTCAAACGAAACATAAAATTCTTGCTGGATCATTGGCTCCGGCATACCACTCTTCCGCTCCTCCTCGATGATCTCATCACTGATTACTGGGGTCCCGTCCTCCCTCTTAGTTCCATCATTCCCTGCCACCAAAACCTGATGAAACCAACGATCATTCGTCTTCGCCATCTCCAACAACTTGTAACCGTGATTCTTTCCCCTAGCAGTGAAGATGAACAACGCCCACCCACCATTCTCCGCCAAAATGGGGCGAACGTAATTCCAAGCATTTGGGTCGTGTATGGAATACTCAGAGAAGACCACGCCTATTGGATTCGTTCCTACCAATGAGTCAATGTCATCTGACCCAACGACCTGGTAAATCGAGCTGTTCCTAAATGTCACCTTCATCTCGGTGTTGTTCTTCCCTGCCACCAACTTGGGGTGAAAGTGATTCAGAAACTTCCTCCCGTCCCTCGTGAACCCATCCCACACGATCTTCCTCCCCTGCTTGTATGTTGGAAGAACATGCCAGTAAACTCCCACCCTCTCCAACGCCTTGACGCCAATCAAGTTGATCGCCACCAAATCCTTACCCGCACGCCTATGCCATACACAGACAGCTCTATGTGGCGCCATCCTCACATCATTCATGTAGTTCCACACAGGACGCTGGTAGTTGCGTGGATCAAATCCGTAAGGGAGTTCTATGTTTACCTCACTCACAGGGACCTTTCACATCTGGACCACCCATCTTCTCACCTGTCAGATGTTCAGAAACCTCCGATGGTATGTCAATCACAGCACCAGGGGACCTCATAGAACCTGCCTTATCCAAAACATCGCTTATTCCCTTATTGGCCTCCTCCTGAGTAAGGTAGTTCTTCACCGTCACCGTCAAATTGTAATCCACATCACCCTCAATGGTTGTGGGAGCTTTCTTCTTAGTCATCCGATACTGGAGCAGCTCTATGAGAATCTTAATCTGCTGATCTACCGAGATCTTCTCACCTGTCTTGTCTTTGGAACCTTTTATAAGATTCAACAACTCCCTTGCAGGCTCCAATCCAGACTCCCTGATCAACTCCTCCATTGAGAGAGCTTGTGCTTTCTCCCTCGACTTACGAGTCATCAACTCCAACTTATCCGTCAGCTCTCTACACCGATTGTCGAGGTTGATCTGAGCTTGTCTAAGTTTCGCGTTATCCTCGCGCAACTTGATCATCTTGTTGTTGTATTCCAAGATGAGCTGACTCAACCTCGCTATCTCCTCTGCTGGAGTCTCCAAAGCCTCATGGGACCTTATCAATCCTCCCATCGCAATTTGATCTCTTAACTCGATTTCCTTTCTCTTCTTCTCCTCCTCCTTTTGCTGGGAGGAGGAGATATGAAGATTGAGAGCGTCACGCTTCCCGGCCATCCTCGTCATTTGGATGGCAAGTTCTTCCACTGTTGGAACTTTGTAACGTCCCATATCCTATTGATGATTCACACCTTGACGGACAGGGTGCTATCAAACTCCTCGACTCCTCATCTGAGCTTCGGTTGGGTCTGTTTGACTCCCAGGGTAGACACTCCCAGGGTAGACACGGAACCAGTGGGCGAATTTGCGTCGAAGGTGTCAAGCACATACTCCTTCCCAATGGCGAATGGTGACTCAACGCGGTTGGTGACTTTCACGGTGATGTTTCCTGTGACAGCAACCACCCCTGATATGTTTGGATCTTGATCTGCAGAGACTGAGAGAAAGACTTCCTCCTGTCCCTCGGACTTTGTGACACTTTCTGCTCTCAGACGTAGCTTCATATTACTGGCCTTTCAGTTAATGTTAACCACGAACACTAGCAACAGGAGGAGTGTATCACGAATAGTGATCAATGTAAACCAAAATGATTATCGAAAAGCCATAGGATAGAAGAGTAATACCTATCCGAAGGTCCAAACTGAGCGGGTCCAAATTATGGACACATGTCACTGCATTTAGCGGAGTGAAAGGGCCCCCCCGGGCCATGTTGCATGTGCGGCTTCTCTCGTTTCAGAAATGACTGAAACATCTGCAAGGCCAGTCAATTCAGACACGTATGACATGCTATTCCTACTTTACTCTGCTATTCCTACTTTACTCTGCTATTCCTACTTTACTCTGCTATTCCTACTTTACTCTGCTATTCCTACTTCCTTGAGGAGTCATACTTGCATGAGTAGTCATACTTCCTTGAGGAAGTCCGACTTCTCTCGCTTCAGAAGCGACTGAAGTGACAGAAGCTTCTGATAAAGAATTACGCAAATAATTGTTTACAAGTGGATCCACTCGATGTAGATTACTAATGATGGATGACGCACGACGCGTCATAGATCATTGGAAAACAGCGCGTAAAGCGCGATCAAGATCGATCACGAACATTCGTGGAATTGATCGAATCGGAAAAACGTATGGAAACCAAACCATCCACCACAACCGCACAGTTGAACGCCATGGGCCTTGGAAGGCCCGTTCAAGTTGTAGTCGCAAACCGCACTGACTCGAGGGTTTACGAATTCATTCCTGCGAAATATGAGGCGAAAACGCCTCAAGTTATCGCGTGTGTGAACATCCTGAAGTCAGTGGTTGACCCAAAAACCAACAAGGTGACTGAGCTCAAACTGCGCGACGCAATCAACAAGCGGTCTGCGGAACTCAGGACGAAACAAAAGCCGTGGCTGATCTTCCAATACTATCGCCCCTCGATGGTGAAGATCGGATTCCTGAAACACAACTAAACCACCTCCCCTCTCGCTGAAAGGCGGGAGGGGATCTTTTTATCCTTTTTTGGTCCTCCGCCCGGTAATTTTCGTGCATGAGCACCTTGAGTGGGTGAGCGGTCTACAGCGTTCTACGGATGTTGAACCACATTTTTGGCTTCATTGTGGTAGGTAGCTACGTGCATGAGCAGTGATGAAAAATGAGGATGCTTGCAGATACGATGCTCACGATCCCCTTTTATTGCAACACGGATGCCGGTTTTGCTCACCCCGCGAATATTCCAATGAGCAAAACGGATGAATCGAATTACGGACTAGCTTTTATGAATTAAAACCGGTTACCAAAAGCCATAACGTGTTAATAGTCAAGGTCTTATACACCAAGTTTGAGCAAAGATTGAACTATGACAAATTTTACAGTATTGCCCTTGTATAGCCGCTCATATACTACTCTGGCTATATACAAGAGCAATAACTTAGGAAGAAGAATAACTATGGTTATAGGAGTATTGGGTTAAAAGTAAAAACACATATATTTCCTGCAGACATGTATCAATCAGATCCGTCTGTTTAGACACATTTTTTGTAAAACATCCAATACTCATATAACCATAGCAAATCAGCCCACAAGTCATTGACTATTAACACGTTGCGTGGTATATGTCCGAGTGACAATCGCAATATGGTAATACATTACGATTTTCATCGGAAAGCAAGAATTCTACACCAAATCTACAGGGTTATTACAGGGGTTTACATAACCTCCGAGGACTGTTCCTTAAGCCTGATCTAGACCCCTAAAGGATTCTTTCATGTTTTGTGTCCCGCGCGCGTATAAGCATGGAATTCTTGCTTAATTCTTATTTGGATACAATTCGGTTTACATCCGACGATCCACGTGATATATTACTACTATATGAAGGTGATCCTTCTGCTAATCGCCATGGCCTACGCAATTCAAGTGGTGTGGATATGCCACGAAATAAGGAGAAAGTAACATGAATGAAACAGAAAGAGTTCATCGCCGCATGGAGCTCGTTAAACGAAGCATGAAACGAGCAAAGTGGATCAAAACCCCACAATCTAAAGCAGATGCTGCAGAATACATGGATTTGTGTCGCGAAACAGAAAGAGAACGAGTTAGCAAGATAAAAAGGTAGCATGAAACAAAAACCAATACTGGAGAAACTGAATAAGTTGGGATTCCACCCTCCAGAGTCCTCAGAACAGAGAACAAACCCCTTCTCAGGAGTAACATGTCTTCTTGTTCCAGATGCAATTGTCCTGTATGACTTCATCACCAACAGGCATTTAACTTGTGGTGTGGAGTATAGCAGAACTCTTTGGAATCAAGCAAGATACCTATTCCTGGAGATGTGGACAAAGGAGTATTACGCCCTGATAGATTGAGAAAGTAGCATCATGTTTGAAATTTGTTCTATGCGAGATTGTAACAAGATTGCGTTATTTACTCCAGCTACCATTCATATGAGGATTCCGTTGTGTCAAAATCATGCTGAACAATTCTCATTGAAGAATTTAGGTGAGGAATACATCAAGGGTCTCACAGAAGGTGTGTGTGTAAGGCTCACAAAAGAATTGTTTTTGAATCCAATAGTGAAAGGGTGATATGAACAGACAACAAGCAGACCACGTCGTTGTGATAGACAAGCATCGCCAGGTGTTCGTGTTCTCTCGTCCAGAAGCCGTGCACATTATCAAGGATGCGATCATACACAGGTTCAATAAGTGGGAGGAGATAGACGGGCTCCCAAAACAAACCCTGATTGAGGTGTATGAGATCATCTGCAAAAAGAAACCAGAAATTGGAATGAGTTACGTGGATGTTTCGGTCAAGGCGTGGTTGACCGCCCTGAGAGAAGGTGTTGATCGAACCGATGCCTCACTGAGAGTCAAGGCGGATGGATCAACATCACCACGCCCATTAGGTGAGAGGAGATACAAGGTTACGGACAAACCGTGTCCCTCATCCCTCGTTCTTCAGGCCAGACTTGTGCATGCTATTTTGAAGCGGGATGCAGTTATGTGGATCGACGAGGAGTCCCTTAAATCCATCATAGCTTCATCGGATCTCAAGACGAGGCAGGATCCATGGCGAATCTTCCAATACTACCGTCCCACTCTTGTTAAGTGTGGATTGTTGGAAATAGAGAGGTAAAACATGAATGAGCAAGAAATAAGAGAAAAATATGGGTTAGTTAGTCTTCTAAGTGCGGATCTTCGAGGTGCGGATCTTCTAGGTGCGGATCTTCGATATGCGTATCTTCGAGGTGCGAATCTTGGAGGTGCGGATCTTCAATGTGCGAATCTCCGAGGTGCGGATCTTGGAGGTGCGAATCTCCGAGGTGCGGATCTTGGAGGTGCGAATCTTGGAGGTGCGTATCTTCGAGGTGCGGATCTTGGAGGTGCGGATCTTGGAGAGGCGAATCTTGGAGGTGCGGATCTTCGAGGTGCGGATCTTCGAGGTGCGGATCTTCGAGGTGCAATCTTATGCAACGCAAATTTGGATGGAGCAATAATCAGTTACAGGGGAAACCTCGTAAAAATAAGGTTTGAGTCGATTCTCGAAAGATAGTTGATACCGGACGAAACAATTTGGTTTACAAACGGATGAACATGTGATAGAGTCTTATTGTTCGAAAGAATATCCTCCCCAGTAAGGAGGAAAACAGAGAAAGGTAAAACATATGGCAACCGCCAAGACAACGAAGGAACCACAAGCAGCGACTGGAGCAACGAATGCACCAGCTGCAGTTGGGACCAAGGTCCGCAATGATCGATGGGTCTACATCCCCGAGTCCGAGAGAACGGACGACCAGAAGAAGATGAAGAAGCTCGCTCCTCAGGCTCAGACCATCTCGAATGCGGTCGAGGCAGCGAAGAAGGGTGGGGTTCTCCGCGAGGATCTCATCAAGGGATTGACTGGTGTGCTGGTCACACGTCAGCCCGTCGGTCGCATCCTCTCCTACTACCAGAAGGAGTTGCAGGAGAAGGGGTTCGTCCGCATCTCCTAATTCCCAACGACCCATAATCCTCTCCCCGTAAGGGGAGAGGATCCTCTTATGAGACCCATATTTACCCCGGAAAAAGGTTTTCTTGCTGCCCTTGCTAACTTGTTAACAGGCACTACTGGTAACAGAAGAGTGTATCTGGGTGCATCAGCATCTAACACCATGTCAGGGTGTTCCACAAGACCGCGTGTTGGGTGGAGAAAAGCTCAATCACTGAGTCGTCACAAGGAAATCCAACGTAGAAGAAGAAGGAACGCATAGCCTATGGGCTCCACCTTTCGTCCAATGAAGGCGGTGGATCTTCCAGTAGAGGAGATCCTGGGGAATCCTCATCGCATATCACTCCCACAATGTGGGACTCCCAAGTTTGATGGCATAAGATGCGAGACGTTGCCTGATCCATTTGAGGTGCATCCATGCAACCCATTCTCATCCTCGTTGAAGCCTATTCCCAATTTGCATATCTTCGAGAAGATGTGTTCTCTTCCTCCTTACTTAGATGGGGAGCTTATGTCAGGTAAAACATTCCACAATTGTGAGTCGGCAGTTATGGCCCACTATGGAACCCCTGATTTCACGTATAATGTTTTTGATGGAATCCCTACTGATATGCTGGATCGTTCAAAAGCATCTTATGAGGAACGCTTTAACAGGGTTTTGGAGTTGCACGACAATGGTAAGTTTCCGAATTGGGTTATCCCAGTCGTGTATAGAACTCTGCATACGTTGCAGGAGATTAAGGACTACGTAACCGAGATGATTGATCTGGGATATGAGGGAGCAGTGTTCCGTCCTCCGTGGTCACCATACAAGTATGGAAGATCAACCATGCGAGAGGGGTGGATGTTTAAGGTGAAGATCTTCGTGGATGACGAGGCCGAGGTTGTTGGGGTGGAGGAGCTACTTCGAAACAACAACCCAGCGAGACGTAATTCCCTGGGATACAAGGAGCGCACCTCACATGCTGCGGCATTCAGCAAGGGTGGGACAATGGGAGCATTGGTTCTACAACAAGGTGATGATCCTACGTTCAAGGTTGGCACTGGATTCAACATGCAACAGAGAGATGCATTGTGGGCAGATCGAGATAAGTTGATTGGAAAGATCTGCAAATTCAAGTATCAGCTGCAAGGGACCAAGGACAAGCCACGCATACCAGTCTTTCTGGGATTTCGTGACATATCTGATTTGTGAACCTTTTTTACTTTTTTGGTTTACAGTGAATATGACCCTATGATATGATGTAAACAATGAATGCTCAATACATACAATCAGTAGCTAACAGGAGAGGATCTGTTTCCTCTGTGGGAATACCAGCATCAAACAAGAAGGGAAGATTCCCTTACGCATTTATCCAGCTCATGCACGAGTTGGAAGTTCCCAACCCAATCACCAACCTCACAGACCTTGTGGAGAAGCTTGATCTACGAGGAAGCTGGAATCTGTGTAAATCCTACGTGGGGCAGATTCAAGGACTCCCCTCAACACAGGGAATCATCGTGGCAAAGGGATACCTTCACTGTGTGATTCTCAGAGGTGATGGATCATTCTTCATCGGGCATAAGGGAAACTTCAAGATTGATGGCCTATGAATGCTCATGGGAAAACCGTTGACAGGACATACCTCTCTGTAGATCAAGCAGAGGATCGAGGATTCATTCATCGAGATTACATCGCACACTGCCTTCGTTGGACTCATGTCTGTAAACGCCTGATGGAGAGGAGTCTTTACAAAAATGCGGCGATTCTTGATGTTGGATGTGGTCGTGAACTTCCACTCGCCAAGCTTCTTTACTCCTCCAAGATGATTCCACTGGACTATTACGGGGTTGACGCAGGTCCAGTCAATGATGAGGATCTCTTTACAGTGAGTCACACCAACAAGTTCCCTGTTAAGGTTTACGAGAACACAGATTTTTGCACCATCAAATCTGACGATTTCTCCAACGTTCCTAATGTGGTTACGTGTTTCGAGATGTTGGAACATGTTGAGCCATTTCACTGTTTACAAATTCTAAACAGAATGAAGAAACTGACATCTGAGGATGCGGTGTTCTTCATCTCTACGCCTTGTTGGAACGTGACAGATTGTGCGGGAAACCACGTGAACGAGATCAGGTATGAGGTTCTCGGAGCGGTGTTCGAGAGGTGTGGTTTCGTGGTGCAAGAGGTCTATGGAACGTTTGCTTCAATACGGGATTATGTTTCTCACCTTAATCATCCCATTTATGGGAATCTCAATCTTGTGTTTGAAGCCTTGCGAGAATACTACGATTCCAATTTCCTCTCCTGTGTTTTTGCCCCTCTGTTTCCCCAACAATCAAGGAACTGCCTCTGGGTCTTGAGAAAAGCTTCACCAGATGTTCCTGCGCAGGAGAGGAAATACCCTTTACTGGAAGAATGCCCAAAACCCTGGTCAAGCTCAACATTATGGGAAGACTTTGCAAAGACCGCTCCAGAGTAAGTAGCGTGATTCCTCCCGATCAACACGTTTACGTGAATGGGAATCCATTTGTGGTGATCTCCTCAAGACGAATACGTGAGGAGGGTGGAGTTACCCTGATAAAGGTGAGATGGGTTGATGATCGTGTTGTTGAGGAGATTGGAATACAGCATCTTGAGACGCTTGTTCGTCACAGCGCAGGGATGGGCTTCTCAAGAAGAAGGGATGAAAGCTAATTTGAAAGCAGGAGTCAGAGTCCTTGATCATGGTTACATTCGTCTCATTGAGACTTGGGGTTGTGGTGATGCACAAATCGCAGAAGCAGGAATCATTGAGGCTGCTCGTCAATCAACCCAGGGGTCTTTTAGGGGTTGGGAGCAAGATGAGAAGTTGTTGCAGTTCCTGTATGATAACAAGCATGCAACACCGTTTGAATTTTGTGGTGCGATAATAGAGGTTCAGGCACCCATCTTTGTGTTTCGTGAGTGGCATCGTCATCGCACTCAATCCTACAATGAGATGTCTGCGAGATACGAACCACTACCTGATTTGAATTACATTCCAACCGTTGAGAGAATCATGCTTGATCAGGGTAAGAACATCCAGTCATCAGCGATCAAGGGAGCGGAAAGATTAACAGAACAAGCAGCAACAATTTTTCAATCAGAACTCCGCGAGCATTATGCTGAATCTGAGGAACTGTATCAGGAGTCTCTTATTAGTGGAATCCCCAAGGAACTTGCTCGTTGTTGTATTCCAGTTGGTCGTTATAGCCGGATGCGCGCCTCTGCTAATCTTCGCAACTGGATGGGATTCCTTACTCTTCGCTTATCTTCTCATGCACAGTGGGAGATAAGGAAGTATGCTCATGCAGTGTACGATTTACTCAATAATGAGTTTCCAAAAACAATGGATTTGTTCGCAACAACACAAGCATGAAAGCAAAAACCATAAAACTAATAATTGGAAGAAAGTTTTCCAGACTCCTCGAGTCCATCGAGGATGAGTCGATACGCAAAATCGTGGAAGAGAATACCATCGTGACTGGTGGATGCATTACATCCATGCTTCTGAATGAGAACGTGAACGATTTTGACCTTTACTTCAGAACACATGATGCTGCGTTGAAGATTGCTAATTATTACGTGACCAAGTTTAAGGCTAACCCTCCTACGTCTTTTCCAAGTGGTCATGGTGTTGAGATTGGAATCCTTGATGAGACCACACGAATCAAGATCAAGGTAAAATCAGCAGGTGTTGCTGGTGAGAAAGGATCCAATGATTACCAGTATTTTGAGACACTTCCACCTGAGCAAGGAGAAGAAGCAGGATCAGAATTCGTGAATCAGGCAATCAACAACGCCAATGATCTTGATGAGGAGTCAGAGAAGAAGTTGGATGAGGAGAATTCGAAGAAGCCCAAGTATCGTCCCATCTTCCTGACGTGCAACTCCATCACACTCAGCAACCAGATTCAGCTTGTGGTCCGCTTCTTCGGTGAACCTGAGGTGATTCACGAATCATATGATTACGTTCACTGCACCAATTACTGGACAAGCTGGGATAAAACCCTGGTTCTGAGACCCGAGGCGATAGAATCTATACTTAACAAGGATCTCAGATATATGGGATCCCTATATCCCATCTGCTCAATCATTCGCTCAAGAAAATTCATCAAGCGTGGGTGGTCAATCACCGCGGGGCAGTATCTTAAGATGGCTTTTCAGATTAGCAAACTCAATTTGGAGGACATTAATGTTCTTGAGGATCAGCTGGTGGGAGTGGACACTGCCTATTTTGCTCAACTCATTGAGGTTCTCCAGAAGAAAGACCCACAACGGGTCGATGGTGCTTACTTAATGAGCATCATCGACAAGGTATTCTAACACCGTAACCTAAACCTCCACAATATGCCAAAACTAGTTGATCTACTCAAAGCTGGTGCAACTCACGTGCGAAAGGTGAATTGGCCCAAAGAATCTCATCTTGAGTTTCCTAAGCGCGGAATAGGGGTAATTCCCACACAATGTGTGTTACATTCTGGTGGTGAAGAGCAGGATTTCTCGTTCAGTGACGTTAATGATGGAGAAGATTATTGGGAAAAGTATTCTCCTGAGTTGAAACCACTCCCATCCAAAAAACAACCATGAATAGACAAGTAGATGTAGAATCCGACATACGCGTGTTCCACAGGAAATTTGGACTACTTTACAGTGGTCCGCCACGCACCCTACCCAGGGAGTTATTCGATTTCAGGTTCAAGTTCATGATGGAGGAACTTGGTGAGTATTATACAGCAGTGGAGTCTGGGACTAGGGAGCAGATGTTTGATGCTCTTTTGGATCTTGTTTACGTTGCGGTTGGAACGTGTCACCTACACGGATTTCCCTTCAACGAGGGATGGCAACGAGTTCAACGGGCGAACATGAAGAAGGTTCGTGGAAAAAGCAAGAGAAGCAAAGTGGACGTGATCAAACCAAAAGGGTGGGTTCACCCAAATCTATCGGATCTTGTATGAAATCAGAACTACTGATAATCGAGGGTCCTGATTGTGCAGGCAAAACAACACTTGCAAAATACCTGGCCAGGGGTTTCAACGCGTTTTACTATCACTGCACCTACACCGAGTTGCTAGGTCCAGCAGAAGGTGACTATCAGAAGAATGTGTTGGAAAATGTTGAGGTGAACCTAGCGAATGGTCACATCGTGATCCTTGACAGATTCTGGCCATCTGAGTATGTTTACTCTGCCGTAACCCGTCCACACATGCATCCGCCACCTTGGTGGCCAGAACTTCATCTCAGGATAGTTGGTCTCGGTGGACTCTACGTTTTCTGTGATCATGAATTTCTGGTTGAAGACCACGAAAACAACAAGAACCTTGATCATGCATATAACGCAGATGATTTTGCGAGAATTGTGGAAACATACAGGGAGTTGTTCCATGTCGATATTCACGAGGATCGTTGGGTGAAATACAACTGGAAAACTGATGGGACAGACATCAACAGGTGGGCCAGAAGGGAGCTTGATTATGACAGGTAATGATGCCTGGGTGTCGTTGCTGACACAGAGTCTCATGTGGGGTCGGGTGAGGGACACCCTTGAGAAAGTATGTTCATGCTCGAAAGTGGAGATGAAGGAATCCCTAATCACTGTTGTGTCTAGAAAACTCAATTACGACTTTGCTCGTGTTGAGGCTTTGTGGATTCTCAATGGAGATAACACACTTAAGGGACTTGGGAAATGGTCAAAGTTGTGGGCACCATACTCAGATGATGGATATCGGTTGTATGGTGCTTATGGTCCGCGAGTGATGAATCAGATTCAGTTCGTCCTTAATGAGTTGGGGATAAACAGGGTCAGTCGTCGTGCGGTAATAAACATTTGGAGGGAGAACCCACAATTGACTAAAAATTACCCATGCACAGTGTCTCTGCAGTTCCTCATTAGATCAGGGTTCCTGGACGTGATTGCCACCATGCGCTCCTCTGATCTTTGGTTGGGATACCCATACGACATTTTTGTTTTCTCATGCATTGCTCAGTATGTTCGTCAGAATCTGTTTGTGAAACCGTTTCTTGGTTTTCTCCACATGAATGTGGGATCACAGCACGTTTATCTTAAGGATCTTGACAAAGTAAAAGCAGTTCTGGCAAAACCAACAGAAAACCCTAGTGTATCGGGGAATTTGTCTGATATATTCACTCAAAAAAATACTCCCGATCACATATTAGAACGTCTGCGTAACGATGTGACACATCCTATAATACTATGACACGTATTTCAATTGAAGAATATGCACTCCGTCTGGCGGAGGTTGCAGCTCTGAGATCAGAAGATCCAGATCGTAAAGTTGGGGCAGTGGCTTTGAGTGACGAGAATCGAGTTATAGCAACAAGCTACAATGGCCTTCCTAAGGGATATGTGGCAAATGAGGAGTTTTGGAAGGACAGGGATTATCGCAGGGTGTTCCTAATACATGCAGAGCAGAACCTGTGCAGTCTCTTTCAAAGAGGTGAAGCTACTCTAGTGGCAGTAACCCACTGTCCATGTTCATCTTGCTTGATGCTCCTAATAGCACATGGGGTATCTCAGGTTATTTACAGGGAGGTTTATGAGACAGATGATTTTGCTCCAAAATTAGCTGCCCATTATGGGATGAGGTTAGAACGTGTCTTTGATGAGAATCAAGGCACGGGAGGTTTTGGTGGACGTTCAGGACAAATCACTCACCCAATATGAGTCAAGGATTACAGGGATCCTTGTTTCCTCCAACAGCTCAGTGGAAAATTCCAACAGAGTTTCCAAATCTCTTTAGTGAGAAGGTCATCTCATTGGATTGTGAAACTGCTGATCCAAATCTTTTAACCAAGGGTCCTGGATTCGTGCGAGATGATGCCAAGGTGGTTGGAGTCGCATTAGCAACCAATGATTCTAGCTGGTATCTCCCAGTTGATCATCTGGGAGGAGGAAACCTCAATAAGGAAAATGTATTCTCATACTTGGGGGACCTATTTAAGAATCCCGAAATGTGGGTTATTGGAGCCCACTGCGCTTACGATATTGAGGCGTTACACTTTTCAGGAGTAGAAATTAAGGGGCGCCCCTGCGATATACAGGTAGCTGAACCACTCCTTGATGAGGAACGAGACGAATCATACTCATTAGACAGTCTCTCAAAACGCTATCTTGGTGTTGGTAAAAATGAGACAAAGCTTCGTGAGGCCGCAGCCTCTTTTGGTGTTGACCCAAAAAGTGAGTTGTGGAAGTTACCATCAAAGTATGTTGCCAAATACGCTGAGTTTGATGCTCGCGCCGCGTATAATATCTTCAAGAAGCAGATAGTCGCAATGCGAGAGGATGACTTACTACCCATATTCGAACTTGAGTCAAGGTTGATTAGGGTTGTTTTGGAGATGAGGTGGAAGGGAATTCCAATTAACCTGGAAAAAGCAAGTCGCTTTGCAAAAGATCTTCAAGATAGGGAGAATGCTTTAAGGTTTCAACTGAGGAAGAAACTCGGATTTGAGATAGATCCCTGGAGTGGAAAACACCTACAATCCATTTGTGAATCAGGAAAGATCCAATATCCTCTCACACCTAAAGGTAACCCATCATTTGAGGGTGACTGGTTGAAGAATCACGTTGATCCGACCCTTAAGGTAGTGTCTGAAATACGGGAGCTAAATCGATTAGGTGATGTCTTTATCAGGCAATGGGTATTCAATAATCAGCATAATGGTAGAGTTCATCCTACGTGGCATCAACTGAAGCGAGATGATGGTGGAACAAGAACAGGAAGATTCAGTGCATCAAACCCGAATCCCCAACAAGTTCCTGCAAGATCAGACTTAGCCCACTTGGTTAGAGAACTGTTCATTCCGGAAAAAGGCCACAAGTGGTGTAAGATGGATTACTCTCAGCAAGAACCAAGATTACTGATACATTACGCCTATCTCTCAAAGCTTACTGGAGCATCCCTAGTCAGACAAGCATATCATTCCAACCCTAAGATGGACATCTACCAATTTCTAGCTGATTCATGCAACATGAATCGTAGAGATGCTAAAGATGCGACATTAGGTAGATGTTATGGTATGGGAGTCGCTAAGTTTGCAGCTGATAAAGGTATTAGCACTGAACTTGCAAAACAAAAGCTTAAGGAGTTCGATGAGTCAGTTCCCTTCGTCAAGGAACTTGCAAACAAGTGCATGGCTAAAGCACAGGAGAGAGGATTCATAAAAACCCTGTGTGGTCGTAAACGACACTTCAATTACTGGGAACCGGTTGAATCCTATGAGATGAGAAAAAATGGAAAAGAGGTCACCCCCAAAACCCTGGCTAAATCTACACAAGAGTGGGGAAAGCTTAGACTTCAACGAGCATTCACTCACAAGGCACTCAATTCACTTATCCAGGGGTCTGCTGCCGACATGATTAAGGTTGCCATGCTTCGTATTTATGAGGATCACAAGATGATTCCTCATCTCACGATTCATGATGAGCTGGATTACTCAGTGACTGGTCAGGAAGAATCAGACATTGTAAAGAAGGCTTGTGAAACGTGCGTAAAGTTGGAGGTTCCAATTCATTCTGAGATGCACCTAGGAGAACACTGGAAATGAAACCTGAACAGAAATTCAAGTCCCAGGTCATTTCTCAACTACATGGGCACGTTCAGCTGATTGAGTCCATGGTGGGACGAGGAGTTCCTGACATGTATTGGTGCATTTACGAGAAACCATGTTGGGTAGAGTTTAAGGTTGAGGTTCCAAAATTGGGAGTTCTCCTACGACCTGAGCAGAATGCGTGGTGTGTGAGGAACCAAGCAAATGGTGGAAAAGTGTTTCTGGTAGCTCTCTACGTGACCCGCATGGTGGGCATTTATCAATTTCCAGTCAAGTGTGGAGCACCAGTTCACGTGTGGAAAAAGCTTTACATTCCAGTGGTTGGTTGTCCCGATATCTCATGTCCCATTAAAGAAACCGGGAAATCACTTTTGAGTTTACTTGTGGTTTAATACGCGTTAATATGACTCTATGACTAAGACAGAGCTGTTGAATCCCCTAACGGGAGAACCCATCTCTGATGATGATCTCAAATCATTATCTGCAATGGTAACACGCCTCAAGAATATTGAGAAATCAATAAAGGATCAGGAGGCGGATATTGAGAAGCTTAAGAAAGTTCAAAAGATGCTCTCAATGGAGATGATTCCAGCAGCAATGGAATCACTGGGTTTGTCTGCGTTATCACTCGATGATGGAACTGCACTTGAGGTAAAGCCCTTCTACTCTGCTAAAATCCCAGATGAAAAGATAGTAGAAGCATACAACTGGCTTCGTAAAGAGAATTTGGATTCCCTCATCAAGGTGACAGCGAATTTTGGAACACTCACAAATGAGCAAAAGGTTAGGGTGCTCAAAGCACTTGACAAGATTAAGGTGACTTGTGCAATGACTGAGGGAATTCATCATGCGACTCTGAAAGCTTTAGTTCGAGAAAGAACTGAATCCGGCAAGCCGATGCCCCACGACTTGTTTGGAGTATTTGTGGGGAAAAGCACCAAACTAACATGAAGAAAACAAAAGGGGATAACCCCCTACCATCCAAAGAGCCTGCTTATGACTGGTCACAGTCGCAGGTTACAGGATTCGAGAACACAACATCGGAGGATCTGGGGATACCATTCCTCGTGATTCTTCAGAAAGGATCTCCTGAGGTTGATCCAGATCACGCAGATCACGAGACCAAGGTGATTGCTGGTGCAACATCGGGTTGCATCATAAACACTCTCACAAGGGAAATTCTCCATGAACGAGAAGGAGATCCTCTCAGGGTTATTCCGTGTGGATACCACCGTATGTATGTTGAGTGGAAGAAACGGGACAGCGGAGGTGGTATCGTGCGTGTTCACCGCAACAGCTCAATCTTGGAGCAGACCAAACGAGATGAGGAAAAGAATGTGGATGTTCTGGAAAATGGGAACCTCATTGTTACGACAGCTTACTTCTACGTCAAGTATCGGAACCTTGAGGACACTGAGTGGATTAGTGCCGTGATCAGCATGACATCCACACAGTTGAAGAAAGCTCGCATGTGGCTCAACATGATGATGAGCATGAAGATCAATGTGGGTGACAAGAAGGTTACTCCACCAATGTATTCCCACAACTATTACATTGCTTCAATACCTGAGTCCAACTCCAAAGGAAACTGGCTTGGGTGGAAAATTGAATCTGGTGAGATCCTCAGTGATCCTGAACTCATCCAAAACTGCATGGTTCTCAGCAAGTTGATTCTTGCAGCCCCTCCAAAACTTGCAATTCAAGCTCCAGAAACTGACGAAGCAGTAGATCAGGCTAAGGGGCCGTTCTGATCTAAATCTCCTCCTAGTGTGTCGGATACTGGGAGGAGGTTTTCTGTCATTAGGCGATGCACCCTAATACTGACATCTTCATGCAGCTTTTTGAGGGGTATTCTAAAGCGTATGGAGTTTACACAGTTTCGGAAACAAGAACAGATGGAAAGATGGTGGGAGCTAGGAGGGTGATGCGAGAGCAGGTAACAAAGGAACTTTGGAATGATCATCTAATAGGTGTCCAGGGGATTGGGATTATTCCGATCAATGAGAACAACCAAGTAAGGTTCGCGGCAATTGACATAGATAAGTATGACCTGAATTTCCCCGAGCTCATAGGTGCTATTGAGAAGGAGCAAATCCCAGTATGTGTGATGAGATCAAAGTCTGGTGGTGCTCACGTCTTTATGTTCTTCAGTGAGTGGGTTGAAGCAAAGCTTGCACAAATGAAGATGAGGGAAATTGCTGCTTCACTTGGGTTTGGAGATTGTGAGATATTTCCTAAGCAGTTCAAGATTTTTGTTGAGCGTGGTGATATTGGTCAGTGGCTTAACATGCCTTATTTTAACATCGAGAACACAACTCGATATGGTTTCGGAATCAACGCAGAAGTATTAAGTTGTGATGATTGGGTGAAATTTGCATCTGGTAGGTGTATCTCACTTGCTTTGCTTAAAGCATTACAGTTGTCTCCTCCTCCAACACTTGCAGAGGGTCCTCCATGTTTGCAACGACTCATATCAATCGGATTTCCTAGAGGCACACGCAACAATGGATTAACCAATCTTGGTGTATACGCAAAGAAGTCAAACCCAGATAACTGGCAGCAAATGGTGGTGGAGTATAATGGAAAGTTCATGGATCCTCCACTCACAGATGTTGAAGTATCTGGTGTCATCAAGTCACTTACGCGTAAGGATTATGCCTACATGTGTCATCAGCAGCCTATAATGAGTTTCTGCGACTCAGCAAAGTGCAGGTTGATGAAGTATGGAATAGGCTATGGATTTGTGGGATTACCTAAACTTGGATCACTAACCAAGGTGAATATCCCTGATGATCCAGATTGGTATGTGGATGTGGAGGGAGGAACAGATCGCATAGGACCACTGAAGACTGATGAGTTGATTGAGTATGCTAAGTTCCGACAAAAGTGTGCGGCGAAGCTAAACATACTTCCCGGAAGAATGAAGGATGAGCTGTGGACTGCGATCCTCCAGAAACTCTTCGAGGAGGTCCTCATTACAGAGGTCCCCGAAGACCTGACCAAGAGCGGACAACTCTTTCTTCATTTTGAAAACTTCTGCGTAATGCGAGCACAAGCTAAGAACCATGAGGAGATCCTCCTAGGTAAACCTTGGACCTCCTGTGGATTTCACTATTTTCGAATGACTGATTTCATGGACTATCTTGACAGATGCAAATTTAAGTTGATTGAGCATCAGCAAGTTTACATGATACTTAGGGATAAATATGACATGTATCACCAGTATGAGCATTTTGAAAAGAAAAGCGCTAACGTGTATCGAGTTGCAGAATTCCCAAAATATGAGCAACGATATGAACCACCAAAGTTTGCTGAAGAATCTTTTTAACATCCAGGTGTTAGCATTTCTGGAGCGCCCAAATCTTGGGTGGGCACAAAATGTAAAGTTACGCCATCTTCAGATGTATAAAGCAAATGATGACTTCAGAAAAAGAATTCTTTCATGTTCTAAATCAGGTGGGATTCTTCTCTCAGCATTTGGACAAAAAGCATTTAACCACATTACGTGGGATAACTGTCAACCAGATCCTGTTAAAACATACGCAAATGTGGAGCACATGATGAATACTATATGGCGTCATAATCCTCAACTGATACTCACATTTGGTAAGATGGCGGAACTTGGCTTTCAAGCTACAGGTCTTACAGAATATGCTCACATGACCACGTCGCATCCTGCATATTGGGGTAATCACTCCAATAAGGAAAACATTCATGACTTCGTAATGCGACTTGATGAAACCCTAAATAAGGCTCATGAGTAACATTCTCAAGGTGTTTGGACCTCCTGGAACTGGGAAAACCACGTATCTCTTGAATGTGGTTATGGAGGAACTTAACAGGGATGTGAATCCTGCAGATATATGCTTTATTGCATTCACTAGAAAAGCATCACACGAGGCTCGTGAACGAGCTGTGGAAAAATTTGGATTAGAGGAAGAATCATTTCCCTGGTTCAGAACACTTCATAGTTTTGCTTACAGACGATTGGGAATTCGCTCAGGACAGGTGATGTCCTTTCGCGATTACCTCGTAATTGCTAAGGAACTTGGTATCTCAATCACGTTCAAAGCTATTGATGAGGATGGAACATTTGTTGGATATAGCAAAGGTGACAGGTTACTGTTCACTGAGAACATGGCGAGAATGACTCGACGTCCATTGGAAGAGTATTGGAATGAGCATGGTGAGATGCTTGAACTTGCTGAGGTGAAACTTGTTCGAGACACACTTATCGAGTATAAGAAAGCATATAGCAAGCTTGATTTCACTGACATGATAGAGCTTTGGATCAAATCAGATGATGAACCTCAATTCGTTTCCTTAATAGTGGATGAGGCTCAAGATCTATCGAAAATTCAGTGGGATATGATTAAGAAGCTTGCTCGTAATGCTGAGAGAGTAACTATAGCAGGTGATGATGATCAAGCAATCTTCAAGTGGGCTGGTGCAGATGTTGACTCATTTATCTCATACCCAGGAAATCAAACAGTTTTACCGCAAAGTTACCGTGTTCCCAGACTCATCCAACATTTGGCAAATGACATCATCACCAACATAAGTAATAGAGTCTGTAAGATCTGGAAATCGCGCAATGCCCCTGGAGAGGTGAACCATATAGTGAAACTGGAGGAATGTGATCTAGAAACTGGATCATGGTTACTGCTAGCTCGCAACTCATTCCTGATAGAATCACTAAATGATTATTGCACTGAGAGAGGTTACGTATTTTCGTCAACTGTGGGTCACCCAATTGATCTGGCACTGGTTAATGTAATACGCTCCTGGGAAAAACTGAGGCGAGGTGAATCTCTACCAATAGAAGCAGTTGTTGCGGTATACGATCTAATGTCGGCAAATGTGGGAGTCCGTCATGGATATAAGAACAAGATAATGGATGTTAAGGGCGAGGTGACACTAAAGGATTTGGAACTCAAGCATGGACTAATGACAAGAGAACCCTGGAACAAAGCACTTGATCGACTTGAGCCACGAGAGGTTCAATACTTTACCAATGCTGCTCAACGTAAAGAGAAATTCACCAAAGAACCACGCATCAAGATTAGCACAATACATGGTGCTAAGGGCGGAGAGGCAGAGAATGTTCTACTACTCACTGACATGGCACCACGAACATGGAATGAGTATCAAAAGAACCCAGATGATGAGCACAGGGTTTGGTTTGTTGCTGTAACTCGCGCGAAGGAGAAGCTCTATATCATGAACCCAATGACAAATAAGCACTATGATTTGTGACAAGGGCATGCCTTAGGACATTCCTCGTGTTACGATATGTCACATCGATGAAAAATATGTGTGTTTATATGTCAGTCATTTTCCCCGATCCCTAGGTGACATCTAATATCAAGCTCAAATGATCTCCTCCACAAACAAGTTCGGTGAATTCATTCACAAAATAGTCCCATACAATCATCAACGCAAGATCCTAAAGGAGTCATGGAACAGGAGATACTTTGGGGTGTTCTGGGAAATGGGAGTCGGAAAATCAAAACTGGTAGTTGATACCGCTTCCATGCTTTTTCTTAACTGTGAAATAGATGGGCTTCTTATAGTAGCACCTAAGGGAGGATATCTCACTTGGATTTATGAGGAGCTCCCAAAACACCTACCAGACAACATTCCACATAGAGTAGCATATTGGAAGTCATACATGAATAAAAGGGAGAATGAGGCCTTAGATAAGATCCTTAGACCGGTGGACGATGTTCTTGACATATTCGTCATGAATGTTGAAGCATTTGTAGGAATCAGAGCATTCGAGATAGCTAATCTGTTTCTTCGTATGCATTATGGTATGATGGTGATTGATGAATCCAGCACGATAAAGTCGATCAAAGCTGCCCGCACAAAAGCATGCATCCAACTTGGAAGACTAGCTGATTACAGACGTGTTCTATCAGGAACCCCAATCACACACAGTCCCCTGGACATATACTCTCAGTGTGAGTTCCTCGAAAAAGGGTGTCTGGGACATACATCATGGACTGGGTTCAAACAATCTTACGCTTTAGAGAAAAGAACCATAATGTATGTTAACGGACGACAGGTTCAGTTCAACCAAATTGTGGGATATAAGAATTTGGATACGCTGTCCTCTATCATTGCTCCACTAAGTTCCAGAATCACAAAGGACGAATGTTTGGACATTCCAAGCAAGATATACTCTGTGCGAATAGTGGAGCATACTGATGAACAGGAAAAACTCTACCGTCAAATACGTGATGAGGCAGTTGCAATAATGGAAGGAGGAATGATCACAACCACACATGTTCTCAAAACTATGTCGTTGCTTCACATGATCAATTGTGGACACGTCAAGAATGATGAAGGCGTTTCCATTGAGTTGCCATCAAACAGGGTTTTGGTTCTTTTGGAGATCCTCAACGAGTGTCAAGGAAAAGTTCTTATATGGTGCGCATTCCAACGAGATGTTGAGATAGTTGAAAGGGCATTACCAGCTGGATCTTTTGTTACTTACTATGGTCCAACATTGGTGAAGGATAGGGCAGATGCAATTGCGAGGTTCAAGACCGATGATACATGTAAGTATTTCGTAGCTACCCAAGCTACTGGAGGTCGAGCTCTAAATCTTGCTGTGGCAACCACTGAGGTGTTTTACTCAAACTCATACTCGTTGGAGCAAAGATTACAATCAGAGGACCGCGCACACCGAATTGGACAAAAGCATCACGTGAACATTGTTGATCTGGTAACACCAAAAACTGTTGATGAGAAGATACTGAAGTCCCACAAGGAGAAGAAGAACCTAGCAGATACCGTCCTCGATAATTGGAGGTATCTGCTAGGTGTGTGAAGATTACTGCCCTGACCTTGGGATTGAGGATGCTGGAACGTAGTCGTAGTATCCCTTGGAAGCAACCTTCTTCCTCAATTCGTCCCAATCTTCGTCAGTGGGCTCGCTCTTGGAGAGGATTGTCCTGAGATCTGTGACGAGCCCGGGTGCATGTTTGATCGCCTCTTGAACGGCGAATATGATTACTGAGATAAGTGCTGGTGACATAGGATTTGTTTGTTTGTTTCGTGTTTGCTGACGAATTTTCAGATTCCAATCTTAAGATTCGTCAAGCCTTTATTGTTTGATCGTTACACCGAACTGCTGGATGAGGCCAATGAGCCCCGACAATGCTGAAGCGGCTGCTGCGACATTGGCATCAAACTCACTTTTTGTGACCTTTGCTGCACGATACGCAATTGCCGAATCGATAACCAGGAGTGAGGCAGTCTGATACTTCTCATAGGCTGCCTTTACTGCTGTTTCCTGCTCCACCGATGGGCGGAACTTTTCAACATAAGAGCCCCAAGAGCTCATTGCAGCATCCACCGTGACGTGTGCGACACCAGTGATCTTGTATGTCGCCTTGTTTGTGGTTCCACACCCAGTGGGGAGAACCATCACCAATAGCGCCATAAACGCTATCATTATTACCGCAACTAGTTTCTTCATGCTTTACCTTTCTTTGTTTTACCGAGTTTACCGATTGTTACGACAGACGTACGATTGCCAGATCACTGATCTCAATCTTAGGATCTGTACGATCCCAGGCAATGTTTACGTGATCAAGTGTTCCAGCAACCTCATCAAAAGCAAGAGTTTGTTGTGTCGATTGAAAATGCTGAGCATTTACTGCAGGAGAGGCTAATTCCACATTAGCTAGGAAGTTTGAAAGAGTGACATCAGACACCGCTGCACTGTTTCTCATGTAGAGGTTGAATGTGTAGTTAGGTGAACCCTTCGTGATGTCAACACACCACAGTGATCTGAACGCAGCTGTGGCATCGTGCAGATAATCATTTCCAGCATGATGTGTGGTTCCCTTGGTGGTTGTTGATCCAACACGTTTTGCTGGAACCCAACCAGAAGCAGGCATAGCATAATTGATGGGAGGGCCTGCGTTGCGAGTCCACGTTGCACCATCCATCAAGCATCCAGCCCAATTAGTTGTGGTCGCATCCAAGAAGATGTTGGTTGAACCACTGCACAACCCAATTGCAAGACGCGGATTAGAGGTAATGTTGGCACCACTGTCAGTGATGCTCAAACGCAATGCTATACGAAGCTTTGTCCACGTGCTAACACTGAATTTTCGCGCAAAGTTGGAGTTACTCAGCACGATGCGCTTGTCATCGACTGACGAGATTGTTCGAAGTAGAATTGTTGATGGCATAAATTTAGAATGGATAGGTTAAACCAGAACCCGCGTTATAGAGACTGGCACGCTCGGGCGCCGTGAGCACTCGCTTCCAGAAACCGACTTCGTCAAGACGGCCATTTAACGCGCTGCCGTATCCCGACTGGCCGAACCAAACCGGGGCTGTGCCAGCGAACACCCCGGCTGAATGACCTGCCGAATCCACCGGTCCATTGTTCACCTGAATATTGATCGTGTTCGCGCTGGCGTCGTGCCAGCAAACGACGAAATACCAGGTTCCCGCCGAAACCGCGCCGATGGTCGAGGCGTCCAGGTAGTTGCCG
>Ga0137338_1000014_pt1 | contig 30707 bp, 48 predicted proteins | sample EasRivERMLT366_2_FD_104770 | JGI IMG/M metagenome (GOLD analysis project Ga0137338, IMG submission 104770) | Soil microbial communities from meander-bound floodplain in the East River, Colorado, USA - East River MetaG ERMLT366_2 | ecosystem: Environmental > Terrestrial > Soil > Floodplain ...
TAGATAAATTTCTATCTATTACTAATAAGAGTTACATAGGTTTAACCCAACAACTATTACAAAATAAGTTGTATCTTGTATTGGGTCGAATTATATACCTTTTAGGTCCCAATTCTAAAGATATTGAGTTAATAGTTTTAATTGTGTTACAATCTTTTAATTCTATACCAAAAAATAATGCGCTATATTTGGCTTGTGAAATTATCATCATAGCGCCCAATTATATTTCATCTATAATATCAGTGTTATCATGTGATGATTTAATTACATATATTCTATCTATGCCACTTAATATGGGTGTAGTTATTCATTTTGCTCAATTTTTGTCTGACGGATATCTCTCTGATTTAGTAATTTTTGAAAAAAGATTAATAAGTATCGCTAGCCCCGCTATTTTAATACAATATGCAGCAAATGTCGAGGCAAGTAATAAGAGACTTATTCTTCAACAATTAATCGAGCGGCGAGCTCGATTTAATGATGAAAAACATTTGGTAGATTTTATTCAGTCTTTTCCAGAGTATAGGTCATTGCTGCCATTATTGTAATGGTGTTATATAGTTATGTGATATCTACAGGGTACTACATGACGAACTCATTGAATTTACAAGAAATAGATCAGGAACAGGCTTTACATTTATCTAAGTTTTTTATTAGATCGAACCAAAATTTATTCTTATTTGGTAGGCGAGGCTTGGGTAAAACAGAAATTACTATACAGGCAGCGCAAGAATGTAATATGAAAGTTAACTATGTTAACTTAAGTGTTATTGAACGGCCTGACTTAGCAGGATATCCAGACATGAATGCTCCTGGAGAAATAGTTACTTTTAAATCTCCTAATTTTCTACCTAAATTAATGGAGTCAGCTAAACCAGATAGTGTTATTCTATTTGATGAAGTAGATAAAGCACCACCAGAAGTTACTGCTCCCCTGTTAGAGATATTGCAATTTAAATCGATTAATGGCAAACCTATTAATGTGGCCTCTTGCATTTTAACAGGAAATTTAATTAATGAAGGTGCTTATTCTAATCTGATTAGTACCGCATTATTAGATCGGGGGGCCAAATACATTATTTCTTTTAATATGGAGAAATGGATTGATTGGGCTAAGTCCAATAATGTTCATGATTTAATTTTAGGTTTTCTTCGTAGTAATCCAGAATTTACATGTGGTAAGGTTGAAGATAGTTGTTATGCTTCTCCATCGCCACGTAGTTGGACTTTAGCTTCAGATGCTTTAACTAAGGCTAGATCACTTAAAGTAGTTGATATTGATACTATTACACAAATTATTTCGGGGTTTGTGGGCCTAGAGGCAGGCCTTAGATTCAAAATTTGGTATGAACATTATCGTAAATTTGAGCCATTTATTCATTCTTTAATTGATGGCGGCTCCATGACGTTAGATTTCAATAGTTTAATTCCAACAGAAAAGATAGTTTTTGTAGTAGCTGCCTGCTATAACGCTAAACAAAAGTTATTTGAACCATCCAAACCTAAGAATAAGTTTGTATATCTTGAAAATCTATGTAAGTTTTTTACTAACTATAGGGTAGATCATGAAGTTCAAGTTATGGGTTTATACAACTCTTTTGATTTTAATATGATTACCAAATATAAACTTTATGAATGCAAAGAGTTTTTTGATCTGTTTAATAAGATCAGCTCAAACATCACAATGAAAAAGTGATTTCAGGGGCCTTGACAGCCTATTTAAAAAAATTACATTAATTAGTGAGGGGATATGAGTGATATTATTGTAGTAGATGATAATAACTTTGAAAAAGAGGTAATTCAATCATTAGTGCCAGTAGTAATAGAATTTTGGGCAACATGGTGTGGCCCTTGTCAAAAACAATTGCCAGTTTTAGAACAATTTGCAACTAAACATAAACACAGGCTTAAAGTTTGTAAAGTGGATGTAGACGAAGCTCCAAGATTAGTGACTACTTATAACATTAAGTCTGCTCCTACTATTTTGATTTTCTTTCAAGGTCAAAAGGTAGGTAACGTAATTGGCCTCACACCAGCAGCTACTTTAGATAAAATGATAACTGATTTAACTGGCCGATGATTTTGCATCTAATATTTATTTAAAATCACAATGAAATATCCAACTAAACCATATCCTCCATATAAGCCACGACCACCAGAAAAGAAAATTGAGCAAAAAGTTATACTGGGAACCCAATCTTCACAAGAAGATAGTGAGTTTACTATTGCTTCCATGATTTCTTATATCCAAGAAAATTTTCCTAATATTGACTATAATAAAGTAAAAATTAGTTTTGAAATTGATAAAGAAGGTGGATATTATGATGATGTATATGTACATCTTAATATTCATTATTCAATAATGGAAACCACAGATAATACTCATTATGATACTTTATACAAATCTTATAAAAAGATGTTATCTAAATATGAAAAAGACTTTGAACAATATAAAATAGATCTAGAAAAATATATAGAAGATGAAAAGCAATATAAAGCAGATTTAGAGCTGTTGCAAGTAAAACAGGCGAGAGCTATTATTGCAAAACATGAAAAGAAAATCAATAAATTGAATAAGAAGGAAATAGATAAATAATCATGAAAGTTACTATGATATGTGGCTACCCCGCAAGTGGTAAAAGCACAGTTACTAATCAATTATTAGCAAGCTCAACTCCATCATTGGTTTTAAACCGTGATACAGAAGGAGGATCAATTGCTGATTTGCTTCCAAAGCTAGAATCACATCTTAAATCTAGAGTCTTTACTAATGTAATATTAGATAATTTATTTCCCACAGTTGATTCTAGAAAACCATTTATTGATTTATGTAAAAAGCATGCTGTCGCAATAAATTGCAATTTAATGGATACTTCCATTGAAGACGCTCAATTTAATGCAGTACAAAGAGCAATTACATTACTGGGTACATTTCCTAATCCAGAAGATATTAAAAAGGCCAAACATCCCAATGTGTTTCCACCCACCGTACTATTCAAATATAAAAAAGATTTTCAAAAACCTACTGTAGCAGAAGGGTTTGATACAGTAGAGACCATCCCATTTGTTCGTAAAGTTGATCCAAGTTTTACCAATAAAGCACTATTGCTAGATTATGACGGCACTTTACGAGAGTGTGTGGGCGGTAATGGGCAATATCCAGTTCAAGAATCAGAAATTGAAATTAAACCTAATCGTAAACTAATATTAGATAAATTTCAATCTGAAGGGTTTAGATTGCTTGGTATTTCAAATCAAAGCGGAGTGCATAAGGGCATACTTACTTTTGAAAAGGCTTCAAAGCTTTTTGAACATACCAACAAGTTACTTGGTGTTGATATCGAATATCGATTCTGCCCACATCAATCTGCTCCAATTTCCTGTTACTGTAGAAAACCAATGGCTGGTGCTTTTATACATTTTATGATGAAATACAAACTCAATCCAAAAGAGTGTATTTTTGTCGGTGATATGACCACGGACAAGACTATGGCGACCAGGGCAGGCATTCAATATGTAGATCAAGCGGAATTTTTCAAATGAAATTATATCATGTAAGTCAAGATAAAAATAATGATTATGATACGTATTCTGATTTTGTAATATGTATTGCTTCTGAAGAAGAGGCTCGTCACACTATTCCATATGGTACTTGGGATGATGGATATTGGTGTCGAAGTCCAGAACAAGTTACGGTAGTATATTTAGGAGAAGCTGATAGCTCTATTACTCCAGGAATTATTTGCGCTTCTTTCCATCCAGGATAATAAAATGAAAAGAAAAGTGAAAATTTCTATTGAAATGGAAATTGAATAACCAGATATTAAAGAAGAAAAGAAATACTTATCAAAAGATTTTGATAAATGGATATTAGATTGGGCTAACGAAATAGATAGTTATCCCTTGCCTTTTTTATATCAAAAGCATAAAGAGGGCTCAATAGAATGTGGACCAAATCATTCAACAAAAGTTTCTATACATAGAGACAAAGAATTAATATTTGAAACTGTATTTGAGGAAGTAGATATTACATGAAAAATAAACAATCATTAACAGTATTCATTCCAGTAACTAATTTAAGTGCAATTTGGAAAGGTGATTTTAACAGATTACCCGCTAATAGTACTTATCAACTGATAATTGATTATCCGCTCACTCATCCGGTCACTTATAATATTAAGACTGGTAAAAATGGAATGGGGCTTATATCTTTACTATCTAAAATTGGTAAATTATATGAAAAAACATACCAAGATGATGATGATAGTGATGGTGAAAAACATGGAATTTGGGGCCATGATATAGGTGATCTTTCATTAGAAGGAATAGATATTAATCATAATCGAAAAACTATTACTTTAGCTGTTGGTTCCTAATAATGAATTATATTATCAATTTAGTATTAGGCGATTGGTCTAATGATGGTCATGGCAGGACAACTACTTTTAATATCTTTACTAATCTGTCTAAAGATGAAATAGATCAAGCTTATAAATTAGGAACAAACCATCTTGGCATTGATTTTTGTGATGAGATTTGTGATCACGATAGTACAATACTACCAATCGAGGTTTATGATAAACTAAGAAAAAATGGATATACTGGTAAATTTAAGCTATATAAAGGCGAAATTTATCCTGATATCGATGATTTTGTAGATATATATCTATTTTTAGTTAAATTGGGTAATCCAAAATTTAAGTATATGAATATTAGTGATAACCCACTCTATATAGGTGGTCTCGGTTTTTTTAATGAATATTAAGGTTTTTATGTTGAAAATAATTTTAACAGTTGGAATACCAGCAAGTGGAAAGTCGACTTGGGCTAAAGATGAAGTACGTAAGAACCCAGAAGGAGTTACACGTATTAACCGTGATGATTTACGAACAATGATGAGCAATTATCATTTTTCCGATTCAAACGAAAAGCTAGTTGTTTCTGCCAAAGTATTTATGATTCGTCAAGCTCTGTTGTATGGTCGAGATATTATTATTGATGAGACTAACTTGAATCGTCGAAACTTTGATGATGTTTGTAAGTTAGCTAAAGATATGAATATTGATTGTATGGTAATGGAAAAACCATTCTTCATTGAATTAGATGAAGCTATTGCTCGTGACGCCAAACGAGAAGGCAGTGGTAAGGTTGGCGAGGAAGTGGTCCGAAAGTTTTGGAAGAAATCTGGTGGAGCACAACACAAGCACTATAAGCCACGTGTAGAAATTATTCAAAGACAAACCGAACAATCAATTTCTGCGTCCAAACCAGAATTTAATGCTAGTTTACCAATGGCTCTCGTGTGCGATCTAGATGGCACCTTATCATTGTTTAACGCAAAGAGAAATGATGGATCTGTAGATGTACGATATGAAAATGCGCATGTCAGAACCCCCTATGATGCATCTAAATGTGATGAAGATTTATTAAATGAGCAGGTAGCTGCTGTAATAGAATCTTTAAATAAAGAGGGCTATCATATTATTTTTTGTTCTGGCAGAGAAGATTGCTATCGTGCACCTACCGAGACTTTCTTAAAAAAACATCTCAGTCTATCGTATGATTTATACATGCGTAAAACTGGTGATTTGAGAAAAGACTCGGTTATTAAAGAGGAAATTTATCAAACACACATCGCACCATTTTATAATGTTTTCCTGGTGCTGGATGACCGCACAAGTGTTGTAAATTTTTGGAGATCTAAAGGTTTAAGTTGTTGGCAAGTAGCTCCTGGTGATTTTTGATATATTCTACTAATAACTAGCCATGATGATTAATAGAAAGGCGGTCGTCATGGCTAGGCAATCTAAAGTAGATGTAGAATATTTAAGAAAACTTCATTTTGAAGGAAAAGGAAATAGAGAAATTGCAAGAATAATTGGTGTTCATCATAGTACCGTAAATAATCATTTAAAAAAATTAGGCCTTGTATGCAATACTGCAAATCAGCCTATAGATATGGTATCAGATACAGAAGCCAGATGTAAAAAATGTAGTAAAATTAAGCCTTTAAAAGAATTTCAATTTGGTCGCAAAGGTCAAAAATATGAATATAGATTTTCATATTGCAATGATTGTCGTAAGAAACAAAATTATTTAAGTCTAAATAGTGATATTAATAAATTTTTATCTAACACTTTTAATAGGTTAAAAATTCGTGCCAAAAATAATAATATACCATTCTCTATAACAAAAAAAGATTATATTGCACAGTATAACATACAAAATGGTCAATGTTTTTTTTCTGATGAAAAACTGTTGTGTCAAGTTGGAAACTCTTTAAGTCGCAACTCTTTATCTATTGATAAATTAATACCACATATAGGTTATGTTCCTGGAAATATAGTATTTGCAACCCATAGAATTAATACTTGTAAATGTGATTTATCAATGGAAGAAATGGCGAAATGGATGCCCGAATGGTATTATAGAATAAAATTAGTTGAAGTAATTAATGTGGTTGAAAGTTTTGGTATTAAAGTTCATTATTCCAATGACGATGGGTATATCACAGATGAGGCTAAAAATTGTAATGGAGGTTTTGAAGCTAGAGAAAATATTAAGATATATTTGCCCACATTCATTTATAAACACACATTTAATACTAATATTAAACAAAAATCAGAGCTTTTAATGTATACATTGGCTCATGAATTTGGTCATTTTAGATCTTTCCAAGATGGATATTGGACTGATGAATTACAACAATTGAGAATAGTAAATCATGACGAAAATATGAAAGAAGAAAAACGTGCCTGGATGCATGCACTTAATTTTCTAAAGAAAAATAATGTAATATTCAATATAATTGATTTTAACACTTATAGAGATAGGTGTTTGAAAAATTATGAGATGCATTATAAAATTTCACAATTAAATAGTACAGTTTAAGAAATTGTGTAATGGCCCGGAATGTGTACCCCGCTCACGACCTCATAGAATTTCTTAGATTATTTTCCGCAGTTTTAATAAGGTATATTATGTTGTTAGTGCAAGAGTTTCTTAAAACCCATTCATTTAAAGAGCTACAGGAGCAACACGGCGTGTATGCTTCGTTCTCAAAATCTGGACACAAGTGGTCCCTTAACTATGATATGTTAGAGGCTAAAGAATCCGATCTTTTAGCCCAGGAATGTAGAGGGTTAATTCTATCTGCAATAGATGGAAAATCATTTATTAATCAAGCAGTGACAATTAATGATAGATTAAATTATGATCACATCATTCCTGGAGAAACTAGGATACTTGCATATCCTATGAATCGTTTCTTTAACTATGGTCAAGGAGCAGCAGCTGAAATTGACTGGAATGATCCTAAACTTGCTATTCTAGAAAAGTTAGATGGAACTCTTTGCATAGTTTATTGGGACCCATTTACTTCACAGTGGTGTGTAGCAACACGTTCTGTATCAGAAGCAGACTTATTAATGGATAATGGTTTGTTTACTTTTCGTTCATTGTTTGAAAAAGCGACCGAAGAAACATTAAAAATGCCATTTTCAACTTGGACTAATTCCTTAGTAAAAGATAATACATATTGTTTTGAATTGACAACACCATACAATCGTATTGTTGTTCAATACGATACATGTGGCATTACTTTACTATCTGCACGACATGTGCCAAGTTTAAGAGAGTTTGATCCACAAGAATTAGCTTCAGTTCAATTAAATGGTGTTCCGGTTGTAAAGTCATATAAGTACTCATCCATTAATGATCTATTAGATTGGGTGTCCAACCAAAATCCTATGGAACATGAAGGTGTAGTTATTAGAGACTCTACCTTCAGAAGGCTTAAAGTTAAGAATGCTGCTTATGTTGCTTACAATCGTGTCAGAGATACTTTAGCAACTTCAGAGCGAAATTGTTTAGAATTAATCTTTCAAGAAAAAGAAGATGATGTTTTAGCATTTTTGCCCGAGGAAATTGGTAAAAATCTTCTTAGAATTAAGGAAAAAGTACAACATATCATTAAAGAATATGATGAGGCTTTCCGAGTTGCTAAGGAGCAAGCGGATCTTATTCTCCCAGGAGATAAGAAGACATTTGCTATTTTAGTAACTAAAGATAAGAAATATTGGACTTCTCCATTTTTTGCAATGTTTGATGGTAAAGCTACTTCAATGAAGGATTTTATCGCTAACAATCGTAAAGATGGAACTTGGGCCAATAGTTTCTTGGATAAATTTTTGGAGATGAAAAACCAAAACCATACAAAATAAACATCTAATGGGGCTAATAGCTTAGCCCCTTTTAGGAATAAATGAAAAATACAATTATTTTCCTTTCTGGGTGGATGGTTCCACAATTCATTTCTAAATCTAAATTGGTTTGGGATCATGAGATGTGGTCTGATTATAAATGTATTTACATATCTAGTAAAACTCCAACATCCAACACAATGGTAGGGCGAGAGCTGCAAAGATTGCAAAATATAGTAGAATCTTTCCCTAATGCTACAGTTGTGGGTCATTCTTTAGGTGGTTGGTGGGCTGCCAATCTAGCCTTACAATCTAATGTTGATATTCCAAAATTAGTATTATGGACACCATTAAATGATATCGATTTATATCCTGTATTTAATGTGACGAATAAATATATTCCAACTAAACGAAAATTAACCACCAATAACATCTATTCACATCGAGTATTAACTTTTATTGCAAAAGAAGATTTAATTGTTCCTCCTGCAGTACATGGAAAAGCGTTAGCGCAGCATTTTCGTTCTATGGAATACATATTGGATGGCGGCCATTTTTATCAAAAAAATCATAAGGTTGCATTGTCTTATATGAAGGATTGGATTGAAGTTAAATAGTTTATTTTGATATATAGAATAGGTATGAATAAATATCTATTTCAAATTGATTATAGTGAAGACTCTCTGAGATGGCTTAAAATTCGAGAGGGCTTATTAGCTCGCCTCAATAAAAATGTATCTAATTTAGAAGAACTACAGAATGATATCATTAAAAATAATGATTCTGCTTTAGCTTATTTTTTTGCTACTGAATTTTCGTATAAGCCACATCGTATGCAAAAGGTGATTTTGGATAATCATGATCCAAAATATGCTATACTATTTGCACAACATATTAATAATTGTGATATTGGTGCCTTACAGAAGGTAGTAGTAGAATCTAAAAAGATTAAATATATTTGCAATTTTGCTTGCTTTGTTAAAGATGCTAATAGAAAACCTTTAGAAAAAATTATCAAAAACTCTAAAAATGCTAAATATGCTCACATGTATCTAAAACATGTTAAAGGGGTAAACGTATCAAAATTTAAAGACGTTATTTTGGCATCAGGTAAACCGAGATATTTATTTGAATTAGCTAAGCATACTAAACACCCCACTGAGCTAGCTAGAATAGAAGATCTAATAATAGAATCTAAATCATTTACTTATATTAGATTGCTGGCCGAAAAGATTAAAACATCTAATATTGAAAAATTGGAACAGGCAGTTTTGGATTCGGATAATGTAAATGAAATTAAAAAGTTTGCTAAGTATGTTAAACGTTCCAAAATGAAAAGATTTTTCTTAGTATTATGATAACAAATTATTTATCTTTAGATGACATTCTGAATAAAACCATTAGTTTATCTGAAGCTATTATAGAGGTTAAAAATAAATTTCCAGACTACATTAAATCTAAACTACCATTTATTTAACATTATTCAATACATAAAGTGGTTCCAATGAGAATTGTTTCAAATTTCGTATCTTTATTGGCAATGGTATGCATTCTATATCTGACATTCATTCGTTTTTCTGCGGATGTAGATGTGAATATATCTGTTCCTTTAGTAGAGGTTTATCCTACTAAAGTTAGATCTACCATCTATATTGACCGCCAGTTTTCTGAAAAAGAAAAACAATATATAATGGAAGCAGCATCGGAATGGGAAAATGTTACTCAAGGGATTGTTCAATATCAGATTGTTGAATTACCTACTTTTAGAACTATAGATTTTCAATCCTGTCTATTTATTATTAAGATCACTCCTGATGATCCTGAAATTTTATTAATGGACTCACAAGATACCACTGTTGGGTTTTACACTACTAAAAGTGGTATTCCCACTATTTCTTTAATAGAAGATGCTATTGAAGATAAATTTTATAAAAGTGTAGTAATGCATGGAATTGGCCATAGTCTTGGGCTCAAACATCAATCTGAAATAGATGATATGGGCACATTAATGTATCCTTATCTTAAAATTAAGATTGGTGATTATTTTATTGAAGTTAATTCTAATGATATTACCAAAACTGACTTGGCGCAATTTTGTTCTTTATATAGGTGTAATGTAGATCAGTTGATGGAATAATTTATGAACTCTCCAAAATACAATCGCACTTTCCATTTACCTTGGAGTAAAGGTGCGACTAATGATGACAAGATAGCTACAGATCTATCTTGTGTTATTAATGAGCCAATTGTTATTACTGAAAAAATTGATGGAAGCAATACCTCTTTAGAAACATCTGGTTGTTTTGCTAGAACTCATTCGGGACCACCTAGTCATCCTTCTTTTGATGGACTAAAAGCATTACATGCTTCTATTAAATACAGTATGCCAAATAATCTCCAATTATTTGGAGAGTGGTGTTTTGCTTTACATTCAATTGCTTATTCTGAATTACCTGGATATTTTCTTCTTTTTAATGTAAGAGAGCTAGGTGAGCCATCAATATGGTTATCGTGGGAAGAAGTTGAGTTATGGGCAGAAGAGGTGGCCGTCCCTACTGTACCAGTTCTGTTCCAAGGCTCAGTTAAAAATGAAACAGAATTACAAGACTTAGTTGTATCCTTAATGGATCAACCCTCTTATTGCGGTGGTATAAGAGAAGGTGTGGTAGTAAGAGTACAGCGCAAATTTTATGATAAGGACTTTTCACTTTGTGTACTGAAAATGGTGCGAGCTAATCATGTTCAAACCTCAGATCATTGGAAAGATCAGGAAATTGTTAAAAACAAACTCAAGTTGGTTTAAATGAATAAAATTCTATTATCGTGGGATATGGAGACTGCTGACCCAGACGACATATTTACATTATGTTTGCTTAGCACCCATCCTAAAGTTGATTTAGTTTCTGTGACAGTTCATCCAGGATTCGTGCAGCAAATTGGTGTTGTGAGGCACGTACTCTCTAAATTAAATCGTTCTGATATTAAAATTGGATCAGCAAAACCAAATCACCCCAAATCATGTGTTTCTGATTTTCATTATAAATGGTTGGGCCCGATTCAATCATCTGATGCTGATGGCTTAGGTGAAGTCATTTTAAATCAATCTTGTCAAGATTCAAACTATAAAATAGTAACAGGGGCAGCCCTCACTAATATTGGTAATTTTATCAACAACAATCCACCGAATTTTTCTATTGAAGAGATTGTTGTTCAAGGTGGTTTTGCTGGTGATTCGGTTGTTCCAGAAGAACATAGATTAGAAAAATTTAAAGGCAAAGAAACTTGCCCAACATTTAATTTAAACGGTAATGTTGATGCAGCTAAACAAGTTATATCTTCTAATCTATTTAAGATCAAAAGATTTGTTTCTAAAAATGTATGTCATGGCATTATTTATGACAATGAGATGCATGAAAGAATTAGGCCGTTTAGACACAATAATGTTGGTTTAAATCTTATTGTAGACGGTATGGAAAAGTATCTTAATAAAAAATCTACTGGGAAAGCATTTCATGATCCTTTAGCCGCTTGTGTTGCTATTTCTTCAGATTGTAGCAATTTTAAAGAAGTAGAACTATATCGAAATAAAGGTGAATGGGGATCTCGTCTTTCAAATAATACTAATACTTTTGTTTCTATATCTTGCAATAGAAAAAGATTCGAAGATGTGTTGGTGGGAAATGTTTAATATTTCCGTGCTTGACAGTCTAGCGTCTCGTGATTAAATTATGTGAATAATAAGATATCAAGGCGAGGGGACAAACCAAGGACAATATTTTATGAGTATGCGTAGATTTCATTTCGAACGATTGGAAGATGCGTCTGGTGTGAGTGGTTGTGGTAAGGTAGCAGAGGGAGTTATATTCTCTGATGGTAGGGTAGCTTTAGAATGGTTATCAGATCATGCTAGCACTAATTTATACAACAGTATTGAAGATGTAGAACACATACATGGTCATAGTGGAAGGACCAAGATTGTTTTTGAAGATCCTCCACAAAAGGAAGAAGCGAAAAAGGATGGCAATTAATCGTACGATTATAGTTGGCGATATTCATGGGTGTATTGATGAGTTTGATGAATTGATAAAAAAATTATCATACGATAAAAATAATGATCGAATCATCTTACTAGGCGATTTAATTGATCGCGGACCTGATTCTATTGCGGTTGTTAGGCGTGCGAGAGAAATGAATTTAGAATGTGTAATGGGAAACCATGAGCACAAATTTCTAAAATGGCTCAGAAGTTCTGGATCAAACGTTGACGTGTATGATCGTTTGCCGCACTATACTCAATTTTCAGATGAAGATATCAACTACATCATGCAAATGAGTACATACATAAAATTACCAATACATGATACCGTAGTAGTACATGCTGGTATGCGAACCGGAATTACGTTAAGCAATCAATCAAAAGATGATTTATTACATATTAGATATATTGATTCAGATCACAAATTCATTAGTTTGAAAAAAATCAACAAACTGGGTAAGGCAGCTACAGGGGCTCAATTTTGGACAGAATTCTGGACTGGTCCAGAATCTGTTATATATGGACATAATGTGCATGATTATAATGATCCGCGCATTGAGGAAGTATCTCCTGGGGTGATGTGTTATGGCTTGGATACTGGTTGTTGTTTTGGTGGGAAGCTTACGGCTCTTATTGTGGAAACAAAAGAGATAATACAAATTCAAGCCAAACGATCATATTATGAGTCGAGGTTTGATATAAAATGAGCTACACAGATAATCAATTAATTCAGTTAGCACAAAATAATCCTAAAGAACTTGCACGATTACTAATCAACCCCAATGCCGACATTCGAATGTTGACAGCTGGGGTTGAAATTTTAGGGCTGGAGGTAAAAGATGAAACTATTGTTTTACCAGCCATAAAAGCGCTACTTAAACATATGAATGCCGCAGTAAGAGAAGGAGCTTGTATTGGAGTTTCTTCCTTCTATACAGATTGTTGTCCTCCTACAGATATTATGGAGAGATTAAAAGTTATGTCAACTAATGATCCCTCTAATACAGTTAGAGATTTTGCTAAAACACTATTACAGGATTTTAAATGAGAGAAAGAAAAACTGATTTATTTGGCACTATATATGAAGATGGTGTTGATGCTATTTGTATTACCACCAATGGACAATATACTGATGATGGATTGGCGGCGATGGGCGGTGGTTGTGCTGGTGTCTGCGCTAGAAGATGGCCACAAACACCTAAAAGATTAGGATCGTTTCTTAGAAAGATTAGGAAAAATATTCCATATGTAATTGGGGCTTTAGACTCTAATGGCCAATATATTACTCCTAGCCAATATATGATTAGAGAGAAAAAGTTTAAGTGTCTAATTTTTAGTTTCCCTACTATTGATTATATTATGGACGGCTCTAATTTGACTCTGATTAAACAATCAGCCCTCCTTCTTAAAGATTATGCGGACCATTTCCAATTAAATGGAATAGTATGTGGGCGGCCCGGTGTGGGCATTGGCGGATGTCGATGGTCTGAGGTAAAATCTATAATAGAGCCTATTTTTGATGATAGGTTTACAATTGTATCTTTTGAACACGAAGAGCCGTAAGTTATATACTATGCATGAGTAATTTATTAATTGAAACGATGATTCAACAGGCAGAATATAATTTAGCGAGACTTAAAGCGGTTCAAATAGAATTTCCAACAGCTAAATATCATGGAGATGGTACTTTTTCTGATAAAAAAGTAAATAAATTATATACTCATTTCAAATTTCAAAAATCATATGATACCTTATTAGTTATTCCATATTATCAAATATCATTTTCTTTCAATAATAAAGAAGAAACTATAACTATTTATTCTCAACCGCGTAGAAATAAATTAGCCAAGGTGAGCTGGTATAGCGATGCTAATAATAAAAGAACCATGTCTTTTTCTAGGCTGTCTGTTAATATGAAAAATAACAAATTCAAAGAGGATATGTTAAATTCATGTAAAGCAGAGATTATGAATTTTATTAGGTTGTACCCTAATTGTAATTTAGATACCAAACATTTGGAGCCGCGGCTACAAAAACTATTAGCATTTACATGATGTTATATAGTGGCATAAGTGAGATCAATAAATGAAACTATTAAAATGTAAAATGTGTCGTGGAGAAGTAGACATTATAGCTGGAGAAAAAGCAGTTAATAAAAAAGTGAAATGTCGTCAATGTGGATTTTCCAATGAGTTTGAACAGGGTTCAAGGGCCACCGAAATTGTGGTGATTCGTAAAAATAGAGCTCAGTAATTAGGATTATTATGTTTTATTTGTCTAGTTGTTCGATCGTTAAAAATGAAGATGATTATATTGACGATTTCATAAAGATTCACAAATACTTAGGTGTAGAGTTCTTTTTATTTTTTGATCGATCAGAAAACCCTTTGTCCAAAAGGTTTAAAGGCCGCACTGATATTCATGTTATTGATTATCCAGAACCTAACAGACACGCTCACGCGTGGAGAGATGGTGTTCAATACTTTAAAGGAAAATCTAAATGGGTTCAATTTATTGATATTGATCAAGTAACTGTTCCTACTTTTACAGATGATATCAAAGTTTTATTACAATCTTATGAACAAAATTCTTCATTAGGTCTTAATTGGCATAGTTTCGGTTCTTCTGGATTGGAAATTGAACCAACTCCAGAAATTTCTACTTATGAAGCTTATATTAGGCGCGCACAAGATTCTACCCCAATTAATAATCATATTCAATCAATAGTGCAAGTAGAGCATGCAGAAGTAAAAACTTGGAGTGACCCACACCATCCACCATTACAATATGGTAAGTTTCAATTTAATGAACGTAAAGAAGCCTTCAAAGGCCCTTGGAATATCCCGCCCTCTCAAAACAGAGGGTTTATTGCTCATTACTATACTAGAAGCAGAGAATATTGGGCTAAAAAATGTGCTAAATTAAGGGCGGATACTGGAACTATTGGCTCTACCATAGAAGAATTTGATCATCATCAATCTTATATGAATGCGGTAGAAGATTTATCTGTTAAGAGCCTGTGGGATAGGTGTAACGCCAAATAAGCATAATATGCTATTATATTTATGGATCCTAAAAATAAATATTCTAAAATGCAACAGAAGCAATATGATGCTGAGGCGGCGATTTGGAATCCCGGATGTAGAGATCCTGTAGTTGGATCTTTTGATAGACATAATGCTTGGCCGGATTATGATGAGTTTTTATTCAAGTCTATTGATACTTCAAACAAAATAGCTTTAGATTTTGGATGTGGGCCAGGCAGAAATATTGTAAAGTTTGATTCGAAATTTTTACGTATTGATGGTGTAGATATTTCTGATCTCAACCTAAGCAATGCTGAAATTTGGTGCCAAACCAATAGTATACCAGCACCTAATTTGTTTAAAAATAATGGTATAGATTTAGAGTTGGTGCCATCTAATTCTTATGATATAGTATTTAGTACAATATGTTTGCAACATATATGTGTTCACGAAATTAGGTTTTCTTTAATAAAAGAATTCTATAGAGTACTTAAGGTTGGTGGTTACGTTTGTTTACAAATGGGTTTTGGAGATAGACACCCCTATTCAGTAGGTTATTTTGAAAATAATTACGATGCCACTATTAGTAATAGTGGCTGCGATACAAGAATTAACTCTCCAGAAGAGCCAAAATCTGATTTAGAAAAAATTGGATTTCATAGTTTTGATTATGATATTCGACCAACTGGACCAGGAGATCATCATAGTAATTGGATATTTTTGAGGGCTATCAAATGATTAAAATTGCTCATCGTGGTAATACTAATGGACCAAATCCAGATAAAGAAAATAAGCCTGATTACATTTCTGAAGCTTTTAAAAAAGGTTTTGATGTGGAAATTGATGTATGGTTTATTGATGGTAAATATGTTTTAGGTCATGATGCTCCACAATATGAAGTATCTGGACCTTTCATAAAAGATGTTCGTTTTTGGCACCATGCCAAAAATATTGAAGCTTTATACCAGCTAAAACGGGAGCCTGCCTATTATCTAATTAATTGTTTTTATCACAACACTGATGATTGTGTATTAACCTCTAGTGGATGGATTTGGACTTATCCTGGTAAAGAACTAACTTCACGTTCTATCGCTGTTATGCCTGAACAGTCTCCTGGCTGGGACCTATCTAAGGCATATGGGGTATGTACCGATTTTCCTAATTTATATTAATTATTTATTGCGTTTATCAGACATCTATATGGAGACTATAGATGATAAAATTAGTGATATCGGATATGGATGGAGTCCTACTCGATCTTAAAGAAATTCATTTTGAATCTTTAAATAGGGCACTGGCCTCAATTGATGAGAAGTTTATTATTACTCCAGAGGAGCATGTTAAAGTATTTGATGGACTTTCTACTAAAAGAAAGATTAAATTACTTTCAGAATTGAAAGATTTTCCTTTAGACAAATTCGAAGAGGTTAATGAACTAAAACAAAAATTTACCGTTGAATTGTTACATAGTTTTACTAAAATAAATTATGATTTAGTTAATGTAATTACTAAGCTTAAAAAAGACGGATATTTGTTTTATGTAGCATCTAATGCTATTCGTAATACTATTGAATTAGGTTTGAAAAAACTTGGTATTGATCATTTAGTTGATAAAGTATATTCAAATCAGGATGTGGTTAACTCTAAACCAAATCCAGAAATTTATTTAAAGTGTATGGTTGATGCTAGCGTATCTCCTTCTGAAACTTTAATTATAGAAGATTCTAAACATGGAAGGGAGGCCGCCGTCAAGTCGGGGGCTACCGTCTGTGGCGTAGATCATAGTTTTGACTTTACCTATCAACGTGTTAAATTGATGATCGAGCAGGCACGGACCCCACACGTTAAATGGGCTGGGAAATCAGATTTAACCGTCTTAATTCCTATGGCTGGAGCTGGCTCCAGATTTGCCAAAGCAGGATATCAATTACCTAAACCGTTAATTGATATTAATGGAAAACCTATGATTCAACATGTTGTTGATAATCTCAATATGGATGCAGACTTTGTTTTTGTTGTTCAAAAAGATCATTATCATAAATATAATTTAGGTTCTTATTTATCTCTAATGATTCCAGGTTGCAAGATAATTCAAACCGATGGTTTGACTGAAGGTGCAGCTTGTACAACTTTATTAGCTAAAGAATTTATTAATAATTCTAGACACTTATTGATTGCTAATTCAGATCAATTTGTTAAATGGAACAGCTGTGATTTTATGTATTCTATGTTATCTGATGATGCGGATGGCGGGATATTAACTTTTGAATCAGATGAAACTAAGTGGTCATATGTTAGATTAGGTGAAGATGGTTACGCGTGTGAAGTGGCTGAGAAAAAACTAATTAGTAATGAAGCTACAGTTGGTATTTATTATTGGAAACATGGTTCTGAATATGTAAGATTAGCAGAACAAATGATAAATGATAATATTAGAGTAAATAATGAATTTTATGTTTGTCCAGTGTATAATGAACTATTCAAAGAAAAGAAACGAGTAAAAATATTTCGAGCTGATAAAATGTGGGGATTAGGCACCCCCGAAGATTTACAAATTTATCTCAATACTAATAAGGAATAATTGTGTTTGAAGGTAAATATTTAGATTGGAATCAAAAAAGAATAAGGGGAATAATTGATCACTTCGGACATCAATTCATGTTCCAAAAGAAAATATTAGATTTAGGTTGTGGTCATGGAGATATTGGTGGGGCCTTATATCGTCTAGGTGCTGATGTTACCGCTATAGATATTAGACAAGAACACTTGAAAATAACAGGAAAAAAATTTCCAGGTATTAAAACAGTTAAGTCTGATTTAGATAGAGGGTGGCCATTTATAGGTAAGACATTTGATATTATTTTGAATTTAGATCTAATGTGTCACTTATCAAATTATGAAGATCATTTGCGAGCAGTGTGCGCCTCTGCTAATAATATTGTTTTAGAAACTTCAGTATGTGATTCTAACGATCCTCATAAGAATATAATTATCTCTGAGAATAAAAACATTTATGATTTATCTGGTAATGGTCAGGGTTGTCGGCCTTCAGCTGCAGCTATTGAAAGAGTATTTAAGGAATGTGGTTTTACATTTATTAGACTTGACCAAGTAAAATTTAATTCAGGCACATATCTCTATAATTGGCTATCAAAAAATGATGATTCTCATTCAGCTAATCACAGAAGAATTTGGTTTGCAGAAAAAAATAATCACTTACAAGTAACAACTCACTCACCTCTTCCAACTGAAGCAATTACATATCCATTTAATATGATGCCCAACAATTCTGGAGTCTTACAAAATAGTAATATTACGTTACCAGGATTAGTTAATCATCATAATTCTAAAGAATTAACCTTGTCTAATACTTTAAAAGATAACCAAAAAGCAAAAATAGCACTTTGTATTTCTGGTCATTTAAGAACTTTTGAATCTAATTTTAGAACAGTTAAGGAACATATTCTTGATAAACATGATTGCGATGTATTTATTCATACTTGGGATACTTTAGGTGTTCAATTTAGAGCGGGCGATTCTAATCTACATATCACAGATACTAAAAAATATCTCAATATAATACAGCACCTTTATAAACCTAAAAAAATAATAATAGAACCAAGTAAACAATTTGCAATAACTCCTATTATGCAGCAGCGAAGTCACGAACATCGAGATGTTGCAGGTATATTATCTATGTTTTATAAAGTAGAAGAGTGTCATAAGTTGATGAAGGAATATGCTATTGAAAATAATATTAAATATGATTTTGTAGTACGTTTTAGGGCTGATTTATGGATGGATTCACCTTTACCTATTGATGGAAGAACTACTTTTAGTCATTTGTATTTGCCTATTTATGGGAATTTTGGTGGGGCCTGCGACCAAATAGCTTTTGCCAGCCCAGAAGTAATGGATAAATATTCAACCTTATATTCCAATATTGAAAAATATCTCCATATTGGATGTCCAATGAACCCAGAAAAACTGTTATTATTTCATTTAGAAACACAAAACATACCAATGGCAAAAGTTTCTATTAGATTTGTTATCAAAAGAGCTAATGGATTAGTGCAAGATAATATGTTATTAGAGCGTGCATGGGGAATGGTAAGATGAAAATAGCTATATGTTTATCTGGTCATCTTAGACGTTTTGAGCTAACTGCCGCCAATCTATTGAAGTATGTTAAGTCTAATTATGAGTGCGATATATTCCTTCATACTTGGGATCGTATGGGATATACGTCAGTATATAAAACAGATATTACTCAAGATTTAACTCACAAATATCTTTCTCGTATTGAGCATCTTTATAAACCTAAAAAAATAATAGTTGAAAACTCTTTATTTATAGAAGAGTTAAAATTGCAGGGTGATCAATATGCTCCGCACCTAAAAGGGGGGCCTAAACCAGTGGGGCATATGGCTAGTATGTTTTACAAAATTTATGCTGCTAATGAGTTAAGAAAGCAATATGAATTAGAATCTGGCTCTAAATATGATTGGGTTATTAGATGTAGACCAGATTTATTATTCCATGGATTAACCAATATTCCATTAGAAAAAACAAATAATATAGTTTACGTACCTAAACATTTAAGTGGTAATAATTGGATATGTGATCAATTTGCTATTGCTTTACCAGAAGAGATGGATTTATATTCGTCTTTCTTTTTTGATATTCCTACCTATTTTAGTTCTCAAAAAGAGTATAGGCCAGAAATATTTATGGATTATTGTATGAAACTTAAGGGGCTAGCTCCTATTTTATGGGACTGTCACTTTTCTATTTTGAGGTAAATTATGGAAGAAGATGTTGTATTTTTGGTCATGGATGCGGAAACTGGAGAAATTACAGAAGCAACTATGAATAAAACAGATTATGATAATATGGTAAATGCCGAAGAAGAGGCTCAAAAAGAAGCTGATAGGCGGCAAAGACAAGCGTTAAATGAAGAAAATGAATTAATGTGGCTCGCAATAGAGATGGAAGAACATGAAAGAATGATGTATCGAGAGAAGCGACTTAAATTTGAGGCTGAGGAAAATGAATTCTGGGGACGGATGGAGAGCGATCAGTAATACTTTTATTATTATTGGAATACTTTGTCTTTTGATCTTACCACTACTATATTTTACACATCTTATTAATGAAATCAAAACTTTTAAGAAGAAAAATTCTAAACAAACTAGCTCAAGCTCAAACAGAACAAACAACTGAAGTAGCTCCAGCTTTAGCGCCGCCTCCTAGTGTGCCGGGAGATATTTTTTCTAATCTTAATGCGGGGTACAATGGTGGAACTGCGGCACTCTTAATTGGGCTTACTAATTATTTAAACTCTGCATTACATTATGCTAGTTACGGAAAAGATAATATTCAAAAAATATCCAATAATAATATGGATTTAAGTGGAGCTACCGCAGATCATAAAAATATTGGAGTTATTGCTAAAAAGGTATTTGACACTTTCTTAAACAAAAAGAATCCTTTTTCTAAAAAGGTGGCCGGCCAAGTAGTTAAGCAGTGGAGTAATGCCATTATTACAATGCCTGAATATAATAATTTATCACAAATGAAACCCACCGGAATGATTGCTACCAAAATTCAAGGAAATTTAAAAACTATTATCTTGGATTACATGAATGGTATTAAGGCTCAAAATTCAGTCGCTGTTTAAGTTATATTCACTTATAGAATGTCAAATTTTAAGCTTAAAGATCGTATCATTTCCTATCAGGAAACTACTGATTACAAATTATTGAATCGTGTGCCGATTATAATTTGTATTAACGGCCGCGCTTTTGCTAAAAATACAGAGTTGCTAGAAAAGCCTTATTGTAATAAATTTGCAGAGTGTATATTATCAACTACTATGAGATTATGTAGTGAAGTAGAGGGCTGCTTATTTGCATATCAACATAATGATGAAATTGTGTTAGTTCTTAAGAATGATCAAAATTTAGAGACGGCCCCTTGGTTTGATAATAAATTACAAAAAATATGCTCAGTAACAGCATCAATTGCATCTTTACATTTTACAAAATGTGCAAATACTATTAATTTAGACCTAATAACAGATCCTATATTTATCTCTCAAGTGTTTATGGTTCCTACAATAATGGAAGCTATTAATACTATGGTTCTTAAGCAGCAACAAAATTTTCATACATCTATTCAGTTTTCTTGTTTTTATGAATTACTTAAAAAATATGATAAGCATCATATTAAAGAAATGTTGAGTGGTCTTAGCATAGATGAAAAAATAGACTTATTACAACAAGAATGTTCTGTTAGTTTTAATGATTATCCAGTTGCTTTTAGACGTGGTGTTGCTGCATATAAAGTACCAAGAATTATAGATGATGGTACTATGAAGAATAAATGGTCTATTAATGCAGAATTACCTATTTTTACCAAAGATCAATCATTTTTATCTAATATTTTCAAACATGGAGCTGATATTTTTCGAATATGAAGACTTGTTTAGAATTTCCTAATAAAAAACGATATAATACACAGCGCCAAGCAGAGGATGTAATTTTATTACTTGACACCTCAAATGTTAGGGCTTACCAATGTGGTTCGTGTAAAGGCTGGCACCTGACGTCGAGCCCGAATTTAAAAAATAAAAACCCTTGACAACAGGGAATAATGTGTTATATTATGTAGCACGAAAGTAATTAAGCAGGTTTCGTATAGTGATATTACCCAACCCTTGTAACGTTGTGACAACAGTTTGATTCTGTTAACCTGCTCCAACATTCTAATGCTAGTGAAACTAGCGGGAGCAGAACCCCTCCTACCAATCTTGACGGTGGCAGTCGAATTAACGATAGACGTATGAGAGATAGTTGAATGTAAAATAGGCCCACGTAGTATAATGATATTACCCCATCTTGGTAAGATGGTGAATCGAGTTTGATTCTCGACTTGGGCTCCATGAACCCATAATTCAATTGGATTTTGTAAGGCTAAATCTGATGGGATTAACAACAATTATGTATTTGAAAGGATAGTGGTCTTAATTTCTTGTAGTTTAAATAATGGGGATAAAATAGATTCGACAGGGTTTGAAGAGATAGTATGCAGGTCCCTAATGATTGCCTTGGGGTTAATAAAGCAGTCAACGTATAAATGCAAACGATAACGCATTTGCTCCAGTTGCTCTAGCAGCTTGACTGGATGGTCTGAGAAGAGATATTTTTGGTATTCAGGAGACCACTAACACACTAAAAATAGATTTAATATCGGTTGCGGGTATTAAATTAAAATAAACAGTAGCTAGCCGGAATGAGCGAATTCAAACAATGTTGATTAGTGCATTAAACTAGTCTAAACCTGTGAGTGAGTATTATTTACGGATAATCGTGGACTTGGCTGGCAGAGGCCAATATCTCCACCATATTTAGTATATTATGACCAAAGTATATGCGGTGGGTGTAATTAAAGCTGATTTATCAGATAATGCCCACTCTTTTATTAAAGAGTCTAGGCTTTGGTCTTTATTCTCTTCATTTGTAAATGCAGAAAATAGCATTTTACGAAATGAAGGTGATATTTTTGAGTATTATTACAACTTAGCTCTTATTGAAGAAGTTATGTTAGCAGATGATTCAAAACTGAATCCTTATTGCATATCTAATCAATGGTGGTATCACGCCTCCTATGTGGAAAATGAATTAGTTATTGTGCCGATTAAAAAACCAAAGTCTGTAGAAAATGTTACATGTTTTTGGGTTGGATAAATGAATATTTTAAATTTTAATTCTTTAGCTGAATTTCATGAGTATATCCCACAATGTCTTATTTGTGGTAAGGATATGTATTATGCACTATCACTGTATGGTAAATCTCCTCAGCAAAGAACATATTCTTTGTTAAAATATAATTTGGAAATTAGAGATAATCTCGCCCAATCAAAAGCTAAAAAGCAAAAACAAATTGCGCCAATTACTATTGACATCTCATCGAATGAGATTATTGATGGCGTAGATTTATTTCATAACTCTCACAACGGTTCACTGCACAAAATATGCTGCACTTGTCATTGTAAGATATTTACTTCTTTTCAGAAACCTGAAAAGAAGGGTTTATTTCCTAAACTAATTTTAACCTCAGAAGAGTTAAAATATATGCGTAAAGGTGGTAAGTCTTTTGAATTAAAAAATTGGTATAATGCATACGGCAACAATACCGTATCTTGTACCCTTAAGTTTGATGGCAAAAATTTAACTTCACCCGTACCGATTGAACTTTATAAGTTTAAAGATTTAGATCATGTTAACAAAAGAATAGGAACGATTATTACATTCCACTAATAAATGGATATATGTATCAGGAAATAAATATGCTTTAGGTTCAACTAATTCAAGATATGCAAACGTGTCAACAAACAGAGGGGCAATCCGTTTATCAGCACGGTCTTTCTGTTAAAGATCATACATTTCAATTAATTTCTTATTTAAACACTGGCCAAATAACTGGTGAATGGAAAATACCAGAATGGTTAAGTGCGTATCGTAAACAGATTTTGGGCGTCCTTCTGCCACAGGATATTATTGAAGAATATACAATTTTCCATGATTGTGGAAAACCATATTGTAAGTCAGTTGATGAAAATGGAAAAACTCATTTTTCTAACCATACTGACGTGTCATACTTAACATGGTTAGAAATAGGTGGCAGTCATAAAGTTGCCAAATTAATTAAAATGGATATGATTATTCATACCATGAAAGCCAATGATATTGATGAATTTATTACTCATCCAGAAGCTTGCACTTTATTATTAGTTGGGTTATCTGAAGTACATTCCAACGCCCAAATGTTTGGAGGTATCGATTCTACCTCATTCAAAATTAAATGGAATCAAATTAACAGACGTGGTAAAGTTATTTGCCAAAAATTATTTAAGGAGTTGTTATGAGTCTATAGGTTAAACCTGGCGATAAGTTATATGTTATAACTAGATCTGATCTAAGCCCAGGATATCAAGGTGTGCAAGGTATGCATGCCGCTATTCAGTTTATGTTTGAGCATCCTGAATATTCTCGAGAATGGTTTGATAACTCTAATTATTTAGGGTTTCTATCTGCTATAAATGAGGATAATTTAAAAGAGTTAGCGCAGAAAGCCGGAGAGGCTGATATTAAGTTTTCTATTTTTAGAGAACCTGATATTGGTGATCAGATTACAGCTATTGCATTGGCCCCCGGTCCTCAAACTAAAAAACTATGCAGTAAGTTACCCTTAGCTTTAAGGAATATTTCATGACAGATAAAAAGAGTATTATATCTCTAAAAGATAGGCTTGCAGATTGGTTAGATTGGGATGGAGCTTCTTATGAAGTGGGCGCCTGTCTAGGATTTTGGCCAGAGTTTGGGACAGATCCTGGTCAAGATAATTGGAATGGCGTAAAAGGTGTAATGTGGTCACGTAATCCTTTAGGTGAGGCTATTGCTAATTTTTTAGAGGCTTTAGTAGAAGAAGGAATGTTAGAACGTCGAGAAGAACCAGATACTGGTTTTCGTTGGAACCCTAATTACAAACAGTTAGATTTATGAGTGATAGATGTAATCAAGAAGTGTATAATGATGGTGTGGAAGTATTTCTAACTCATACTATTGATAGTAAAGATATGGAGCGATGGGTTCAAACCATTGCTAAAGATTCTGGTCAAAAGGTTGATTGGCATTACGGAGCTGGAAGAGCACAAGTATTAGCTATAGGTGATTTATCTAAAGTTAGACAAGCTATCCTAAAAAATAAAAAAATGCATGATGAACATTTTATTTTAGCCAGCCAAAAATATATAATTCATCCTAGTTCTTACGATAAAGAGCGTATTCAAGGAATTGTTGATGGTGTCTGGTTTTATAATGGTTTTTAATTAAGCGCAGTTAGCTCAGTGGCAGAGCAACATCCTCTAAAAATGATTTGGTCGTGAGTTCGATCCTCACACTGCGCTCAAGGTTCGTTGGCGAAAAGGTTACCGCAGGAACCTCTAAAATTCTGTATTGCGGGTTCGAGTCCCGCACGGACCGCCATATTTTGATATATTTAGATGTATGCCTAAAATACTTCTTACTATAGAACTCATACCATCAACATCTTGGGCTGATAATGTTAGAGCAATTTTAACTCCAAAACAATGGGGTTATTTAAGATCTCAGGTATATGCTGCAGCTTATCACATCTGTCAAATTTGTGGTGGAGTTGGACCTAAACACCCCGTAGAATGTCATGAAATTTGGAGTTTTAACAACAAAACTTTAATTCAAAAATTAGAAGGCATGATTGCCTTATGCCCTGACTGCCACATGGTTAAACATATCGGATTAGCAGAGATTCGTGGGCAAAAAGAACGTGCCATACAACATTTAATGTTTGTTAACAAAATGACTTGGGAACAGGCTGAGACATATGTGTTTCAATGTTTTAAGTTATGGAATGAACGTTCCAAAAAGATTTGGACACTTGACCTTACTCATTTAAAAGAGTACGGTGTAGATATAGATAAAATTAAGAAAAACAAATAAAGGTATATGGAAAACAATAATACTCAGCAACGTGAATTTCGCATTCGTACTAACTTTCAAATTCGTGTTCTTCAAATAAGAGTAGTTGGTAGTGATGGTTCTAATTTGGGAATTATGGCTACTAGAGATGCTTTAAAGATGGCACAAGATCAAGCTTTAGATTTAGTAGAGATTAATCCTAGAGCCACGCCACCAGTCTGTAAAATCATGGACTATGGTAAGTTTAAATATGAAGAAAAAAAGAAAGCTCAAGTCGCTAAAAAGAATCAAGTTATCCAAGAATTAAAAGAATTAACTTTTAGACCAAATACTGATTCCAATGATTTGACTCATAAAGTTGAACAAGCTAAGGAATTTCTTTCTGAGGGACATAGGGTAAAGTTTACCATTCGTTTTAGAGGTCGTGAAATTACTCATCCTGAAGTTGGTAAAGAAAAACTGGATTGGATCTTGCTTCAGCTATCTGGATTGATTGCTCCTTCTCATCAAGTTTCTTTAGAAGGTAAGTTCATGAACATGACAGTGATGCCTGTTAAAAAGTAATATGTTGTGTCCTAATTGTTTATCTTTAATGAAATGTATTTCTGCTATTAATCCGGTGCCTAATCAACCTGGCAGGAATAGGATGGATTTACATTGTTCGGGGAAATGCAGAGCAAGATCTCATATGGGAGTTCTTACCGAAGATCCTAAAGAATGGCAATGCCATGATTATAACTTTTCATTCCTTATAAATAATGACGTGTATTATTTAAGTGGTTATGATTATATGGTAGATCCATATAATCAGCATAGAGAGCCTAATAAAAAAGCAACAATTTTGTCGGATACCTCTATCTCTATTATTGAAATGGATTTCATACCACTTTCCACTGGAAATGATATGCACGAAGAAGCTTGGAAGTTATTTTGGAGACTTAAAAACTTAGTAGCTTTTTCTTAGTTTTGATATATATATGGTTGCATGAAAGATGCAAATTATAACACTTTAATATCTTTATTAAAACACCGTTTGGCCGCCTCTACCAAGCAACACTCTCACACTAAAGATGGTTATTCTATTTACGTAGATTATGATATTTACTCTATAAGTCAATTAGTTGCTTTTATTGACTTATCACTATCTGAATTTAATAGTATTCCAGAATTCACTTTTTTTACATTAGATGACGATAATTTTGTAAAATGTTTTAGTGAAACATTAGTTGAAGGCGCAGCCTTATATGCATTATCTTCTCAGGCGCTTTTGGAGCGTGGAAGAGAATTTCGTACAAATGATAATGGCATAACTTTTGTTCCCCCAAATATTTCTGAATTACTAAATACTCAATATCGTTTATTATTAGATTATCATTTTAAGAAAATAAAGCTTATTAAAGAAAATATTCATCAGTGGAATTATAAGTGAAAAATGGAATAATTCTTGCTGGAGGGACAGGCTCTAGACTGTTACCTTTAACTAATGTAGTTAACAAGCACTTACTAGGACTTAACGGTAAATTTATTATAGACTACCCCATTAATACGTTAAAACAATTAGGGTGCACTGATGTTACGGTTGTTTTGGGCGGCAGTCATTACGCTCAAGTAGTTGGATATTTAGGTGATGGTAGTAGATATGGCCTTAATTTCAATTATGTTTATCAATTAGAGCCCAAAGGAATAGCTCAGGCTATTTATTTGTGTAAACAATTTGTGAAAAATTCTAATAATTTTTCAGTGGTTTTAGGTGATAATATTTTTGAAAACTCTTTACAATGGTCAAAAATAAATTCTACCGCCCAAATTATGTTAGCTCATCATGCCTCTCTAACTAGATTTGGAGTTGCATCTATAGATGCAAATAATAAAATTGTTAAGATTGAAGAAAAGCCTAAAAATATTGATTTGAACTATACCAATATGGCTATCTCAGGATGTTACCTATTTACATCAGAATTTTTTGATTATTTTCAAGATATTAAATTAAGCTTTCGTGGTGAGTATGAAATCACGTCTATTCTGCAAAAATATCTAAAACATGATAAGCTCACACATAATGTAATTACCGGTTTGTGGAGTGATGCGGGAACTCATGAATCTATTGGGTATGTAAATAATTATTTATACCAAAAAGAACATGGAACTACTTAAGTCAAATTTAATTATTACTGAAAATTATCGTCCCACTTTAGATATTTCATATATGGAATACTTTAATAGGGCTTTGGTATTTTTTCAAGATAATTATCAAGATATTGCTGATCGTGTAACTAAAAATAAGTTTTTTAAGATAACTCCAGTGTTCTTTTTTGAAGAATATATTTGGAATATTATTTTGTTAGGCTCATCGTATACGGAAGCAACTGACACATATTCATCTATCAAAGATAATTTATGGCTGTTTAGTAGCAGTTTTAGAGATATCAATTATTTTCCTACTTACGATGTAGTTGTGAATAATTTTCAAATTCTGGCTCCCGATAAAATTAAAGCAATTAATCGATGCGCATATATTATTAATCAGGGAATTAAGTTATTTGGTTGGGAAACATATAAAGATAATTATCTTAATAATATAGATAAACTTTGTATGTTACCTATGATTGCTTCTGTTGAAGCAGAAAAGTTGGGACAAAATATAGGAATCAAAGAATTATCTTACCCTCCTATATTGGCCCTTCTATCTGAAAAATTAGGATTTGTTAGCCCTAATTTTTTGTATGTAGAAATACAAAAAAAAGTACCTTTTTCTTTGAGATTGATTGAATTAATCTTGTGGTACTCAGCAATTACATTTAATAAAGATTTAGAGGTAATATGAAAATTTTTACTTTAGGTAAGGGTTTTGTCAGTGAACATTTAGATTATCCTAACATAAATGTTAGGCTGGAAAATAGTACTAAAATGATTGGTTTATGGATAGATAAATATAAACCAGATGTAATTATCAATTGTATTGGGAAAACCGGTAGACCAAATATAGATTGGTGTGAATCTAATAAAGAAATAACTTTTAGCACCAATACTTCTTTGCCAATTTTATTAGCCGAAGTATGTGCGAAGAAATCTATTCATTTAATTCAAATAGGTTCGGGTTGTATATTTTTTGGTAAATCGCCTAACGCTTATCCTAAATCAGATAGTTATTATTATCAAGAATCTGGTTGGAAAGAGATAGATATAGCTAATCCTCAGTCTATTTACAGTAAAAGTAAATACGCTTGTGATTTAGCATTAGGTGATATGAATCACGTTACCACATTAAGAATCAGAATGCCGATTTCTACTAAAAATAATCCTAGGAATTTAATCAATAAATTACGTGGATATAGTAAGGTTATTGATATTCCAAATTCAGTGACATTCATGAATGATTTGAAAAACTGCATAGATTGGACTATCAAAGGTAGTCATATAGGTATTTTTCACGTTACTAACCCTCAACCATTAACTGCGGCGCAGATAATGCAAGAATATCAAAAATATGTACCAACTCATACATTTGAAATCATTACTGAAAAACAATTAAATGAATTAACATTAGCGAAAAGATCAAATTGCATTCTTAGCACTAAAAAATTAGAAGATGCAGGATTTTACATGTCTTCTTCAGAAGAAGCATTAATTCAATGTATGGCTGAATATGTAAAATCAAATTAAATTGGAGATTTGTATGTCGAATAAAAACGTAACTATTGATTTAAAAGCCAGAAAAGACCGAGACGGCCAATCTTTTTATGTGGGGAAAATTAAAGCACCAGTATTAATTGACTGTTCTCAAGGTGCAGTATTTTTAATATTTGTATCTGATAAAGGCGAAGAGCAGTTGCAAATTGCTCTTATGGACAATAAAGAAATAGAGGACTAAATAAATGGTTGTTCATTTTGAACATTTATGGGAAGAAAGTGAAAAACTTCACGCTCATGATAATTCTTCTATATCTTCTGTAATAGAAGAGTTGCTTATGAAAGTAAATCTATATAAAATTATAGAAGAAAGAACTGACATTCCAGATGAAGAGCGTCAGAAAGTAAAATCTCGCACATTAGGCGAGATTTTACTTTCGTTAACTCATTTGTCCGTTAAAGACAATATCAATGTATTTCAAGCTTTAAAAGTAGCTAATCAGCACCGAAGTGCTGAAAAGCTTGCCAAGATCCCACATAATTTAAGGTTACCTGGTTCTAAGTAATTTACCTAGCTAGTTTAAGTTCCCAAGCTTGTTGTATTTGTCCAGAGTTAGTAAGTTGCTTTAATACTCTAAGAACAGCTCCGTAGTTGGCTTGAGTAGCATGGCCCTCATTAAACTTTACATAAATAGCATCATGGCCAGTAAAAACTCTATCTACAACAGCCTTAACAGCTGGTGGTAAATTTGCAGCTAATACTCTATCTGGCTCTTTTTGAGTAGCCGCTGGCTTTAAACTGGTTGGAGCCACCCCCAATCTATCTTGAGCAAGTTTAGTGATTATCTTTTGTTGGTCTTCTGCAATTTTAACCAACTTTTCAAGTACCTTTTTAGTATCCATAATTACACTCCATTAATATTATCCTTTTAGAGATTGTTGCAACAAATAAATAGATTCTTCTCTTTTAGATGCAATGGCCATCACCATGTCATCCAAGCCCAAGGTGAGCTGACCCTCTGTCTCGAAACACTCGTAGGCTGCCTCAGAGAACTTTATAAAATCTTTCTCGATGGCCAAGGACATTTCCGTAGGGGAGCCCTCAAGTTTACTATACTTTGACAGAACCTTATTTAAAAGTTCTACCTGTAAATCATAATCAATTACGTCATCCCCGAAAATTCCTATAAATTTTTCCGCAGCCAAATCTAAATCTTGCAAGGCTGAATCATATAATCTTTCAAATAATAAATGATCTCCATAGAAAGCTAATCCCTTAATAGTCCAATGACTA
>Ga0137338_1000015_pt1 | contig 29869 bp, 26 predicted proteins | sample EasRivERMLT366_2_FD_104770 | JGI IMG/M metagenome (GOLD analysis project Ga0137338, IMG submission 104770) | Soil microbial communities from meander-bound floodplain in the East River, Colorado, USA - East River MetaG ERMLT366_2 | ecosystem: Environmental > Terrestrial > Soil > Floodplain ...
CCATCCAGCCGCTGGCAGATTTGCGCGATGGCAATGGAGTTTTCATCGGTGAGGGTGAAGTTTGGCATGACGATGGCGGCGCGATCTGCGAACAATTTCACTGCTTCATATTTAACCAATAACTCAACCGAAGGAGATTCTCGCGGGCCTGGCATTGAGAGTGACGGCACAACCAACGCACGCTCGCCAGCCACGCCCAACATTTCACGGCTAGTGGCAAGCAGGTGTAGATTGAGACACGCCTGCAACAAGGCTTCCGCTAACTGCGCGCTGGTTTGGACGAGATGTTCGCAGTTATCCAAAATGAGCAACACCCGCTTGTCGCGCAAATGATCGGTCAGCGTGGACAGGAGCGGGCGGCCCGCTTCTTCTTTCAAGCCCAACACAGCCGCCGCTGTCTGCGGCACAAGAGCCGGGTCAGCAAGTGGAGCAAATTCAATCAGCCACACACCGTGCGGAAAAACATCAAGCAAGCCGGAAGCGGATTGCAAAGCAAGGCGGGTTTTCCCGCAGCCGCCGTGACCAGTGAGGGTGAGCAAACGAGCGCTTCCTTCGCTCTGAGATAGCAACCGTTTAATTTCGATAATCTCTTTGTCTCTTCCGATGAAGCTGGTCAACTGGATTGGCAAGTTATGCGGCGTGGGTTTTGCCTCCGCAATTGGCTGGGGCGCGTCAGCCTCGGAGGTGTGGGACCGGGTTGCGACTCCCAGTTCGAGCAAGCGCGCAACCCATTGCGGCTCGTCATCAATATACAGTGCGGGGACAAAGCGTGCGGCGAGCGTGGCTTCTTCGGGGGCGCGCTCGTTCTGCTCCAGACGGCTGATCTGGGATTCGCTGTAGCCCACCGCAATGGAAAGTTCGCGTTGGGTCAGGTTCGCCTTGCGGCGCAGGAATCGAAGCAACTCACCAAAGGTGATGAATTTCTCAGGCGTGATGGTTGAAGCGCGTGACATGGATATTTTTATGGTTCAAAATCAGAGTGATAAATTCTAGGGCGCTGGTTGCAGGTTTGTGATCATCAGCATGGCTGTCTGGTGCCAGAATGCACCATTGACACCCATTCCCAAATTATCCCGGGTGGGCCAGTTGGTCCAGTAGGTCTGGTTGTAGGGAATGCGGTGCAGCCACTGAATAACTGGAATATCAATCACGTCCCGCCAGTAGATCTCAATTGCCTGCACTGCCAAGGCATGGAACTTCGGATCGTCAGAGGACAGTACGGCCATCGCATCAATGATCTTGTCATACTCCGGGTTGCTGTAGCGCGAGAAATAGGTAGCGTTGGGCGTACCGGTGGGCGCGTTGTGGCGGCTGTGGTACAACTCGAACGCGGCATAGGGATCCTTCAGACTGGCGCCATGGCCAAATAAATACAAGCCTGGACTGCCGTTGGACATATTTTCGAAGTCATTGGGCCCAAAACGCACAGAAGCATCAAACCCACCCTTTCTGAGCATCTCTACCAGCAAAAGCGCAATGTCGCCGTGAATGCCTTCGAAGCCATAAATTCTGGCATTGATAGTCTTACCATCCTTTTCCCATAAACCATCCACATTCTTCATGAAGCCAGCCTCGGTCATGAGTTGGGCGTTTTGGTCGAGGTCGAACCTGCCCGGCTCATACCTGGCCTCCAGCGCCTTCACTTCAGGACTCTCCACAAACTTTTGCAAGCCGGGATAGAGCGGAAAAGGGTAGATGGTGGCGACTGGAGCTCCTTCGTAGAGAACGTCGTTGATTTTGTCGCGGTCAATCGCCACGCTGATGGCGCGGCGCACGCGCGCGTCGTTGTAGGGCGACATTTGGGTGTTGACCCAGAGAGAGTTCGGCCACCAGTCCAAATAGCCATATGGCGGCGCATTGTCCGTATGCGTGGTGATCTTCGAGTTATGCCTGAGTATGCTGGCGATCAGGATGCTGCGCATATCGATGGTCGAGTCAAACTCACCGTTCACGATCCGCAACGCCAAGGTGTCAAAATCGTCGGGAGGGTTGAGTATGGCCACACGCTTAACGGCAGGCTCCTGGATCAAGCCTGCCGCGCTCGCCCACCAATCCTGGCGCAAGTCAAAGATCTTCTGGTTTGCATCCCAGGACACAAGCTTGTAGGGACCAGAGTGCGGCATATCCAGCCCGCCTGCAAAGTTGGTTACATCAGCCTGCTTGCTCAAAACATGCGCGGGGAGGATTGGAATGCCGGTGTCGAACTTTAGCGTCAGAACCTCGAACTTGAAGTTCGGAGCCGGACTCTTGAAAGTCACCACAACAGTGTGATCGTCCACTGCCCTGACATCTTTCACGAATTGATCGAACATGGCATGATAGGACAGTTTGTCATTCTGCATCTGCTCTTCGAAGGTGTAAACCAAATCCTTCGATGTCACTGGCACACCGTCGCTCCACATGGCTTGCTCGTTCAGCTGGATCGTCAGTTCGGTGAAGTCAGGCTGGGTATATTCCATGCGCTTCGCCAGCCAGGGAATATCCCGGTCGCTAAAAATGCCATAGTAGTACAGCCCCTCCCAAAGCAGAGTGTTGCCTGTCTGGTGAGTGTAGCCCAATGCCAACGGGTTGGTCACGCCAATATCGTCCCCTGAATACCAGCCCAGCACCAGTGTGCGATTGCGTGGAACATCGCCTAACGAACCGGCGGACAGCGAGTTGACCTCTGTTGGCGCAGGTGGCGTTGGAGTCGCAGTTGGGGTTACACTACTGCACGCGACTAATATCAACATTAGCGTTAGCAAGGCGTTTCGAAACGTGTGGTTGGTCATGGAGAACACCTCCTTATCATAATCATACTCCACAATAGATATGATGAAGTCAACGTTCAAGTAGTTGCGAGCGCCTTATCCACTGCCTGTTCCCACGATGCGGCTTGACCCTCAGCCCACTTCGCGTTGAAGACCGCTTCGCCCAATTGTTTGCGAACCTCAGCCTGGAGTTGTTCATGAGTGGCGCGTGCGGCAGGGGCTGGGCGCGCACCGATGGATTGGCGTAATGCTTCTGCCGCGCCCCACAACCAAGCCGCGCGTTCGGGTTCTTCATCCAATGCGGCAACACCAGCCAGTCCTGCCAGGCACCAAGCCTGGAACTTCGGTACCTCTATTTGTCGTGACAATGTTAGCGACTCCTTAAAGTGTGTCGCCGCAAGCGCCGCGTCGCCCCGCGCCAATGCCGTCTCCCCCAGGCTGTGGTTCGCCTCGGGAACACCGATATATTCTGGATCAATTTCACGCAATAGCACCAAGCTTTCCTTGTGCAGCCGTGTTGCCCGCACATACGCGCCCTGCAGTTGCGCGACATGCCCGAGGTGGTTGAACGCCCAAGCAGTACCATGAGAATCCCCCAGCTGACGGAACAACACCAAACTTTCATCGATGAGCGCTGTGGCACGCGCGGTTTCCTCCTGCATGACCGCGACCTCTCCCAGGGTGACTAAAGCCGAAGCAATCTTGGCTTGATCTCCCAACTCTCGCCAGAGCGTCAGGCTCTCTTCCAATCGGAGTCGCGCCGTGCTCGCGTCACCGGACTCGCGGGCCGTCCACCCAAGCCAGAAAAGCACCTCAGCGCTCCACTCGAGGTCACCCAACTTCTGGCAGATCCTCAAGCTTTGGGAAAGCCGTTCCTGCCCAGCGACGAAATCAGAGTGCTGCCCCAAGCCAAACCCCAGGGTCCAGAGCAAACGAGCCAGTAGCCGTGGATCGTCCAGCCTCTCAGCCTCCGCGTGCGCCAATGCGGTCTCCAACCAGCCGCGCATTTCGCTCCACTGCACTTTGTGCAAGCCCTCGTGCATCGCCCAAGCTAGTCGCAACTCTAGTTCCGCACTGCCTGTGGCCGCGTGGCTCCATCTCAGCGCTGCACGCAGGTTGTCACGTTCGGGTTGCAATTGATCGTATTGCTCACGTGGCACGATAACCTCTGCCAGCGCCAGATAATATATCGCGTGCTTTTGCCGCACGGCATCGGTCTCGCCGCTCGACGTTAGCTTCTCCAGGGCATACTTCCGAATTGTCTCCAACATGTGGTAGCGCGCTTCTTCCCCTTGCTCTCGTTCGGCGACGATCAATGATTTGTTCACCAATTGCGTGAGCAAATCCAAAACCCCAGCTGATTCAATTCCTTCGCTTGTGCACACTGCCTCTGCCGCTTCTAAAGTCCATCCCCCGGCAAACACAGAGAGCCGACGAAACAGCGTTCGCTCCGACTCTGTGAGAAGTTCATGACTCCAGTCAATCAGCGCGGCAAGTGTTTGGTGACGCGGCAGGGCGGTGCGTTCGCCACCTGTCAGCAATTGGAAGCGGTCATCCAGTCGTTCCGCAATTTGTTCCACTCTCAATAATTTAACCCGCGCCGCCGCCAACTCTATCGCCAGCGGAATCCCGTCTAACCGCTGACAGACCTGTGCGACTGCTGAAGCATTGTCCTTCGTTATCGCGAAGCCGGGCAATGTCATCGCGGCGCGGTCTACAAAGAGCTGCACGGATTCGTATTGGGTCAGCATATCAACTTGTATTGAGTGAAGGGGATCAGGAGACGAGAGCGACGGCACAAGAAAGGATATTTCGCCTGCTACGCCCAACATCTCACGGCTGGTGGCAAGAATATGCACACCCGGGCAGGTATGCAATAAGGACGCAGTCAGTTGTGCGCTAGCCTCGACAAGATGTTCGCAGTTATCCAAGATGAGCAATACCTGTTTGGCACGCAAATGGTTGGTCAGGATAGATAAGAGGGGACGGCCCAACTCTTCTTTTAGACCCAGCACAACAACTACCGTTTGCAACACGAGCGTGGGGTCAGCCAGCGGCGCAAGTTCAATCAGCCACACGCCATGTGGAAAAACATCGAGCGATCCGAAAGCAGATTGCAAAGCGAGGCGGGTCTTGCCACAGCCGCCTGATCCAGTAAGAGTGACAAGCCTCGAATTTAGGATGTGTTGCTTTACTTCAATTATCTCTTTCTCTCTCCCGATGAAACTGGTCAGTTGGATGGGCAGGTTATGGAGCGTCGGTTTCGCCTCGGCGATGGGCTGGAATGCGTCAGCCCCTGAGGCGTGAGAATGAGTTGCGGCACCCAATTCGATCAGGCGCGCAATCCATTGTGGTTCATCTTCAATATATAGCGCAGGAACAAAGCGTGCGGCGAGGGTGGCTTCTTCAGGGGCGCGCTCGTTTTGTTCCAAACGGCTGATCTGGGATTCACTGTAGCCCACTGCAATGGAGAGTTCGCGTTGGGTCAGGTCCGCTTTGCGGCGCAGGAATCGCAGCAATTCACCAAAGGTGGTGAATTTCTCAGGCGTGATGACAGAAGTGCGAGGCATGGTTACTTTTATTTCTCAAAATAAGGTTGACCATCGCAGTATAGCGCGGTTGTCAACTTTTTTGTCAAGAAAGCGCATATTTAGCAAGTAGAGGTGGACTATCCTAATGGCAGATCAGAAAAACAAATCCAACCCTGATCATACAAAAAGGAGAAACCTCATGAACAAGAACATTCAACGCATTATCGGAAACTTTTGGTTGTGGCTGGGCATCGGTGTCCTGCTCGTAAGCGCCACATTGGCTGTCAGGGAAGTCAGTCGTCGTGCAGCGATCATACCGAATACTGGCGCGCCGGGGGCGGCAGTAAATAGCAATCCATCTGCGCAAACCGTGCCGGAAGCGGGTGTGCAGGGTGTAAATGACTACATCCTCGCGCACAGCGATTCGTCTGCGCAAGCCGTGCCGGAAGCTGGCGTGCAAAGCGTGACAGACTACATCCGCCTGCACAACGCGAACATGCCTGCCGAAAGCACAGACCCGGCTGTAAAAAGTGTCATGGATTACCTAAAAGCGCATGGCATACAACCATGATTTTCCAAAGTCTGAAACCCGGTTTCTTGAAGAGGCCGGGTTTCTTTTTGCATAACGAGCATGGCTTCCAGCATTTTCGCATCCCATCACCATGCAGTATTCAGCTATTACGACACAGGCTGCCGCTTCTCCCAGCCCGAGCGGAACAACGGCAGATAATTATTCGGATTGTACGGATGCTTCGCAATCTCCTCGTAATTTAGATCCGTGCCCCAGCCGATCCGGTCTTCTTCAAGTTCAATGTAACCATCTTTTACGCTAACTGGATTCGTCAATATAATGCGACTCCAATCCTCATTGAAATCATCGAAGATCTCGTGAATGAAGAAATTGGGGGTTGCTGTATTGAGATGTGCACACACCAACGAGCATAAAGGTCCTTGTGCGCTGTGAGGCGCAGTGACTCCGTTATGGGCATGAACCATGCCACATACTTGTTTGGAGGCGGTGAGACCAAGAAACTGCGGTTCCAGTTGGATGATGTGAACGGCATCGTGGCTGAGTAGTTCGGCAAACTGTTGTGAGCTGTAATAATCTTCGCCGCAGGCGATTGGCACTGGACTTCGTTTTGCAACTTCGACCATCTGCGAAATGTATTGAGGCGGCACCGGCGCTTCAAACCAGGTTGGTTGATATTTTGCCATCATCTCGGCAAATTGCAAAGCCGTATGTGGACTAAAACGGTTATGAGCTTCGATCATGATGTCCACCTTGGGGCCGACCGCGTCACGGACAGCGGCGATCAATTCCAATGACAATGCAAAATCCGCACGGTCTACATATCGCCACGCCGCGCCAAACGGATCGAACTTCAAGGCGGAATAACCACGTGACACAACATCTTTCGCCTTATTATGAAAACTTTGCGGCTCGCGCGGTCCGCGATACCAGCCGTTGGCATACACGCGCAAGCGATCATGGCAACGCCCGCCGATAAGTTTATAAACGGGCTGTCCCGTAACCTTGCCGATGATGTCCCAACACGCAAATTCAATACCAGAGAGCGCCGAGCCATGGATCTGCCCGCCATCGGAATAAACTTCGCGGAATAATTTCAGCGTATGATTCTCGACATCAAATGGATCCTGACCGATGACGAATCGTTTCAATTCCTGGATTGCAGCCTCGACGGTCTTTGCGAAGCCGTTCAATGTCGCTTCACCAATGCCGTGAATTCCCTCATCCGTATCCACGCGCGTGAAGACCCAATTCTTCCACGGGTTGCCAACGATATACGTGGTGACATCTGTGATCTTCATGCTGTTAACTCGATCTCCAGCCACCAGCTTTTTGTGCCGTGTGGTGGTATCGTTGCGAATAGATTGTATTGATTTACAGCCTCATTCAGCGAGTCTTGCGCGCCGATGCAGGGTTCCAAGCCGAGGTTGTAATACGGAGTCCCTCCATCAGCCGCCCACGCGCCGAAGTTCATCCAAGCCGCCACTTGTGGAAGAAGCGCAACGTCCCAGAGCATTTTCAATTCGCCATCGTGCGCACGCAAGGAAGCCCAACCCTCACCTGCTGGCAGTGGGTCGCTCCAGATTTTTATCGCACGCCCCGCGGTTGTTTCAGGCAACGTGGGAAAATTTAATCCTGATGCCACAAAAGGATATTGCAATTTCTCCTCGAGTGGCACCAGATCTTGTGGAATTGAACCGCCCACATTGAAGCGCGCTGATGACGGCAGGAGCAGTTCCATGCCGGGTTCAATGGCAAGTAATGGATGAATACACCACACATAATTTATAGGCTGGTCAGAATTATTTACTACTTCATAATCGACACGTGCAGTAGAAGAATTTTCGTTGAGTACAATAACACGCGTGAAAGTGTAGGGCAAGACAATGCCCTGCCAGCGAGTACGTAAGATAATGCTGCCCGCTGGTTCGTCCATTTCAAACTCAGCAGAATGCGACCATAACTCACCGTGATCTTGAATCGCCGCGCCCCGCCACGGCGCGGATGGATATTCACACTGCGCGACACTGGGAAAACATTCGTCCCAACCACCCGTATCGGATGCAGCGGTATATGAGCTTCCATGTGGGACTTGTTTGTACGGAAAGCGCGGGTGCCGCCAAAGCCATTCCCGCCCTGTGCGTGTGTCTCTCAGGCTGTTGACCTTGCCGCCTAATTCCGGGATGATGCTTAATTCCATAACACCGGTTTGAATGGAAAGGCTATCAAAGCCTTCGATGGTGGATCGGGCAACCGAAAGCATTGTCACAGATCCTCCACATACTGTTCCGAAAATTGTACGCGCGTAAATTTTTCGGGCATGTGAGTATCCAGCGTGCCATGCTTCGTCCAGCACCAGGCTGGCTGCGGTTCAGGTCGCGCATTCGCCACTTCGAGCTTTTCAAAGCGACCAAAGAAAATATTCCACTCGTCACCTTCTTTTGGCGGGAGTGAACGATCATTGGCTAACCACTTCATGCCACTCCACGGGAAGGCAAGCTCCACGGTCCAACCCTTGTCTACTACTGCGCGGTTATTGAGCGCGCCATCCACCTGCACAGCCGAACGCAGGCGAGGAAAATCCCAATCCGTGAAAGCCCAACGAACGCCACGGGGATGTGTACCGCGCCAAAAGTTCCAGCCAGTGCGGTCATAGTTGCCACCAAATGATAGCGCTTTGTGTTCGAGCAGATCAAACTCCGGCACATCGAACCTGCCGCCGCGTTGATAGGCATCCTGCCAGATGAAGAAAACTTCATAGACGGTATTCAGCGCATTGATCTCGAATTCGTAATAACAATCGCCACCATCAATGAATACTTCAACATCATTTTCCATGAAGATCAGCGAGTCACGTTCAGTGAGTTGGGCTTCCACAAAAGGTTCCTCCACCCAGAAGCCAATGTATAGGTTGTCATTATCCCAAAGCGCGGCGGCGTGCGTATCGAAGAATGCCGGGTCACCCGTTACCATATCCACAAAGCGCGGGGATTTGGGAACTTTGTTCCAGGCTGGTTCCATTAAGTTACCATCTACTGCGAGCGGCACACGCGTACAATAGCATGTGTAATCAGATGTCGTCATTGGAACCATTCCTCAAATTCATTCATAAATAATTCGATCTGGGCTGTCTCGCGCTCATCGAGGGTATATGCGGGGCTGCGACAATAATCACTGGCGATGATGCCGCGTTGTTTCAAAATTACTTTTTCCACTTTGATGATAAGTTCAACACCCTGCATCCAATAGTTTATGTAAGGTAAAAGTTTGTTGTGAAAAGTTTGGAATGCAGTTTTGTCAGTCTGCCAGAGTCGCCATAATTCAACGTAGATTTCGGTGAATGAACAGCCGGGTTGGATACCGACAGCGCCGCGCGCCAGCACATCAGGCATCTGTACACCAGCATAACCCACCAGCGACTTTAGTTTTCCTTGCGATCGTTCAACAAGCTGCGAAACATATTTCCCGGGCGGCTGAGTTTCCACTTTGATGAAATCGGCATTGGGAAGGGCCTCGCGCAACTTAAGGAATACGTCCGGAGAAATCCGCACACCAGTTTGTACGGGTGCATATTGAACGATCACAGGGATCTTTACACTGCCAATGACGTGTTTGAGGTGTTCAAGGATCGCGTCTTCACCTGGACCGAGGAAATATGGCGGCAGAAGCATGAGTGCATCCGCCCCCTGAGCTTCGGCGTCCCGCGCGCGCTGGCTGGCAACTTCCCAACTATGGTCGGTGATGGATATGATCCCCGCGACCGAATTGGAATGAGATGTCTCGGCCAGGAGAAGCATCTGCATTCGGGCGCGGTCGTTGTCAGCCAGTTTATAGAATTCGGTGGCGAGTCCAAACAAGGTCAGGGCTGATGCGTTTGTTTTAAGTAGGTGTTGAACAAGTGCTTGAAAACTATCCTCGTCCAGTGATCCCGAATTGGTAAACGTTGCCGCTATGATCGGGACAATTCCTGAAATCTGTTTTGACATAAAGAATATTCTTCTTCACCAGATTCCATTATGTTACCACCCGGTGAAAAACCATAAACCCATACAGGCAAAAGGCAGAGTAAATACAATGCCCATGATGGCAGCCATCATGAATTGCTCGTTTTGCCCGCCCTCTTTGGGAATACGACTCCCGATCAATCCGCCAATCAAACCACCCGGCGAAGCCACTATGATGGAAAAGCCAATAATGGTGAGCAGGCTTGGTCCAGCGCCATAGTAATGTTCAACCACCACAATCGCGGGAAAAATTGTAGGCCAGGAAAGACCAACAATTAGCGTGGCAATTGCACCCACGATCCACCCCGTCAACGCAAATACCAGAGTTCGGAGAATCTTCATTTGTTCATCCACATACCCATATAGCACGGGTATTATACGGGCAATAAGTCAGACAATTTTTCAGGTTCAATTGATGGATGTTGGTCATAGAGAAAACAGGATGCAGCTTGATGCTCGCTCAGCCGGAAGAGAGGCGGGGATTGTTTGCATTTGTCCATCACCTTTGGACAGCGTGATGAAAACCGACACCCTATGGCTGTTTGCTCTGCTATGTCAGATTCTCTAACCTTGATCGCAGTTTCGCCCCACTTCCGGCTGATATCCGGCCATGGAATCGAGTCGATCAACAAACTGGTGTAAGGATGTTGAGGGGATTTAATAACATTGTCCACACTGCCTGCTTCCATTACATTGCCACGATATAGAACAATGATGGAATTGGCGATGTGGTAGGCAGTGGTGAGGTCATGAGTAATGTAAATGATCGAAACGCCATAATTCTTTTGCAAGCCGCGCAGGGTCTCCAGAATATTGGCACGCAGTGAGGCATCCACCATGGACACGGGCTCATCTGCGACCAATAGCTTGGGACGTAGTACCAGGGCACGCGCAACATTGATACGCTGGCGCTGCCCACCAGACAGTTGATGCGGGAAGCGGCCGAGCACATCCCCCGGGCGCAAACCAACGGCTGACAGCGAGTCATACATGATGTCCCGGGCTTCACTTTTCGATTTCGCCAATTTGAAACGTTCGATGGGCACTGTGAGCAGGTGGTCAACAGTATAGAAGGGATTGAAGACTGCAAACGGATCCTGGAATACAGCCTGCACCTCCCTGCGGAAGATCATTCGTTCCTCACCACGCAGGGTATGAATATCCTTGCCTTTATAAAGAATTTGGCCCGAGGTGGGCGTAATAAATCCCAACAACAACATCGCCAGGGTGGTTTTTCCGCTGCCACTTTCGCCTGCCACTGTCATGATCGTAGGTCGTTCTGACTCAAGTTTAAGCGATACATTGTTGAGCGCAATCGTTGAAACCCGCGAGAGCAACCCACGCGAATACGTTTTTGTGATGTTTTTGAGTTCTAATAAATCAGACATGGCTTAGGCATTCTCCGAGTAGAGGTGACATTCGAGGATTTGTCCACTGGACAGGGTGACGGGCTCCGGGCGAAGGGTTGTACAAATTTCCATTGCCTTTATACAACGTGGGTGAAAGGCACAGCCACCGGGGAGTTGCAAGAGCGCCGGAGCCATACCGGGAATTCCATTGAATACACCCTTGTTCTCAAGGTTGGGCAAACTGCGAATGAGTGCCTGGGCATAAGGATGCTTGGGATCGGTAAACATTTGCTCAACGGTACTCAACTCCATAAGCCGCCCAGCATACATCACGGCGACCTTGTCTACAAATTGCGCCATCAAGCCCATGTCGTGGCCGATCAAAATTACAGCCGCACCAATCTGTTCCTGCACGCGGTCAATGGTTTCCATGACCTGTCGTTGCGTAACCACATCCAGAGCACTGGTAGGCTCATCTGCAATAATGACCTTTGGCCTCAGCAAAATGCTGATGGCGATACAAACACGTTGTTTCATGCCACCGCTGAGTTCATGGGCATACATTTTGAATACAGTGCTTTTGAGATCTACAGACTCAAGCGCCTGTTTACAGCGTTTTTCCATCTCTGCCGGGGATACCCAATCTGATGTTGATTGATCTTGATGTGCCTTGATCGCATCCATCATCTGCGCGCCAATTCTAATGACAGGATTTAGAGAATTCATTGCGCCCTGAGGGATGTAGGCAATCTTGCTGAGCCGCGCCTGGAGCATATCCTCATCGGATATGGTTAGCAGGTCAGTGCCATCCACAATTACCTGACCACCTTCAATCCGGCCCGGAGGTTTGATCATACGCATCATGGCCAGGGCCATGGTACTTTTACCTGAGCCGGATTCGCCCACCAAGCCCAACTTCGCACCGGCAGTGAGAGTGAGGTTCACTCCATCCAAAGCACGGGCGCGACCTGCATCTGTATAATAGCTTACCTGCAAATTTTTGACCTGGAGGACTGGAGTCATGGATGCACCTTGAAGAAATCAGTTTTCATCGTATGATATAAATTAATCATGTATTATTCCGTTTTACGAATCCGGGGATTGGCAAGTTCATCCATGCCCATATTGATGAGAGCCAGCGAACCAAGGATCAGCACTAATGCGACCGCTGGCGCCAATGGCCACCACCACCAATTATTGAAGAATGCGCTCTGGCCTTGGGCTGCCCAAATTGTATTGCCCAGCAACGGCTCGCGCAACGGCCCAAGTCCAAGAACCGCCAGATAGAACGAGGCAAACACAGAATAAAAGACCTGGTTCACAAAGGCGGCTGCGATGAAGGGCAGGAGGTTTGGAAGGATCTCGCTAAAGATAATACCCAGATCACCCATGCCCGAAAGCTTTGCCACAGAAACAAACTGGCGCTCCTTCATTGTAAGGACTTGTGCCCGGATCACCAGAGTGGGTCCCATCCAGGCGAGCAACACTACCACAAATGCCATGGTGTAAATGGTGACATCCCGCTTGTCAAGCGAACCAGCTATGATGACCTGCATCAGCAGGGCTGGGATGGGAGTTAATATCTGACATATGCCTTTAATTGCCGTATCTAACCACCCCCCAAAGTAGGCAGAAATAAAGCCCAATACCACGCCTATAAGAGTGCCCAACGCTCCAGCCAGAAGGCCAATGATCGCAGTTTCCTTTAACCCAACCACCATCGCCACGTACAAGTCACGGCCAAAGAAATCCGTGCCGAGCGGAAATTCCCAACTGGGGGGTTGTTTGCTTTTAACGGAAATGGGATATGCATGTGATAGGTCGGCTGTTGCGAGACCATAGACCGTGAAAATAATGAGCAGCAGCAAAATGAGCAAGCCAATTGCCAGGCCCTTATTACGGCGCAGGTAGCGCAGGAACAAAGTCAACCGGCCTGGCTGGATTATTTCAGGTTGAGCTAGAGATACAGTTGACATTAATGAAGTCTCCTTACTCATTTCTAATGCGTGGGTCCAATAGCGGATAAACAAATTCCATCATCACCATCAATGTAGCGACAGCAATAGTGACGAATAATACGACACCGTAAATGACCAGGAAATCGTTGGAACGTATGGCCGCATCCAACACCCGGCCGAGCCCGGGCAACCCGAATTGTGATTCAATGACGATCGCAGAACTGACAACACTGCCCAAGGCAAGTGCTAAACCGGTTGCTTGTGGTAAGAGAGTATTCCGCAGGTAATAATCCTTAAAAATTACATAACCTCCCAAACCTTTGTGCTCGGCAAAATTAACATAATCTTCACCCTGAATGGTTATGCCCATACCGCGCATGCTCAAGGTCCAGCCTCCCACTGAGCCCAATAAAAGCGCCAAACCGGGTAGAAGTTGATGATGGACAACATCCCAAATAAAAGCTGGAGAGGACCAGTCAGGGATGACCCCGGTGGAGTAAGCGCCTCCTAAAGGAGCCAGCTTGAGTTTAAATCCAATAAAGAATAAAAGAAGTACCCCCATCAAAACCGGAGGGACTCCTTGAAGGAGGATAAAAGGCGTGGCAATGGTACGGGTCCATTGCGGCGCACGTGGCCACGCGGCAATAGCCCCCAGCAGGTTGCCAATCACAAAAGATAAGACCGTTGTAACCAGCAAAAGCGTAATCGTCCACGGGAGCGAATCCATGATCAATCCCATCACGGTCTTGGGATATTTGTTGTACGATACACCCAAGTCAAAACGGGCTATGCTGACCATGTAATCCGTGTATTGTTGCCAAAGCGGCTTGTCAAGGCCAAATTTGGTACTGTAGGAGGCGATGATCTTCTCCATATCGGCAGGCGCGAAACCACCTGAGCGCGCCAATTCGGCAAAACGTTCGCGTACGGGATTTTTTGTAGAAAGGCGCGGGATGAAGAACACAATGGTAGAGGCGGCCCAGATCACTAAAATTAAGAAGAGCAGACGACGAGTTATGATATTTATCATGACGCTTCTCCTTGGATGAGATAAATCGATAATAACACGGGCAGGTTCAAAATGGCTAGCCATTCTTAGACATAGGGACGTTGGTTACAACGTCCCTATGTTTGGATAGTTCAAATTAACGATCTTTGTTTGCTTGCCTGTATATTAACAAAAACCATTACGTGACGCGCATCAAAAGCGCGTCACGTAATTTGAAACTTAAAATTTATTGGGCTTTATGGAGACTGGTGATGACCAACATACCGGTCTCAGCCCAGAAGGCTCCATTGGTGCCCAAGGCAGGGTTGGCTGTGGTGGGCCAATTGGTCCAATAGGTCTGGTTGTAGGGGATGCGATGCAGCCACTGTATAACGGGACAATCGATGGTGTCTTTCCAGTAGATACCCATCGCCTTGGCGGCAGCTTCCTGGAAAGCAGGATCATCCGCCGAGAGCGGGGCCATTATGTCTAGCAGCGCATCCATCTCGGGGTTCGAGTAGCGGGCAAAGCTGTTATTACCAGCGGTGGTGCCGATCGGATTGGCGTTGCGGCTGGAGTACAAATCGAGCACAGCGTATGGATCGACAGTGCTGGCGCCGTGACCGAACATGTACAAACCGGGCTTGCCGTCCGCCATGTTAGCATAGCCATCGGTGCCGAAGTTGATAGTGGCATCGAAGCCGCCAGCCCTCAGCATTTCAACCAGAACGGGCACAATGTCGCTGTGAATGCCTTCAAAACCGTTGATGACGGCAGGCACGGTCGCTCCATCTTTCTCCCAAAGCCCATCACCATTCTTGGTGAAGCCAGCGGCGGTCATCAGCGTGTCGGTCTCAGCCAGGTCCGCAGTACCGGTCTGCATGGAATTCGAGGCATTAGCCGCGAACTCAGCCTGCACAGCAGCGCTGTCGGCAAAGTTCTGCAGGTTCGGGTACAGCGGGAACGGATAGACCGTGGCGATATTGGCGCCATCATAAACGATTTCGTTGATCTTATTACGATCAATGGTATCGCACATAGCACGGCGGACATTCGGGTCGCTGAACGGTTCGATCTGAGTATTCGACCACAGCGAGTTCGGCCACCAATCCAGGTACCCGTATGGTGCATCGCTGCCAGAATGTGTCGTGATCTTATCATTGGAATCAAGTATCTGCTTGGCTACAGAGGCGCGCACATCAAGGATTGCATCCATCTCGTTGTTGACGAGACGCTGGATGACAATATCCATGTTCTGACCAACCTGACCACCGATGTTAACCATAACGATACGCTTGGCTTCCGGCATGGCAATTTTTCCGGCGGTTACGGCCCACCAATCAGGACGCAGATCATAGATCTTCTGGTTGGCATCCCACTGAACGAGGGTATATGGACCGGAGTGAGGCATATCCAAGCCACCTTGGAAGGCGTTCACATCGGCTTCCGCGCTCAACACATGCTCGGGCACAATCGGGATACCGGTGTCGAATTTAAAAGTCAGCACTTCATATTTGAAGCGCGGGGCCGGGATTTTGAAATTGACGACCACAGTCTGATCATCGGGCGCCGACATATCCTGCACGAACTGGTCAAAGGAAGAATGGTAGGGAAGCTTGTCGTTGGTCAGCTGGCCATTGAATGTGAAGAGAACGTCCTTCGAGGTCAGGGGAACCCCATCGCTCCAAGCTGCATTCTCGTTCAATTTGATAGTCAGTTGCGTGAAATCGTCATTGTATTCCATGCTGTCAGCCAACCACGGGATTTCCGTACTTGAGAAAATACCGTAGTACGACAGGGCTTCCCACAGGAACACGTTGCCTTCCTGATGGGTGTAACCAGGGACGGCCCACGGGCTGGTAACGCCGATGGGGGAGGAAATGCTCCAGCCCAGAACGACGGTGTCTTCGCGGGCTACTTCTGGCAAATCACCCGCAGGAACATCAGTTGCCGCTGGGGCATCGGTCGCGGCTGGGGCATCGGTCGCGGCTGGGGCCTCAGTCGCCGCAGGAGCTTGAGTAGCTCCGCCACCGCAAGCAGCCAACACAATCGCCATCAAGGCGATGATGCTAAATAACTTAAACTTATTCATGTGATCTAATCTCCTCGTTATATGATTATTGATTTGTTTCTTTTACACAAACCGTGCACAAGAGATAGGATGAATTATTAAGGGTCGGCCACCTCCTTCGTCAGGATGTTGCATTTTTTATGGTGAACGACTAAAATTATAGGCGAATGATAGTTTAATGTCAATTGTGTAAGTTTCTCTTTTTTTTGTTAAAAAGAGATAGGATGAATTTTCGGATTTTTTCGACCCATTGTTGAATATCATTGTATTAATATTATCCTAAGTTCCTGCTTTTCCATCCCCTATAAACCTTCACCGGAGTTGGCATGGATGAAATTTTGCAACAACTATTGCTGGAAGAAGAAGAGCTTCAGTTTACAAATTTCAATGAGGAAACCGCATGGGAAATAGGCAGTAATCTTGTTAAACATGGGATTATCGGCCGCCTCCCCATCACAATTGACATTACCCGCGGTGATCATCAAATATTCCATGCCAGTCGGCCTGGAACATCCGTGGACAATGATGAGTGGATTAAACGAAAGGTCCGCCTTGTATATAGGTTTGGTCATAGTTCATTTTATATTGGCCAACTTCTAAAAAGTAAAGGGAAACGATTGGAAGATGCATATTTAATATCAGAAAGCCTTTATGCTCCTCACGGCGGTTGTTTTCCTATCGTTGTAAAAGGGACCGGGGTAATAGGCACGATCACAGTGTCGGGCCTGGCCCAGGAAGACGACCATCACTTAGTCGTCCAGGCAATTCGAGAATATTTGAAGGATCAAAAATGATATGGATCTAAACCCTGTTATTTCAATGTTGGGACGCAGGCTTCGCCTGGCTGTCATCGGCGGCGGTCCCGGTTCCTTTATTGGTGCAATGCACCGGCAGGCTGCCAGACTTGATGATCGATACGAACTGGTCACAGGGATTCTTTCATCCGATCCAGCCCGTGCAAAAAAAGCCGGGCTTGAAATTGGCATTGCACCTGATCGGTTATATGCGAGTGTGCAGGAAATGCTCTCCTCCGAATCTGCGCGCGCAGATGGAGCAGATGTAGTTGCGATTATGACTCCGAATGACAGCCATTATGAATATGCAGTTTCTTCATTAAATCTTGGCTTTGATGTGATCTGTGACAAACCTATGACAAATACGCTACAGGAAGCAGAAGCGTTGCACACGAAGGTCCAAGAGTCGGGGTTGATTTTTTGCCTGACCCACAACTACACAGGCTACCCAATGGTCCGTCAGGCAAAGGCGATGGTTGAAGACGGGCAGATCGGGACGATTCGTTTAGTTCAGGTTGAATATGTTCAAGGTGGAAAGGCGGATGAAAATAAACAAATTCCGGCCGACACCCTTCCCTGGCGCTATGATCCAATTCGCGGCGGACCGTCCCTGGTTATGGGAGACATCGGAACACACGCACATAATCTTATGCGTTTTATTACCGGCCTTGAGGTTGCAGAAGTGGCGGCTGAGGTGGGCGCCATCGTGCCGGGACGACAGATACATGATTTTGCCGGTGCCCTGCTTCGATTCGATAATGGTGCGCGTGGAAGTTTTTGGGTTACTCAAGCCGCCGCAGGTGTGGAGAATTGTTTGCGTATCCGAGTCAGCGGGACCAAAGGTAGTCTGGAATGGATGCAGGAGGTTCCTCAAATTTTGACTTATAAACCTCTCCACAGTCCATCTCAAAATAGAACACCCAATGGACCGGGAACCCTGCCCCTGTCAGCTCACTCCAGTCGTATTGTGGCGGGGCACCCGGAAGGATTCCACGAGGGCTTTGCTAATATTTATTCAGATGCTGCCGAGGCAATTAGCGCTCGCAGGTCAGGGCACAAACCAAATGCATTAGCCCTTCATTTTCCAAATTCCCTGGATGGGCTTTTCGGTGTGCGATTTGTGAACAGCGTAATTGAATCAAGCAAAGCCAATGGCAGGTGGACAAGGTGCTGATTAATAACTGCTTGAATATTTTAGACTTTGGTCATAAAGGCGCGGTCAAGGAGCTCACTAATGAATATAAAATTTAATAAAAAGATGACGTATGACTAAGACAACTTCAAAATTAACCACCGCCCTAAATTCGGAGAAGGTCTCTGCACGCGGGAATCGTGTGTATCATAATATTTTTGAAGAATTGCAGCAACGCATCCGACGGGGGGATTGGTTGCCGGGTGAACGCATACCCAGTATTATGCAATTGGCAAAAGAATTGCATGTAGGTGCGGGATCCATACGCGAAGCATTGCGCTCGTTGCAATCCATTGGCCTGGTCAAAATCGAGCACGGGAGCGGTGTTTATGTCACGGGTACGCGCCCGTCGACTGAATTATCCAGTCACTTTCAAAATGTTGGCAGTGGTCTTGTCGTGGCGCTGGCTGAAACGCGTTGGATCCTGGAACCGGAACTGGCATCTCTGGCGGCTGTGCGTGCCACTGATGAAGAGTTGCTTGAAATCGAGGACCTTACCCGGCAAATGGAAGAGGCTTCTCAACACGGCAGCAACTTTGCCGATCTGGATGTATTATTCCATCGCCAGATCGCTCATGCGGCACGCAACCCCATCCTTTATCAAACCCTGGAAGGCGTTGGTGATTTGTTTTTGGAAAGTCGTCGAGCACTATTGTTGGATCCAGACGCCTTGTTACGCGCGTTGCGCTATCATGCCCTCATCGCGGAGGCACTTAGGTTACGCAATGCGCCACAGGCGCGCTTACTAATGCAGGGGCATATGAATTCCATGTTGGAGGAAGTCCTGTCATCCGAAGCGCGCAAACCATCAATGGATTGATAACGAAGGTTCATTAGATGAGAGTTGCAAAACGAGGCTGGCAAGTTGGAAACAAATTAATGACTCTCGGAGGAAACATGATTGTATATAAACTGGAGGGTAAATTATTCCGGTGGCAAATATTTAATTTTCTTTTCATGGCAGCGCTGACAATTTCAAGTTGTCAACCTGCACCTGTCGCTACCGCTACGCCCATACCTGCATCCACCCTGAGGGCAACCACAGAAACACAGCCTATCCCCGGCGGTCCTGTATTATTGTGGGAAGGGATCAGCCTCCGAAGTGTGGCAAATGTAGATGGCGGATCAATTAAACTCGCGCTCCACCCAATTACAGGTGACATCTATATACTCAATCCAGGCAGCGGCTTGCGGAGATTAAAGTTAAGTGAATCGGATAGACTGGAAAAAGTGGCAAACCCCGGGGATATTGTGAACGATGCAAACTTATCCGGTATGGCATTTGGGCCGGATGGCATGTTATATGTGGTAGCCAACCGCACAGTTGATAACATCTACACTCAGGCAATCATTCGTAAGGGCATCGAAGATGGCGCTGGCACATTCCTATGGAAAACCCTGGCTCAGACCGAACCGTATCCATTAAGCAATACACCATTCGATCATCTCTTCAATGGGATTATCGTTAGCGCTGATGGAAAATGGGTATATGTTAACAGCGGTTCGCGTACAGATCACGGAGAAGTGGAAAATAACGCGGGCAACTTTCCAGACACACGCGAAATAGCCCTGACAGCAAAAATTTTCCGGATCCCCACTGATTCAGAAGATTTGGTATTGGTAAACGATGAAAATGCCCTGAAGGCAGACGGTCTGATTTTTGCCTGGGGAACTCGCAATGCCTATGACATGGCTTACGCTCCCAACGGCGACCTCTTCAGTGTGGATAACGGTCCGGACGCTGACTTCCCCGATGAGCTGAACTGGTTGCGTGAAGGTCTCCACTATGGATTCCCCTGGCGCTTTGGCGATCAGGATAACCCACAGCAATTTCCCGATTACACCAGTATTGGTGATAAACGCCTGTCACCTGATTTTACTGCCGTTCAAATCGGGGCATATCGTAGAGACCCCACATTTCCGGTCGCACCCGGCGGGTTTACGCTCCCGATAGCAAACCTGGGTCCGGATGCCGCCCAATATCGCGCGGACGATGGCAGTCAACATGATGCGGCTAAAGATGGTCTACCTTTATATACCTTCACGCCTCATCGCTCACCCCTGGGGCTGGTCTTTGTTTCTTCATCAGTGATGCCCACCGATTTTCAAACAGATGAAAACACATTGAGCGCTTTCATCCTTAGTTGGGGATCAGCAGGCGGTTCACTGACAGATCGTGGACAGGATCTTCTGCACCTTCAATTGACGAAGCGCAGTGATAACTATGAAACCATCACCACCCAGATCGCACGCGATTTCAAAAACCCCATAGATGCAGTATTGATAGAGAATCGTTTGTATGTGTTGGATTTTGGTCCTGGTGGAACGATCTGGGAGCTCACTTTTAAATAGGAGTTGGCCAACAGATGACGGAATCAGTTACAGTTCAAACACATGCTTCTGGCCTGGAAGACGCGGCTGTGCGAGGTACGCGCGTATATCAAGTTGTCTTTGAAGATCTACAAAAACGCATCCGCCAGGGTGACTGGCTTCCCGGCGAGCGCCTGCCTAGTATCACACAATTTGCCAAAGAGTTAAACGTCAGCGCGAGTTCATTGCGGGAAGCCTTACGATCGCTCCAATCCATTGGGCTGGTGAAGATCTCACATGGCAGCGGTGTATATATCACAGGCTCCCGACCTTATACCGATTTGTCAAGTCATTTTCAGGATGTGGGTTCGGGATTGATCGTGGCTCTGGCTGAAACCCGCCGCATTGTGGAACCCGAACTGGCTGCCCTGGCTGCCGAACGCGGTACCGAAGCTGAAATGAAAGAGATCGAAAACCTGGCCCGCCAAATGGAACAATACGCAAACGAGGAAAAGGATTTTGCAGAGCTGGATGTGCAATTCCATAGTGCCATTGCACACGCCGCGCGAAATCCAATTTTGTACAAGATGCTGGACAGTGTTGGCGATTTGTTCCTGGAAAGCCGCCGTGCGATCCTAATTGATAAACAAGCGAGCATGAGATCAGCGCGTTACCATCTTCTTATCGTTGACGCCTTGAATACCCATAACGCACCCCAAGCACGCTTACTGATGCAGGCACACATGAACTCAATGCTGGATGATGTTTTGGCGGCTGAAGCGCGTAAACAAACAAAGGAAAATTCATGAGAATAGCAGTTACCGGCGGCAATGGCGATATGGGGCACAACCTGATCCCCTATTTAATTGAGCAGAACCACACCGTTGTAAGTATGGATCGTTCCCTGCCAGCCACCCGCACACCCGGTGTGGAATCCCTGATCGCCGATACGCGCGATTTTGGTCAGTTTGTTGCAAGCATTCGCGGCTGTGATGCACTGATCCATCTTGCCGCCATTCGCGCACCGGGTAACCATCCTGACCCGGTGGTATATGCTGACAATACGGTCAGCAGTTATAACGCACTGAGCGCAGCCTCGGCATTGGGAATCAAACGCGTATGTTTAGCCTCATCCATCAATGCGATCGGAGGCGCGTTCAGTCGCTCGCCTCGTTACGATTATTTTCCGGTTGATGAGGGACATGCCACGTACGCGGAAGATCCGTACAGCCTATCCAAGTGGGTACTGGAGCAGCAGGCGGATGCGTTCGCGCGTCGTTTCGAGTGGATGACCATCGCCAGCCTGCGCCTGCACTGGCTGTTGGATTCACGTGAGCGGGCGATTCAGCTCACAGAGACGATGGGTCCGGTTGCGATTCGCCACCTCTGGGCTTATACATTGCTCAGCGAAGCCAGCCGCGCTTGTCTGCTTTCCATTACTGCAGATTTCACAGGGCATGAAGTTTTTTACATCACTGCGCCAATCACTGCTTCATCAAAACCATCTTTGGAACTGGCGCAAGAGTATTATCCCGACACAGAAATTCGAGGGGATATCTCAAACCACACTAGTTTCTTTAATTGTTCCAAAGCCGGGCGCTTGCTTGGATGGAAGCATCAGGAGGATTAGTTCATGAAGATCACAGACATCAAACCCCTGCCCGTCTGGGTGGGCAGTCGCAACCAGCTCGTTGTCAAGGTGGAGACCGATGAAGGGATTTATGGCCTTGGCGAATCCGGCTTGAGCGGGCGTGAACTGGCAGTCATAGGCGCGCTGAAACATTTCCGTGAATTCCTGATCGGCAAAGACCCGATGCAAATTGGGCGGATCTGGCAGGAGTTATATCGCAGTCAGTACTTTGAAGGCGGTCGCGTCCTGCTCGCGGCGCAAAGCGCCATTGATATTGCACTATATGACATCGCAGGCAAAGCCCTCAAGGTGCCTGTGTATCAATTGCTGGGCGGCAAACATCGGGATGTGATTCCGTGTTTCGCAACCGCGACAGGCGCGGGCCCCGATCTGATCGATGATGTCAAATTGTTGAGGAAGCATGGTTGGAACGTCATCCGCACGGGACCGATGATGCTTGACCATCAAGGCGGCTTTACCGGGGAATCGGATATTTTTGAACCGTGGGAGAGCATCCCCATGACCGCCAAATGGCTGACAAAAGTGCGCGAGGAGTGTGGAAGTGATTTTGTGATGGGTATTGATTATCATCATCGCCTCAGCATCGCCGAGACCGCCTCGTTCTGCCAGCGCATGCCAATGGGCACGCTCGATTTTATTGAAGAACCGATCCGTGATGAATCTCCGGAAGCTTATGAGGCGCTGCGAAAATTAACGGATGTGCCGTTTGCTGTAGGTGAAGAGTTCTCAAGCAAATGGCAGTTCCTGCCTTTTATTGAAAGACATCTCACTGATTTCGCCCGCGTGGATCTCTGCAACGTCGGCGGTTTTACCGAAGCGATGAAAGTGGCTGGCTGGGCAGAAGCGCATTACATTGACTTGATGCCGCACAACCCGCTTGGTCCGGTTTGCACGGCCGCGACGATTCACATGGCGGCGGCAGTACCCAACTTTGCCTGGCTCGAAGTGCGCGTGACTCAAACTGAGAATCTTTACTACGGCCAATCAGGCGTAAATGATGCCGAGGCATTATTCCCTACCCAACCGCGGCTTGAAGGAACTTCATTCCCCATCCCCACCGCGCCTGGCTTGGGAATTGAAATTGATGAGAAATTAGCCGAATCGCAAACGTGGAAATTTTGGGAAGCGCCGCATTGGAAACGTCGCGATGGCTCAGTAACGAATTGGTAAACGCAAAAATGGACATCCTGCAAAAGTCTCTTCGCCACAGAGAACACTGAGAAAATGAGTTTTTCTCAAAGGGCTCAATGAACTCTGTGGCTGAATTCTTATGTAAGAGGTCAAATGGAATTACATTCCAGATTAAATATATGCCTGCTCTGGAATCTCTTATAACATGCCTCCCTTCACTCGTCGTGACTTCCTGATCGTTGCGGGAGTAACCAGTACGGCGGTATTGGCGGCTCGCCTTGGTGCGGGCAGATTTTTGAAAAGCAGTCCATCTGATCCACTTTCCACTTTGGAGACATCCATGCCTTCTTCATCACTTATCTTCGCCAGCGGATACGCTTCCGCAAACCAACCGGGTATCCAGGCTTTCATGTTCAATGAAACCAATGGAGCGTTAACCGCATACGGCTCGTTTGCAGGTATCCTCAAGCCATCGTTCATCCTCGTTCATCCCAACGGTCATTGGCTGTATGCAGTCAGTGAAGCAGGTCAGGGCGGTGACGGAGTGCCAGGAGGCGTCTGCGCGTTAAGTTTTGCGCGCAAACCTTTTACGATGCAATTGCTAAACCAACAACCCAGCGGTGGAGATTGGCCCTGTCATTTACGAATTGATGGGACAGGTCAATGGTTAGTCACCACCAATTATGGTACAGGCAATGCAGCTATTTATCCACTCCTGCCGGACGGATCACTCGGTGAGATGACAGATTTTGTTCAACACCGGGGCAAAGGACCGAATACGGCACGACAGGAAGGTCCACATGCACATTCATCCATCTTCACGCCCGATAATCGTTATGTCATTATCGCTGATCTTGGAATTGATCAACTCGTCATGTATCGATTTGATTCAACAGCAGGCAAACTTCTACCGCATACATCCGTGAACACGAAGTCTGGAGCGGGACCACGACACCTCACCTTTCATCCCAACGGCAAGTGGCTGTATGCGGCAAACGAACTCGATAGCACAGTGACTCTCCATGAGTACGATGCAGCCAATGGGACATTGATCGAAAAACAAAATATCCCCACCATCCCATTCGACGCTCCAGAGAATATTGTCGCAGATATTCATCTGGATACATCTGGCAAACGGCTATATGTTTCCAACCGCGGACACAACAGCATTGCCGTGTATGACATTAATCCCAACGGCAGTCTCACATTGATTTCCATTCCAGCATGCGGTGGAAACTGGCCCCGTAATTTCGCTCTCTCACCCAGGGGGCAATTTGTAGTGGTGGCAAATCAATACAGCAATGAAATCTGTGTCCTGCCATTAAGCGCAGGAAAAGAAGTACTCAGTGCTCCAATTGCACGTGTGACTGTTACTGACGCTTCCTGCGTACAGTTTGTATAAACCATGAACGCATCAACTCGTACCCCTCGTTTTGATTTTGTCAGCCTCGGCGAATCCATGCTGCGGTTGAGTGTACCCACCGGTCGTCGGCTGGATGATACCCGAACGCTTGATATGGAACTTGCAGGAGCGGAGAGCAATGTCAGCGTGGCCCTGGCGCGACTCGGCTGGCGCGTGGGCTGGGTCAGTCGTATGCCTGATCATGCTTTGGCGAACGCGATCCTGCGGGCATTACGTTCTGATGGTGTGGATATCTCCGCGGTGAAATCCGTACCAGACGAGCGCTTGGGGACATACTTCATCGAATACGCCACACAGCCGCGCTCCACCCAGGTAATTTATGACCGCGCAGACTCTGCAGCTTCACACATGACAACCACGGATATTGATTGGGATTACCTGCTGGATGCACGCGTGTTGCACTTAACCGGTATCACAGCGGCATTGAGTGAAAGTTGTTACGCATTGCTTGTAGAAGCCATCCAACGCGCTCGCGCCGCCGGGGTATTGGTCAGTTTCGATGTGAACTATCGCGCCAAATTATGGGATGCCGCAACCGCTGGTGAAAAATTACGACCCCTGATCGCCAATGCGGATATTTTGTTTTGCAAAGGCGCAGATGCTGAAGTGTTGTTTGATTGTCATGGAGAGCCACAGCAATTGATGACTGAACTGCAAGCGCTCACGCGTGCACGCGCCATCGTCTGTACCTTCGGCGAAAAGGGCGCGGCGTTTTTAAGCGGCAATGAGTTTGCGACCCAGCCCGCGCTTCCCGTTCAAATTGTGGATCGCATCGGCAGCGGAGATGCATTTGCTGCCGGTGTGTTGGATGGCTGGTTGTCGCGCGACCCGTCCGCTACTGACGCGGATGCGTTACGCGAAGGCTTGCGACGCGGTGTGGCTTTGGCGGCGATCGCATTGTCACAATTTGGGGATCGGGTTTTATCCTCACGTGCCGAACTGAACGCCATGCTCACATCGGAACGGTCCGATATTTCACGGTAGGAGATTAAGACATGTCTGCCATGCAACAAATTCTCGCAAAAAAAATCGTTGCGGTGGTGCGGCTGGATGATTACAACCGCGCCGTGGATGTGGCGCGGGCGCTCGCGGCGGGCGGAGTCACCGTATTGGAATTTACCCTCACGGGTCAGGGCGCGATTGAGGCTGTCTCTGCGACTCGAAAAGCTTTGGGCGACGCTGTCTGCGTGGGTGTGGGAACAGTTCTAAAGTCGGAGGATGCGGAGGCGGCAATTGAGGCAGGTGCACAATTTGTAGTAACACCTGCATTACGTCGACAGGTCATTGCAACCTGTGTCAAACATCAAACATTGATCTTGTGCGGCGGCTTCTCCCCGACTGAATTATTGGAGGCCTATGAAGCGGGCGCGGAATTAGTTAAAGTATTTCCGGCACAATTGGGCGGACCGAAATTCATCAAGGATGTGCTTGCACCCATGCCCTTCCTTAAGTTGGTGCCGACCGGCGGCGTGAGTCCTGAGAATGCGCGTGAGTATCTTGCGGCAGGCGCCGTGGCGGTTGGCATCGGAGGCAATCTGGTATCCAACAAACTCGTGGCGGCTGAGGCGTTTGACCAGATCACAGCAACTGCGCGAGCGTGCGTGAATGCAATTCATCCGCAAAATTAACCGCGATCACAAACCGCCGTTTGACGTGGTGGTTAAATTAATTTTGAGAACCATACATCTACTACAGAGGAGACTACACATGAATAAACTTCGTTGGGGCCTGTTGAGCACCGCCCGTATCAACCGTGTCTTGTTGCCACCACTGCGCGCCTCGGCGCGCAATGAATTGACGGCTGTCGCCAGCCGCGATCTTGAACGGGCGCAAGCCTATGCCAATGAGCGAAGTATCCCGCGGGTTTTTGGAAGTTATGAAGCTATGCTCGCCGACCCTGATGTGGATGTGATCTACAATCCCCTGCCCAACAGCATGCATACCGAATGGACCATCAAAGCCGCGCAGGCGGGCAAACACGTGCTTTGTGAAAAACCATTGGCGATCACAGTTGAAGAGGTGGATGCCATTACCGAAGCGGCTAAAAAAGCTGGCGTGGTTGTCATGGAAGCGTTCATGTATCGTCATCATCCGCAGACCTTCAAAGTAAAGGAAATGGTTGAGAGCGGGGTGATCGGAAAGCTCCAACTCATCCGCGGTTCATTCACGTTCAACATCTCCGACGAAAACGATGTGCGGCTCAATTCATCGCTCGGTGGAGGCAGTATCTGGGATGTGGGTTGTTATCCGATCAGTTATGCGCGTCTGATCGCGGGCGCAGAACCAGTTGAAGTTTTTGGCTGGCAGAAAACAGGCACAGGCAGTGGTGTGGATGAATCGTTCTTCGGTCAACTCCACTTTTCCAATGACGTGTATGCCCAATTTGATTGCGGCTTTCGTACCCCGCAACGTACACACATCGAACTGGTTGGCGACAAAGGAAATATTGTCGTCAAGAAACCCTTCATTGCATGGCTGAATGAGGAAATTATCGTAACCAACGGTGCGGAGAAACGCGTCATCACGACGCCGGGACAAGATTTGTATCTGGGTGAGGTCGAGAATATGGCTGATGCAATACTAGATGGCAAAGCCATCCGCATGAGTTTGGCTGACAGCCGTAATAATGTCGCAACCATAAAGGCATTACTTCGATCCGCCCAGGAAGGGAAGCCAGTTAAGATGTAGTTAGTATCCATGCAGTCGAATTAACTCCCCGCCAGGTCTGCATTCGTACACCCAAGTTTGAGGGTGCGATGATGGGTACGTGCTGAATAGTCCACCTACCTCAGCATCCACACGTACAGATTCTTCGGACCGTGCACACCCAATGTGACCGTCAATTCAATATCAGCCGTGCGACTGGGTCCGGTGATAAAGACGAGGTAATTGCTATCTTTGGCTTCGGCAAAGACTTGATGCATATCGCCGCGCAACATTTCAGGGCGGACAATTGCGAGGTGTACTCGTGGCAATAATGATACAGCGCGTGGTTTTTCGGCAGAAGAACGCAGGACGAGCGTCCCTGTTTCGGGGACGAGATAATCAGCTTCAGTGATGCCCAGGTCACAGAGCGCCATTTCGTGTTTGTTGGCATTCGGGGAAACAAGTTCCACGCCGAGGGAGTTGAGAATTTCGGCAATACCCAATTGCCTGAGATGAGGCGTCTCCCAAACTGTTGCTTTGCGAATGTTTTGGTCTGTAATAAGAGTCTTCAACGCAGAGTCGATCTCAGGGGAAGAAAGTTTTTGGCTGACACCAGAAAGTTTCTTTACCTCGCTGAGGAAGCGTTCAATTTCAGCGTCAATGGATTCGGGGAGACGAGGCTCATAGATGGCAGGACGCAGGCTGAGGGGAGATTGAGCGGTGCGCCCTAAAGAGTGGCGAATGTTTTCGATGATGGGATTGGTCATCGGGTAGATTCCGTTTCTTTGGCTGAGCGCACATTCCACCATCTCCTGAACTTTGCGGTGAAAGATGGAAGCGGGCGAACTTTTGTCCAACGATTAAGAGGATAAGGCATTCCTGACAACCAATTATTTTTGCGGAAAAATGGATTGATGATGGGCAAAAGGCGCGCGCCCAATCGGTACATCCAGTTTTGAGCGAGTGCGAGAGAGGTCAGCATGGCAGTCACGCGAATGGGTGTTGAGATTGTTGGGAGAGCAAATGCATCACCCTCCGCAACGCGTCGGCGGAGATGACGAAGAATCGTTGGGATGGGAATTTTGACGGGGCAGACATCAGCACACGCGCCGCAGAGCGTGGAGGCATATGGCAATTCGCGCGCGGCTTGTGTGCCAAGCATTTGCGGTGTAAGGATCGCGCCGATGGGACCGGAGATAAACGAGCCGTAAGCAAAGCCGCCTACATTTTTATAAACGGGACAAACATTCGCGCACGCGCCGCAGCGAATACATTTGAGCACATCCCGCCCGATGGGGTCTTTGAGAATTTTCGACCTGCCGTTATCAAGCAGGACCAGATGAAATTCTTTCGGACCGAACTCTCCTTCTGCACGACGCGGACCCGTGATGAATTGTGTATACGTGGAAAGTTTTTGACCCGTGGCAGAACGCGCCAGTAGTTTAAGAAAGACCGTGAGCGACTCCCAATCAGGAATCACCTTGTCAATGCCAACCAAAGCAACATGCAGATCAGGCATGGTCGTGCACATACGCCCGTTACCCTCATTGGTCACCATCACGAGCGTCCCGGTTTCAGCGATCAAAAAATTCCCGCCAGAGATTCCCATGCCTGCATTCAAAAATTTTTCACGCAAAACTTCGCGGGCAATGCGCGCCAGTTCGATGGGATCCGTCGGCGCATGGATATCCAGCTTCTCGCTAAACAGCGCAGCGATCTCTTCCTTTTTGAGATGCACGGCAGGAACGATGATGTGGGATGGACCTGTCCCTGCGAGTTGATTAATGTATTCGCCCAAGTCAGTTTCCAGCGCCTCGATGCCTGCCGCTTCGAGCGCATGGTTCAACTCGATCTCCTCGGTCGCCATGGACTTTGACTTGACTACATTTTTGACATTATTTTCTTGCGCGATCTGAAGCACGATTCGACGCGCATCTTCGGCTGTCTCTGCCCAATGGACATGCCCGCCTGCCCCTTCCACTTTTTCTTCGAGGCATGTCAGATAGACATCCATGTTTTCAATTGTATGTTGACGAATATCCGAACCGATCTGACGCAATTGCTCCCACTGCGGGAGTTCTGCCACGCGGGCGGCACGTCCACCGACAAAGCGACTCGTCGCCTGTTGCACAGCCAGTGGAATACACGGCGGCACATGTTCGCTGTATTCTTCAAAGCCGATGTACGTTGGGGTTTCGCTCATAATATTAAGTCAGGCGCTAAAGACAGCAGTTCGGCGATTGGGTGGAATATCGATTGTGCATAAAATTTTCAAGAATCTCCATAGGAAGGTTTTCACGAATGTCAGAGGCAGTCTGATGCAGGCAACCAAGATTGTCATGAGCGGCTGCCTGCATCGGTCAGTATTTATTGCGCCTGTTGATCTCCAAGATATTTCCGAAACCAGGCGATTTGTTCCTGCGCGGCGACCAGGTTGCTGGAAGGGAACGAGAGCCCATGTCCCTCGTTCTTGAATGCCAGGAATTCCACAGGTACACCAGCTGCCTCGACCTCTTTCCGAAAATCCCGGACCAGCTTGATC
>Ga0137338_1000016_pt1 | contig 28342 bp, 29 predicted proteins | sample EasRivERMLT366_2_FD_104770 | JGI IMG/M metagenome (GOLD analysis project Ga0137338, IMG submission 104770) | Soil microbial communities from meander-bound floodplain in the East River, Colorado, USA - East River MetaG ERMLT366_2 | ecosystem: Environmental > Terrestrial > Soil > Floodplain ...
AAAAAAAATAGACACATGTTAAAACCGCATCGGCAATCCCTGATGCGGGTTCTTTTTATCTCAAGCGCGGTATCCAGCGCGGGACGCGTTTGAGATACTCCACATACGCCGCGCCAAACTTCCTTTTCAATGTCGGTTCTTCATACAAAGTAACAAAGGAATGAAACGCAATGAAGACGACCCCGGCATAGATCAACAAATTCCAATATCCAAACCACAGAAAATGACCGATGATCACAAGGAGCACGCCGACGTACATCGGGTTACGAACATAGCGATACAAACCCGAAACGACCAATTCCTTGGGCGGATCAATCGGCGCGGGTGTGCCGCGTCCTTTGACGAGGAAATCCCAGAAGCACCATATCAGCATTGTGACCCCGATCAACCAAAGCGGAATAGCGAGAAAAGATAACATTCCTATCTGTATTTGTGTTCCAGATCGCATCAAGGTCAGCGGAATGACGCCCGCCACCATGCCCGGGGCGAGAATAAAAAAGAGCAGCGATCCAAGCGCGGTCATTGTGCTTCCTTTCCGTGGGCGATTTGTGTCAGGTGAAAATTGAAATGGATGACAGGATAATGGAAGAGTTTTTCGAGCGTCATAAACTCGCTGAAATTCGAGTCCCATTTTGTCGGGTAATACATGCCGTGTTCCCATTCGTCGTCATGGATGGAAACTATTTTTCTCAAAAGAGAAAAATATGCCTGGTCGTAGATTTTTCCGACCCGTTGGCGGGTGAAAAATTTTCCCTGCCCGCGCGCGCCGAGTGCGTTGATCCAGTTGAAAGGACCTGTGAATGCGTTCAAGGACCAGGCAAACCATTTGGATGAACCTTTTGGCAGCCGCCCCCACAAGCGTGCCATTGGCAGAAGCACATTGATGATGATAAAGCCGAAGGTCATATGCGCCAGAATTTCACCGTTCGTCCAGCCTGGGTTGAGGCTTTGTTTGTGAAAATCCTCCGCAGAAAGCGAATCAAGCAGTTTATGAAACGTAACGCGCGCGTTCTGCAATTCTTCAAGGATTTGTCCTTTGATCATATTTGCTTCAGCGCCTATCTTCTGATTTCTGGTTGTCATTTATTTCAACACCGGCAAATGTGTTTCCAGCCCGGGCATTTTTTCCAGGCTGCCACGTGAGATGAATTTCGTCTTGAAAAGGAATTCATGGATTTCAGCAAGAATGACTCGAATCCCCGCCCACATCGAGGAGCGCATGATCTTGCGGTAGCGTTTGTCTTCCGCGAACAATATACGCCGCAATGCCTTCGGGCGCAAGTGGAACAACGCCTCGGTAAGTTTGACTCCGAGAAACAACTCGAACGGCTTGAGATATGGTGTGGCAACGACTTGATTGCGGTACGACCATTTATCCAAATCGCTTTGGATGACATCGTATGGCTTGATGGTCTTGCCTTGTGAAGTCCAGAAGTGCGGCATGATGTAGCAGGCGTTGAGGATATCCGAATCAAGCTCAAGCAGATTTGTGAACTTCTCCCGGATCGTTTTCCAACTCTCCTGCTCCAGCCCATAAATAATGTTGGTCAGGCTGAGGATGTTGTTTTGCCGCAATAACCGCACTGCCTCCTTTGAAACCGCGAAGGGGTTATTTTTGCGGATGTCCACGATCACCTGATCCTTGAGCGACTCGACGCCCATCACCATGTAATCGATCCCTGCAGCTTTGTAGAGGGGAATAATATCCGCGTCGCGCACCACGTCGGCGGCGGTCATGTTGATGTTGAGGCTGAGATCCAGCTTGGATTCAATGATCAACTCGAGGAGGCGTTTGAGCGTGTCCCTGTCCGCTGAAAAATTTTCGTCCGCGAACCAGACGTAATCCACGCCGTATTCGTTTTTCAGGATTTTCAATTGCTCCACGATGTTTTCAGGACTGCGATGTCTCCACTTTTTCCAGAACATCCATTGACCGCAATAACTGCACGTGAGCGGACAGCCGCGGCTGAATTGCAGACCGGCGGCGCGTTTGAAACCGAACATCTTGTAAAGCGACCAGTCCACCAGTTCCCAGCCGAGGCGATACGCATCGAGATTCTGAATCGGCGCGCGCGAACGATTGGCAATGATCTGATTCTTATTGCGCCATGTGATTCCCTCTACAGTTTCAAGATTTCCACAATTCTCCAATTCTCTAATCAGCTCGAGGATCGTCTGTTCCCCTTCGCCGCGCACGATGTAATCTATCTCATTACATTCACGCATGATACTTTGATCAGCATACGAGGGATAGACTCCGCCATAAATAATTTTGATGTTTGGATATGACTTTTTGATTTCGTGAATTGTTTTGATGGCGGTCTTGTGAGCCGCCGTTGACCCCGAATGTCCGAGCAACACATAATCGGCTTGAAATTTCCCAACCTCTTTAATCAACTTTGTGAACGACCAGCCGTAGGTGTCATGGTCAATCAATTTGACGGTATATCCCGCATCGAGTAAGGGACCTCCGATACAGACCAGACCGAGAGGGGTGAGGTAGCCCACTCCATGTTTGTTGGCGATGAAGTGCCGCGCCGGGTTGATCAACAAAACTCTGGCAGACATAATGCCTCCGGTATTCGGACTATTTAGATGCTATTTGTGAATAATAGCACTATCGGAGGTTTTGTCAAGAGTTCGAAACTTATTCCGATGTTTCTGTCTTTGTGAGTTGATAGACAAGGACTGCCAGTGCCGAGGCGAACCAAAGCCCGCCCACCAAGCCGATCACCCAGCGCGGAATGCCCCAACTGGAAATATCAATGGGCAAAAAACCGAAATAGATCAATAGCACAATTCCGCTCAGAGCCGCGTCTACTACGCTGACGATGATCAAGAGCATACGTTTATTGGGTTGAGGGTTCATGTTGATTATCCTTAAGTTATATCTGTAAGTTTTCCAACTGTTGAATCCAGGGCGAATTTACTATATACTGTCGGTAGCATTATACGGCGGTCTCTCAAAATCTTAATGGCAAAAATTATGGAACTACTCGAACGTGCATCCCAATTACAGGCATTACATTCCGCCCTCAGTCAGGTAAAGGCGAGAGAGGGACAGGGATGCATCGCGCTGGTCTATGGCGAAGCAGGGATCGGCAAAACGTCGCTCGTTGAACATTTTCTCAGTGAACAGAAGACAAAATGGCGGATTTTACAAGGTGCGTGCGACTCGCTCTTCACGCCGCGCCCGCTGGGACCGTTGCATGACATTGCGCTTCAGACTCAGGGAAGCCTGCTTTCGCTCCTCGATTCGGAATCCAAGCGGACGGCGATTTTCTCCGTCTGCCTGAATGAACTGCAACAGCAGGCGACCATTCTCGTCATTGAAGATGTTCATTGGGCGGATGAAGCCACGCTCGACCTGCTCAAATATCTGGGACGACGAATCCGTCAGACCGTATCGTTGATGATCCTCACTTATCGTGATGATGAAATTGATGCTGACCATCCTTTACGACTTCTATTGGGCGACCTTGCCTCGTCTCATGCGCTTCATCGTATTCCTGTTTTGCCTCTTTCGAAAGATTCAGTCCATGAACTGGCAAAGAACAAGAAGGTCGACGCGCTTGAACTTCATCGCTTGACGAATGGCAATCCATTCTTTGTAACGGAAGTTTTGGCTGTCGAAAGCGGAATCTCTGAAACCGTACGCGATGCGGTGTTGGCGCGTGCCGCGAGGCTATCAGCCACCGCGCGAAGTTTATTGGAAGCCGCGGCAGTGATCGGATCACGCGTGGAACCGTGGCTTTTGTCGAATATCGTTGGTGCCGGGTCTGCGAATGTCGCAGAGTGTATCGCAAAAGGGATGCTTCAAACTCAAGGCGAGTATTATGCCTTTCGTCATGAACTCGCGCGGCAGACTATTCTTGAAACCATTTCTCCGCAAAGAAAAATCACATTGCATCGCATGGCATTGAACGCGCTCAAAGAATCTCCCGAGACGCGCTACGATTTGGCGCGGTTCGCGAATCATGCCGAAGGGACAAAAGATGTAAATGCCATTCTTGAATACGCGCCTGCCGCGGCGCGGCAGGCTTCTGCCGCCAGTTCTCACCGCGAAGCCGCCGCGCTTTATGAACTGGCATTGCGTTTTGCCAATTCCCTGCCGCCTGCCGAACATGCCCAAATGTTGGAATCATACATGGTCGAATTGGATTTTAAAAATCGAATCGCTGAAAACATCCTTATTATCAAGAAGACGATTGACTTGTGGGGTTCGATTGGAGATCGCTTGAGGGAGGGCGCAAATTTGGGGTATTTAGCTGGAAGGCTTTGCCTGTTTGGACGCAATACTGAATCGGAAGAGACCAGCCAGGCCGCCATCGCCATGCTTGAAGCGCTCCCGCCGAGCGCCGAATTGGCGCGGGCGTACAAGGAGCAATGTTACATTCGAGTGATGCATCATGATTATGCGGAGGCCATAATCTGGGGCGAGAAGGCTGTTGCGTTGGCTGAACGATTCAAGGATACGGAAACGCTTGCCCGCGTTTATAACTATATGGGCGGGGCCATGCTGGTCACGAATTATGAGCGCGGCCGTGCGCTTATGGAGAGAAGCCTTGCCATCGCGCGTGAAGCTAACCTGCCATTTGTCATTGCCGGTGCATTGAGCAGTCTGGGCTTGATGCTGGCGGAAATTTATCAACTGGCGAATGCGGAGCGCTACTTGAGGGAAGGCATTGAATATGCTGTTGAACATGATGATGATTTTCATCTGGTGGGGATGTTAACATCGCGAGTATTAATACAGACATACCAGGGCCGCTGGGCAGAGGCGCTTGTAAACGCATTGAAGGTACTGGAAAGTCCATACCTGGAAAGCAAAACCCACACCTTCGTGCTTTTTGCCATGGGGCGTCTGCGCCTGCGTCGGGGCGATATAGGTACACAGATGATTTTGGGAGAAGCGCTTGAACTGGCATTGCAGGCGGATTCCATTCCGCGCATGGGTAAGGTCCAAGCCGCGCGGGCAGAAGCCGTCTGGCTGAAGGGCCGCAATTTTGAGCGCATACTCGAAGAAACGCGCCTGATCTATGATTTGGCAATAAGCAAGCAACATCCATGGGTCACAGGAGAACTTGCCTTCTGGCGTTGGAGGGCAGGTGAAGAAATTTCACCTCCCGCATGGATCGCCGGGCCCTTTGCGTTGCAAATCAAAGGAGATTGGCGCGGTGCAGCAAAAGAGTGGGAGAGGCGCGGCTGTCCATATGAGCAGGCGATGGCGTTGATGGACGGCGATGAAGCCGCGCAACTCGCGGCATTGGAAATCTTCGGGCGTCTCGGCGCGCAGCCTGCAATGGAACTTCTCAAACAGAAAATGCGCACACAAGGCGCTCGCATCCCGCGCGGACCCCGACCCACTACACGTGAGAATCAGTTTGGTCTCACAGCGCGTGAAATGGAAGTGCTTTCCTGCCTCACCCAGGGACTGAGCAATAACGTGATTGGCAGACAACTCAGTCTTTCTACTCGCACGGTTGAGCACCATATCGCATCCATTTTACAAAAGATGGGGGCACAGTCCCGAAATGAGGCTGCCGCGCGGGCGTTGAAAGCTAAACTGTTTCCATCCGAATAGGTGGTTTCTTTCCCCGAAATCTTCAAATCAATATAGGTGAGATACTCCGCCAAAATAGGTGGAGTCACAGATGCGTTTAATGGCAGGGTATCGTACTATATGTTCACGATCCAGTCAGTTGACCCGACAGAAACGGAACATCTTTAAACCACGCTATCCGATGATTTTCCTTCCCACCGGGTGAAAATGTAACCCAACAATCTGCTGGTGGATTGTATCGACGAGGTTTAAATATCCAGGCCCGAATTGTATTTCTATCAATGAGAAAGGAGATAACAATGAAAAGCGGATTTTTGTTCATTCTGGGGCTCACAGCGATCATGGCGTTCGGCGCCAGCGGGCGAGGAGAATTAGCCCAAATTCGTTCCGCGACCGAACAATTCCAGCGCCCTGAAATGGCGCAGGCCGCGGGGTATAGCTTCATATCCAGTCTCAATGATTGCAATCCGAGTTTTGGTGGGGCGGGATACCAATATATCAATATCGGCCTGATTGACACGTCGGTGGATCTTCTGCACCCTGAAGCGATGATTTATGTGCCGGGCCGGAATGGAACACTGCAGCTTGGAGCGGTGGAGTACATTGTTCCAGTTGCGGCATGGAATGCCATACATACTGCTGAATGGCCGCGAATCATGGATCAACAATTCCAGCTCAATCCAAGCCTTGGCGTGTATATCCTTCACATTTGGGTTTGGACGGACAACCCTTCAGGTGTTTTTGAGGCTTGGAATCCAAATGTTGCGTGCCTGTGATGTGTAAAAAGCAGTTGATGAAAAAGTCTGTTCACGTTTCTCCTCCCCAGGGGCAGGCACACGTCAAACCCGCATCGGGCAATTCCTGATGCGGGTTTTCATTATCTCCTCCTCAGCATCCATCCAATAATATTTTCAAGCAGAACTGGAGCGATCATCCAACTTCTTGAGCATATCTTCCATCATCATTTTCACGATCTGGGAAAACAGGCGATTTCTTTCGGGGCGGGACAAGGCAACGTTTTCTTCGTACAGCGCATTTTCATAAGCCTTCATCATGATTTCAAAAACCTGCTCGTTGACATTCGCAGAAACTTTTTTGTACATGCGCTCTTTTAGATTGTGATAAGAGCCAGGAATTTTTTGATCACCAAAAGGGTTTTTCATAAGGTCTCACTTTTCATGTTTGCTCCGGTGGTCGAGTAGGGCGGGTGATTGTCCCGCCCGTACCGAGACCACTAGATAAGCAAAATTATTCCGGTTAGTGGTGGTCTCGGTACGCCGCTGCGCGGCACTCGACCACCGAGCTTATTTGCGACTCTTCAACCACTTCAACAACTTATCCGTTGACCAGGTATTGATCACATCGTTCTTCGTCACCCCGGCACGCCTTGCAATGGCAACGCCATAATGAAGCAGGTCATACTCCTCTTCGGAGTGCGCATCAGTGTTGATGCTGAGGAGCACGCCCAATTCCCTGGCGCGCCGGGCATGCGGATCATCGAGGTCGAGGCGGTAGGGGCTGGCGCTGATCTCCATCGCCACGCCCGATTTTGCTGCGGCTTGCAGGATCGCTTCCATATCCAGATCGGCGCCTTCGCGGTCAGGGAATTCACGTCCCGTTGGGTGACCGATGATATCCACGTGTGGGTTGTTCAGGGCTTTCAATAAACGCTCAGTGATCTTTTCGCGCGGTTGCCGCAGGCTGGAATGCAGTGAAGCAACCACCAGATCGAGCGAGGCGAGGAAATCATCGGGATAATCGAGCGAGCCGTCGGCTTTGATCTCCACTTCGCTGGAATGCAGGATGGTGATCTTATCGCCAAGTTGTTTTTGAATCTTTTTGATCTCAGCCGCTTGCTGTTTATGCCGCTCAATAGACAAGCCATTTGCTACACCCAGACTCACCGAATGGTCCGAAAATACGATCACCTTCAAACCGCGTTTGATCGCCGCCTTTGCCATATCCAGCATGCTCAACTTGCCGTCACTGTACGTGGAGTGCATGTGCAAGTTGGACTTGATATCCTTCACTTCGATTAGCTTGGTGAGTTTATTTGCTTTGGCAAGTGCAACTTCGTCGCGGCCCTCGCGCAATTCGGGGGGAATCCATGGCAAGCCGAGGGTCTTATACACTTCCTCTTCGGTCGCGCAAAATATTTCGCCTTTGCCTTTTGTTCTTGCAAAAGAATGTTCTGATAAGGATAAATCTTTAGCAAGAGCCAACTCACGTAAACGTACGTTGTGATCTTTTGAGCCGGTCGCATAAACCAGCGCCGTGCCAAATTTTTCAGGCGGAAGCACCCAGACCTGTGCACGCACGCCGTCCGTAAATTCAATGGATGATTTTGTCTCGCCTTTGCCGAGTACACGCGTTACCCGAGGAAGTTTTGTGAACGCTTCCATTACCACGGATGAATCTTTCGCCGCGACGAGAATATCCAGATCGCCGACGGTCGAACGCATCCTTCTTAGACTTCCAGCTGGAGCCGCATCGACGACGCCCTTCACCTTTTTGAGCGTCGCGATGATCTCCTGCGCAAGCGGATACGCGCGCCCGAGTGGGATTCTCCCTGACCTGCGGGATAAGGAAGCCAGCCCTTCCAGGATGGCAGTCTCGGACTTGGCGCCCATGCCGGGGAGATCGCGCAGCTTCCCTTCTTTGGCAGCAGCTTCCAGCTGGGCAAGAGTCGTAATATCCAATGTCTTCCAGATCATCCCGATCTTCTTCGGTCCCAACGATGGAACAGCCAGCCATGTGGCTAATTCCTCCGGGATTTCTTTCTTAAGTTTTTCCAGAAATCCAAGTTTGCCGGTGGTGAGCAGTTCGTCAATTTTTTCTGAAATGGCTTTGCCCACTCCGGGGATATCTTCGAGTTTGCCCTCCTTCCAATATTCCGAAGCTTCGCGCCCAAGCCCCATTAAACTCTCGGAAGCTTTACGATAGGCAAGCGTTTTGTAAATGATCTCGCCTTTGATCTCGAGCAGGTTGCCAATCAGGGTGAATGTATCTGCAAGTTGACGGTTGTTCATCATAACGATAATCCTTTCGCTTGGTCAAATTATACGCTCAAACAAGTACCGCCTTAAGACTCGTGTGAAAACCGTCTGGAGACTCATCCCTTATCGAAGGCAGGGGCGTATCCTGTGGATAACCAAAGGAGTTTCAAATGAACCAAACGACCGCTTTTCTCAAACGCCACTCGCTCATCATTGGGATTACCCTGATGTTCGCGCTGACCTGGCCCATTGACCTGGCAAACTCGGGAGTGTTGCCAATCAAATTTCCATTCCTGGTGTACCTTTTTCTCGGCTGGGGATTCGGAGTCGCTTCTGTGATCATGACCGGGTTGACTCTCGGCAAAGCGGGCGTGATCTCGCTCTTGAAGCGCTACCTACAATGGCGCGTCGGCTGGAAGTGGTATCTGGCACCGTTCCTTCTGGCTCCCGCCTTGATCGTTGGAGGCGTATATCTCAATGCCGCGTTGACCGGCGTCCCGCCTGATTTCAGCATAGTCATGGCGTACAAGATTTTCGGAAAGTCAGCCTACCTGCCGCTTTTCATCCTGCCCTTCTTTATGGTTGACTTCATCGCCAACGGGGAGGAGATCGGCTGGCGCGGTTACGTCCTGCCACGATTACAGGCGAAGTACGGCGCGCTGACCTCCACGCTGATCCTTGGTGTGATCTGGGGATTCTGGCATCTGCCGAAATTCCTGTCACATTGGAACACGGTTTCTTTTGTCTGGTTCATGGTACACACCATGGCGATCTCTGTGGTGTATACATGGCTGTACAACAGCACTAAAGGAAGCCTGCTGCTGGTCACTTTGTTCCATGCCGCGTCGAACGCCACGGGTGTATTCATGCCGATGGCAAACACGGTATCCAGCGGCAACATGGGCGCGTACATCATGTACATTTTGCTGGAGCTGGTTGCGGCGATCATCATCGTCATCACAACCGGACCCGAACGGCTATCGCGAACCGAATCAATGCAAGTGCTGAAGCAATCATCAGCCCTGCCAGATCAAATTTCCCAATCAGTTTCGGCTCGTGTGTAATGGTATGCGGAGCAGGCGTTCTCTAACGTCTGCTCCGCGCTTTAGGAATCAAATGAAAACAAAAACATCTCACAGAGTAATGGACTGGCTCAAGCGCGCGTTCATCAGCGTATCCATCATTATTTTCGTGCTGGCGATTGCAGGCATGATCTATCAGACCGCTGCCACTGAATCGGACCAGCGCAAATATCCGCCTCCTGGTGTGCTGGTCAATGTCGGCGGGTATAAGATGCACATCTATTGCATGGGTGAAGGAGGCCCGACGATCATTCTCGATCATGTCGGTGGCGGCTCATCCATGGACTGGGCTTTGATCCAGCCAAAATTGGCAGAGCATACCCGCGTCTGCGCGTACGACCGCGCCGGCTATGGCTGGAGCGACTACAATCCCGCGCCACGCACAATGGAGCAACAGGTCAATGAATTGCATGGTCTCCTGCGAGGTGCGAACGAACAAGGACCGTTTATTCTGGTTGGTCATTCCTACGGCGCCCGCGTGGATCGCGTCTATGCGGCGAAATATCCAGATGAAGTGACAGGCATGGTGTTGATGGATGCGGGTGTCCTTTATGATGACCCGCGCTATCCCGCAGAAACACAATCCGATTTTGAGTCGGAGAATAAGATGATCCGCACGGTGCGTTGGCTGGCGCCCTTTGGCTTGGTCCGCTTGTTGCAACCGATAATGGGCAATCCAACCTTCGATTTGCCTGAAGAGGCGCGGCTTGCCAGCACTTCATTCGCAGGGACAAGTCGTTATTGGCAGAGTCTGAACGATCAAATAAATGTTTTATCGATGGCTTTCAAAGAGGAACGCAGCGTGACTTCGTTGGGAGATATACCACTCCTGGTCTTGATCTCAACCGAGCCAGATGATGCCACCTACAAGGTATGGTCCGTGGCGAATATTGAAATGGTGGAACTCTCCACCAACGGGAGTTATCGGGTCGTTGATGGCGCAACCCACATGTCATTGGTATATCGTCAAAACGACGCGCAGGTCTGCATGGATGGGATCCTTGAAGTGCTGGATGAAGTTCGCGTTGTGGCGTCATCGCAATAGATAATCAGAGTACAATGCCATGATGCAAAGCAAGGTAGTGATCCATATTCGCAATCCGTTTTTGCTGGATGCCTCCACGTATGTCAGCACCGCTGTCATGGCGCTATTGGGGATCAGCGGTCTTCAAAACCTGACATTACAGATCATCGCGCTGGCATTGTGTTCTACCTTTGCCTTGTTATATCGCTTCCTGTTTCGAACGGGATACTACGAACGAAACCCACCTGTGTATTTTGGGGGACAGGCAGTGGTGCTGGGACTGTTGTTCCTCTTAAACTCAGACGCGAGCGATGCCTTCAATTTTTTGTTCTATATTTTGACTTTCCATGCGGCTGTGGTGTTGAGCATTCGTATGGCGACAATATGGACAGGTATCTACTTCGTAATTGCAAGCTCCGTGTCGTTGATCAGCCGCGGCTGGGATGGGCTGTATGCCGTCTTCTTCTATCTTGCGGTATTCATTGTTTGTGCGATTCTAGGGAATACCGTCCAGCAGACCGAGTTGACCAGTGAACGTAATCAACGTCTGGTGGATGAACTCAAGGATGCCCAACAAAAATTGAAGGAGCTGGCGGTCGTGGAGGAAAGAAACCGCCTCGCGCGTGACCTGCACGACTCGGTGAAGCAACAGGTCTTTGCCATCTCGATGCAGTTGAGCGCGGCACGGACGGCGTTATCTGAAACCGACAAGTCATACCAGTCCGTTATAGAAGCCGAGCGCCTCGCACAACAGGCAGGCGCGGAATTGACCACACTCATCAATGCGCTACGTCCACCTGGACTGGAGAGCAAAACATTGGCAGACGCCATTCGCGAGCATGTGGATGCGTGGTCACGTCAGAACAATATCGTGTCTGAAATGAACATTGATGCAACAATCTTTGTGAATCAGCAAATCGAGCAGGCTTTGTTCAGGGTCTTGCAGGAGGCGCTGGCAAATGTTGCGCGTCACAGCAAAGCGGACAAGGTCATGGTCGAATTGAAATCGGATGAAAATGCTGTGACATTGACCATCGCCGATAACGGTATCGGTTTCGATTCAAAGCAAAGCGCCAAAGGTATTGGCTTGGATTCGATGCAGGAAAGATTAATTGCTGTGAACGGGAAAATTGAAGTGATAAGCGAAAAATCAAAAGGCACGCGCGTTGTCGCTAAAGTAAGGAGGTCATGATGGCTGAGACAATTTCGGTGTTGTTGGTGGATGACCACGCCATGGTGCGTCAGGGTGTAAAGGCTTTTTTGGTAACGCAACCAGACCTCTCGGTCGTAGGCGAAGCGGGTTCGGGTGAAGAGGCGATCCAATTGGCGGCGCAGTTGATTCCCGATGTCATCCTGATGGATCTCATCATGCCCAACATGGACGGCGTCGAAGCCACGCGGCGCGTCAAACAGGTCAGTCCGCGTTCGCAGATCGTCGTGCTGACTTCGTATCACGAAGACGAACATATTTTCCCTGCATTGAAGGCTGGCGCGTTGTCATACATTTTGAAGGATTTGAGCGCGGAGGAACTGGCATCCGCCATTCGCAAAGCCGCTGTGGGTGAGGCGGTGTTGCATCCGCGTGTGGCAGCGCGGGTCATCAGGGAATTGCAGGGTAAACGTGAAGATGCGTTGAACCCGTTCACTGAATTGAGCGAACGCGAGTTGGAAGTGTTGAAGTTGATCGCGGACGGGATGTCCAATGCGGCGATGGCGGCGAAACTGGTGCTGAGCGAGAAAACCATCAAGGGGCACGTGAGCAATATCCTGAGCAAACTGCATCTGGCGGATCGGACTCAAGCCGCGGTGTACGCCTGGCGCGAGGGTGTGGTGCGCAAGGAATAATTTTTTGGGGGTCATTCATGCTGAAGGCTTGCCACGGAGTCGCAGAGACTCTGAGAGAAATTAAATCTCCGTGTCTCTGCGGCAAATTAGAATAGGTCTTAAGCCCCGACCCAATTGCGTCGCGAGACGCATCTCAGTTTGCGAGTGCATGAGTATCCTATGGGTGGTTCAATCAAAAAGGAGTCTCACATGAAACAAATTCTCAATCGTTATGAACTGGTGTTTTTCTTCCTGCTCACTTATGCGCTGAGTTGGTGGTCGGTGCCTTTGATGAATGGCGCGATCATTCCGCAGGGTCCCATGTTTACCGCAATGATCGTGATTGCGTTGACGATGGGCAGGACAGGTTTGCGTGAATATTGGAAGCAACTCACTCAGTGGCAGGCAGGCTGGTGGTATTTGATTGCGCCCTTGATCATCATTGGTTATACAGGGCTTGCTTTTATCATTAACTTGATGTCTGGCGCGACTCTTGTAGAGCCTCCGCATTTGTTATCGCTGGGAGTTTTCGTTCAGCTGCTCTTCTTCGGCGGGCACTGGGAAGAACCCGGCTGGACGGGTTATGCCCTGCCAAAACTACAGGAACGTTTTGCAAATCGTCCCAACGGTGCGCTACTTGCCGTGCTCATGTTGGGCGTTTTCAGAGCCATCTGGCATTTACCGCTCTTTCTGTATGGAAAGATGTACTGGTTCGATATCTTCGTATTTTCGTTCGCATTTCAGATCATCATCGCCTGGCTCTATCACAGAAGCGGAAAAAGCGTCCCTGTTGTGATGTTGTTCCACTTTGTATCGAATATTTCGGGAGCCGTCATGTTCCCTGTGTTTGTGGGCGCGGAACGGTTGATGTTCTATGCTTTGTTCATGTCGTTGGCGGCGTTGTTTGCTCTAGTGCTTGTTTGGTTTTCTCAAATCAAATTTGGAGAGAAAAAAGTTGAAGCCATTTGATTGAAACAAACAACGATGTGTCGGTCTGCCATCTGAAGACAGTCAATTGCATCCATCTGGTTTATGATACCATTCCCGCATGGACCACAACGACCATGTCAATCTTTTGAGGCCTGCAAATTTAGATCAAGGTGGAACCTATGCAGATTTCGGTGCAGGGAGCGGCGCCTTTACCCTGGCATTGCGCGAACTGATCGGCTTCCATGCCGATATCTACGCCGTGGATAAAGACCGAAAGGCACTCAATGATCTGGAAAAGGCACATCGCGCGGAATTCGGGTCTTCACAGAATGTACATTCTGTGCGCGCGGACTTTACACGCGCACTTTCCCTGCCGCCTCTCGACGGCATTGTGATGGCAAACTCTCTCCATTATTTCAAGGATCAGGTAAAGGTGCTGCATCATGTGCGCTCGTTCCTGAAACTGCACGGCGTGTTTCTGCTCGTCGAATACAACGTGGACTCAGGAAACTTGTGGGTGCCGCATCCCCTATCCTTTGAAACGTATCATACACTGGCGCCGCGCGCGGGATTCACCGAACCGCGTTTGCTGGCAAAAGCGCCCTCAAGATTCTTGAAAGAGTTTTATTCAGCTCTAGCCTATCGGGAAGAAAAATGAGATTTTTGACGCCCTGGAAATGGGGTAAGATTCCACGCAGAGAGAAACATGGCGTCCAAAAGAACTGACCCTCCCAAATTCGACTCTGACGTTTATACAAAGATCACGCTGAACGATCTTGTGGTGTATGCCGTTTACTTTTTCCATCGGCAGGGAACCGGGATCACCTCCGAAGACGTTATCTCAGCCTGCTTTGTATTGTTCCCAAAAAGGTTTTCCCTCAGGAAATATCCGCACTGGCCCGATTCGGGAATCGTCAGCAGACGGTGGAGCGACTGCAAACGCAGAGGCTACTTGCGCGGAAGCGCCGCCCGCGGATTCCAAATCACAGTAAAAGGGATCAAACGTGCTCAGAAGATTGAGAAGTCGCTTGGCAGGGTTATGAAACCTGTTCCCATACCCCGACCCAAAACAAAAAAGCCTGAGAGCCCGTCGCAATCCATCCATCCTGACTTGAAAGTGCGGGCGCGTAAATACGTCCATTCCGTTGAAACATCCGACGCGTATAAGCATTACAAAAAGAGACTGCCGCTCAATGAGTTCGATTTTAGAAGTCTGTTGTTAGGCACGATGGAATCCCCGCCGACAACACTTGCACGGAATCTTGAGCAGTTCAAGGAATATGTAAGGATCCACGAACGCACCGACCTGCTAAACTTTTTGGAGTTTTGTGAGCATAAGTTCCCGCACCTGCTTGGCACAGCCACGAAGCCGGCTGGGAAGAAGATGCGGAAGACGAGTAAATAAGGAAAGGAATGGAATGGCGATAAGCCGCAAACTTCAGTATGCCGACAGGGTTGCCCTGCAACAGGCGGACCAGGCCATCCGCAAGGATGTTTTGCGCGCTTTGGTTGAGATCATCACCAATAGCAACGATAGTTATTCCCGCCTCGAGGATGAGGGCCTGCACGCCAGCGGTGAGATCATCATTGACGTATTGCGAAAGCACAAGAATTCCGTGATCCGCGTGCGGGATTTTGCGGAGGGCATGGACGATATACGCATGGATAAGGTGGTCGGCACGTACGGTGAAGCGACCAGCGGAATGAAGGAGGATATGCACGTGCGCGGCATGTGGGGACGCGGCCTCAAGGATGCCATCTTCGGTTTGGGATATGGGTATGTCAATTCCGTCCGTGGACACACACTTTATCGCAGTTCCCTGTTGCTCAAAGAGGGTGTCCCGACGTTCGATCTAGATGAACCCATCCCTGCAACCGATGAACTTCGGGAGAAGCATGGAATCCCCGAGGGGAATGGCACCGTGATCGAGATCATCGTCGCGCGCGCAGATGTCAAGATGCCGCAGTTCGAAAACCTGCGCAATTACCTGCAACGACATTTCGAACTGCGCACCATCATGGGAAATCCATCACGGCTCATCATCCTGCGGAATATTGCAGGCGCAGACAGGGTCAAGGATGAGCATGTGCTTTCCTACAAACCGCCGAAAGGTGAAATGGTTTTGGATGAACAGTTCGAGATCGAAGGCTATCCTGCTTCGGCCCATTTGCAATTGTTACGGTCGCAGATTCAACTGTCGACGCGCGGCGAGGAGGGCGATTACGCCGATGCGGGTTTGCTCGTCATCAGCCAGTCCACGGTCATTTCGCTGACCATGCTCAAGTTCGAGAACGATCCGTACGCATCCTTCTTCTATGGCTCCATCGAATGTGATTATTTGCATGATCTTTTGAAGAATGATGAACCTGTGCTGACCGCCACGCGTGACGGCATCAATTGGACTTTGCCGTTTGCGAAGGCGCTGAAACATGCCGTCGAAAGCCGCATCGAGCCGCTGGTGCAGATCGAACGTGAACATGCGATGCAGGACGAGCAGATGAAACTCGACAAGCATCTGCGCAAGAAACTCGATAAGACAGTTCGCGAGTTGAACACGATTGCATCCTCTGAGTTGAGCGAGGGCAGAGAGGCATCTGCAGACGGAAAGAGAATCGAATCGCCTCCCTCCGGACTTGGGTTTTTTCCCGAACGGGTTTTTGTTCAAACGGGACAGACGGTCACACTGACCCTGCGCGCCAGACTATCAGACAGGGTGCATGACGGCGCAACGGTCTTCGTCGTTTCGGACAACCTCGAAGTGGGTGTGTTGACTCCCAGGGTTCAGGTGAGAGCCTTGAAGGAGCATCCCGATCTCGGTATTGCAAAGATTCAAGTGGAGGGAAAACAGGTTGGCAACGAGGGCGTGGTAACAGCCCATCTGGGCGATCATAAGGCAAAGGCGGTGGTGCAGGTTCGGTCGAGGAAAGAGGCGCTGGACGATACCCAGCCCAGGAAGCATCACGGACTCTTCAACGATATCCGGTTCGATGACCGCATGGACCCGCGTCAACGCGTCTACCTGGACCGGGTCAACTCAACGATCGTGGTCGCCACCGCCGCGCCTTCCGTTAAAATCTATCTCGACAGCCAGAACCGCCTGGATACATCCGTGCAGGGACAGGTCCTGCTTGCGGAATTGATCACCGAAGCTGTGTGTCGCGAGATCGCGCGTCAGGGCGTGGAAAGCGGCAGGTTTCTTGCGCCCGAGGGCGCCGAAGCGGACGCGATCCAAAGCCATTTTATCCGGCTGCAGAATCGCTATGCTCATCTGATCCATGCTGCGATTGTGACGGCCGAGTGAGATTTTTGTAGCAGATCAAGATAGGTGATGTACTCGTGATGCAGGATACGATCCTGCCAATTCATAATATGTGGGGTGTCCCGCGCCACGATTTACTCCTCATCGCAGACAGGCGTCCGCGATGAGTGGGGTGGAGAAGCGCTGTGACAAATCCTGAAAATAAACCTTCGGGACGATGTCAGCATGTCTTCCATACATCACTTGGTCTTTATGACAACCTGCCTGAACTCTATTTTTTCTGCAGGCTTCCAGTTTACAACCGCCAGGCTGGAGATGACCAGCAATGTCCCGGCCAGCAATTGCCATGAAAGGTGCTCGTTCAAAAAGAGCACGCCGAAGATGACTCCGCCCACGGGGAAGAGATAGGTCACCAGGGTTGTGCGCGTGGGACCGATCTCGTGGAGCAGGTAATAGAACATCAGCATGGCTACGCCTGATCCCAGGATTCCCAGCCACAATGCCGCTACCCACGTAATTGGCAGGCTGGGCATCAGGAATGGTTTTTCCACGAAGGGCGCAGTGACCCACATGAAGATCGCCGCGGTGACCAGCGGAGATGCGCCGCGCGCCAAGCCCTTTACATGCTGGGTGGTCTTGCGTGCATAGACCGCGCTCCACGCGTAGAAAACGGAGGCAAGAATGACCGCGCCCTGCCCGATCACCGAAGATTGCGAACTGGTCCCCAAATCCTTGCTCATCAACACCACCACACCCGCAAACCCGATCAACAAGCCAAACAACTTTTGTGAGGTGATCCTGTCATCGCTTAACCAGAAATGTGCAATGATGATCGTGAACAACGGCACGGTCGCATTAAGAATGGACGCGACCGCCGAGTCGATGGTCTGCTCACCCCAGGAGATGAGGAAGATGGGAATGGCCAGACTGGTGGGGCCGAGAATTATAAAGGTGCGCCAGGTCTTCCAATCACGCGGCCAGTTCACTTTTTGATACACGGCGATGGCGACCGCCGTCAGCGCGCCGAACAACATACGCAGCGAGACCAGCGCCATGGGTCCAATTTCCTGGATGCCGATCTTGATCCACAAAAAGGATGAGCTCCAGATCAAGCCAAGGATGATGAAGATGGTCCAATGTTTGACTTTCATGTTTTACTCCTAAAATGAAGAACGAATATTGGTTCCTGAATGCCGCACGCCTGCCACACCGGGCAAGCCTATGATCAAGGCAGATGCAAGCACCATGATGGTGATACCCAAAACCAGCGCAGTGCTGGGAAACCTGACGATGCTGAATCCTGGAATGTTCCAAAGATTGCGAACTTTGTCTCTTCGGGGACGAACGAGGTCAACGCGTCAGCCCTGGAAAAAGCCGATAAAACAGAAGCAGCCGTCCTGTGGGAGGAGACGGTGTTCGTCGTCCAGCTAAATGTGATGATAGCGGGGAAGGTCAGATCAGGCTTTTAAAATCTTGCTCATCTGACGAAGTTGCACGCCGCGCAGTTGCGAGGGGTTGAGTCCGAAGGCCTGGTGGAACGCGGTGGAAAAATTGCCATGGTTGGAAAAACCGTAATCGAGGGCGAGCACATCCAGGCGCGCGTGCGGGTTATCGAGCATTTCCTGGGCGGCGTTGAAGAGGCGCAGGCGTTTGAGGTATTGATGGATGGTCATGCCGGTGTTCTGTTTGAAAACGCGGCACAAGTGATACGGGGAAAGATGCACAGCCGATGCGATTTGCTCCAGTTGCGGAGGCGAATGGAGGTGCGCGTTGAGAAAGACTTTCACGGCATGGGTCTGGTTGGCATGCGCACGGCGGGTGTATTCCAAGGCGGGCTTTTGCTGATCTGCATTGTTGTGATACAACGCGCGGATGATCTCATCGGTCAACGTGATGACCTGCTCTTCGATCTGGAGCGGCGACGCCTGATATTTCTCTGCACACAACAACTTATATTGCAGAATTTGAAGTTTTGTATTCAATGTGAGGTGGTTACGTTGAAAAATGTGGCAGGGATTGTCTTCGATCGCGGGATGATATGCCTTGACCATGCCGATCAACAGCGAGGGCACAAACGCAAAGACCGTGGATGAATCGCCACCCCGCACGGGATGCGTAGTATCGTAGGGTTGTCCCTGATTGTAAAACAACACCTGGTTGGGGTCGGCGAGCATGGTGCCGTACGCATCGCGGCGTTCATACGCACCGGCGCGCGGCAATACGATTTGATAACCCTCGGGAATCTCGTCTACGCTATCCTCGCACCCCGGACATTGATAGTCCAGCACGTGCAGCAGCCTGCTCTTGAACAATGTGCGGATGTGAACGTGTGCAGCTGCCATAATGCTTTACTGACGCTGCGCACCCGGGTTTTATTTCGTGGATTTCCCACACCTGAGCACCAGGATGAGCGCCTGTTAAAGCCTCTGCAAGGGCTGTGTTAGAATCTTTTTCGTGACAGCCCAACCTCAACTGGTGCTCGCTTCCAACTCGCCGCGCCGCCGTCAACTGCTCGCCCTCGCCGACTGGATGTTCAACGTCATCGTCGCGGATGTGGACGAAAGCCTGCGCGCGAACGAATCACCTGCCGGGTACGTCTTAAGGCTTGCTGAAACAAAAGCCCGTGCGGTCACCGCGCATGCCGATCAATTCATCCTCGCGGCGGATACCACCGTTGTGGATGGGAATGACATTCTCGGCAAGCCGAAAGATAATGTGGAAGCCTTCGCCATGCTGACGCGTTTACGCGGACGCACGCATCAGGTCTACACCGGAGTTGCCCTGCTTCGTCTGAGCGATAGACTCCTCCTGAAGGAACTCAGCGTTACCGACGTGCCCATGCGCGATTACTCCGATGACGAGATCCATGCCTACATTCAAACCGGCGACCCGCTTGATAAGGCGGGCGCGTACGCGATTCAACATCCGCGTTTTCGCCCGGTCGCGAGCATGAGCGGATGTTACGCCGGTGTGATGGGCCTGCCGATGTGCCATATCGTCCGCATGCTGCGTAAAATGGACTCTCCGCCACATGCCGATGTGCCTGTGAAATGCCAGACTCTGTTGGAGTATCAATGTCCCGTTTCGCGCGCGATCTTGAGTGGTGCGCTGTAGACTCTGGAGTCCAACAGCTTGTTGTTGAACATGCAGGAGCAAACTCCGGCACTCCAGAATTTGAAAGGTAAAGCATGAAATTTTTTCGCTGGTTAAATCTTATCGCCGTGTTTGTATTTCTAACTGCGTGTGGCCCTGATAGTGGCTCGATCATTCCGACACCTACATCGTTACCACAGCCGGTTGTAACTATTCGTCCTGCGCCGGACCCCAGTCTGACGCTCAAGGCTTATCTCGATGCGTTCAAAGCGGATGATTACAACGCCATGTATGGCGCGCTGAGCAAGGTCACACAGGATGCCATTACGCTGGAAGATTTTGCCAAACGCAACCGCGATTCGTTGAATGAAATGAGCGCGAGTTCATTCGATTACGGGATCTCATCATCTCTTGTAAATCCGTACTCCTCCGAAATTGCCTATAAGGTCACATATCATACAGCGCTCGTCGGAGATATCCAGCGCGACATTATTGCAAAACTGGTACTCGAAGGCGATCAGTGGAAATTGAACTGGGACGACGCGCTTATCCTTCCTGAAATGGCAGGCGGGAATGTCCTCAAAATGAATTACAGCATTCCTTCGCGCGGCAACATCTATGACCGCAATGGAGATGTCCTTGCGGCTCAGTCGGAGGTGTATGCTTTTTATGTGATCCCCGGCAACGTGACCGAGGAAAGCCTCGGAACACTGCTTTCGGAGGCCTGGCTGTTATGTGGCATCAACCAGGATTTTCTTGCCAACGAGATCATCAACACGCCCGCGCAATATCCCATTCCGTTGTGTGAGGCGTCTACAGATGAAGCGCAACGCATCCTTTCGATCAGTCCCAGCGGCCTTGGGTGGGATATATATGACTCGCGTTTCTATTTCCGGCGAGGTTCCGCTTCCAATATCCTCGGTTATACACAGCAGGTTCCCAGTGAACAGTTGGAGGAATATCGCCGCCGCGGCTATGCGGGGGACGAATTTGTAGGAAGAGACGGCATCGAGCTCTGGGGGGAGGATTATCTCTCCGGGAAACGCGGTGGTGAATTGTATGTGATCAATCCAACGACCGGTGCCATTGTGACGAAGGTGGGCGAGAGCGCCCCCAAGCCGGCAGATTCGCTCCAACTGACCATTGATCGTAATTTGCAGTATTATGCCCAGGAAGCGCTCAAGGGATTTACCGGCGCGGCCGTGGTCATCGAACGCGATACAGGTCGTGTACTGGCGATGGCTACCTCCCCAAGTTTCGATTCCAATATTTTCGCGCCGGGTAATCCCAACGGATCAGCACAATATTCCGAGTTGCTCCAAACAAACCAACCCTTCCTCAACCGCGCGGCACAGGGACAATATCCACTGGGCTCAGTGTTCAAGATCATCACCATGTCGGCCGGTATGGAAAGCGGACTGTATGTCCCTGAAACGGAATATGATTGTCAATACGATTGGACGCGCGCGGGCGAGGTACGCTATGACTGGACATGGCAGCACTGCCAGGACCGATTGAGTTCAGGTCGGGAATGCAATACATCAGACAGCCAACCGTCCGGTTTGCTGAACCTTTCCCAAACCTTGATGCGTTCGTGTAATCCGTTCTTCTGGGATGTGGGTTACACCCTCTACGAGAACAACCGCCCAAATGATATTGCGAACATGGCGCGCGCTTTTGGTTTGGGACAACTCACAGGCATTGAACAAATTCCGGAACAGCCTGGGCAGATCATTGACCCTCCCACCGTGCTGGATGTTGTTAATCAAGCCATTGGGCAGGGCGACGTACAGGTGACGCCGTTACAAGTTGCCAGGTTCATTGCCGCACTCGGCAATGGCGGAACATTGTACCGCCCGCAGTTGGTCGAAATGATCGTGCCTGTCGAAGGCGCCTCAACGACAATTTTCAAACCAGTGGCGCAGGGCACATTACCTATTCTGCCCTTCCGTTTGGAGCTTCTCAAGGAAGCGATGATCAGTGTCGTGAAAAATCCACTCGGCACGGCGTCTTTTCGATTGCGCGGTTTGCAGATCCCCGTGGCTGGGAAAACCGGTACTGCCGAATCAGGCGATGTATATCCACACGCCTGGTTTGCAGGCTATACTATGAACAGTGAAAACAGTAGTTTGCCCGATATTGCCATTGCAGTTGTGCTTGAATATCAGGGTGAGGGTTCCGATTTTGCCGCACCGATCTTCCAGCGCATTGTGGAAACCTATTACTATGGCGAGCCGCGGACTCGATTATGGTTTGAGGCGAGTATACTTGGTCCAACACTTACTCCCACGCCCTTTGGCGGAATCCCAACTGAGACGCCGGAGCCGGAATAGCACGGTGAATATTTGACGGACGAAAAAATATTACAAGGGTTGATCATCAAAGCCCAGTCTGGTTTCTTTACTGTAGAGACCGGGCAGGGTTTTGTTGTTTGTCAATTGCGCGGCAAGTTGAAACGGGGCAGGGCCATGGGTGACATTGCCGCTCTTGGAGATAAGGTTCGGGTCACCGTGGGGGCAGACGGAAGCGGGGCGATAGAAGAGGTCGAAGAGCGCAAGCAGGCTATCGTCAGGCTTGACCCGAGGCCTCAGGGTCAGTATCAACAAGTTCTGCTGGCAAATGCCAATCAGGCCGTCTTCGTCTTCGCGTGCGCGCATCCGCATCCCAAATTAAGAATGTTGGACCGCTTCCTCGTCATCGCTGAAAAACAACGCGTGCCTGCGGTCATTGTCGCAAATAAAACTGATCTTGTGGAAAATGCAAAAGAGATTTTTGGTTTGTATGAGCCGCTGGGTTATCGCGTGATCTATACCTCAACCAAAACCGGCGCGGGCGTTGATGAATTGCACGATACGTTAAAGAATAAAATTTCTGCGCTCGCAGGACCGAGCGGTGTGGGGAAATCGTCCTTGCTGAATGAGATCCAGCCCGGGCTGGGACTCGCGGTCAATGAGATCAGCAAAGTGATGGACAAGGGCCGGCATACGACAGTGACGCGTCAGATGTTCCCACTGGTGGATGGCGGCTATGTGGCTGATACGCCGGGCTGGAAGTCGCTGGCGTTGTGGGATACCGAGCCGGAGGAGATGGAAGCGTATTTCCCTGAATTGCGCGAGCTGGTGCAGAATTGTCAGTTCAGTGATTGCTCGCATACGCATGAACCCAATTGCGCGGTGTTGACTGCCGTGAAAGATGGGCGCGTGCATCCTGAACGCTTTGATTCTTTTTTGCGGTTGCGGGCGGGACAGGAATAATAACCAGTGATTGGTAATGGGGAATTGGTAATTGACGATTTGCGATTGACGATTTACGATTCATATTCGTTGGTTGAGTAGCGTTCGTTGCATATCGAAACCAACAGGTTAGAAAAATACTTCTGTAACATGGTGGTTTCGATACGTTCTCGCTACGCTCGAAACTACTCAACCACCGGTGTAAATAAAATTTATTCTGATGAACAATAACTGGAATCTGATCGGTCACGAATGGGCTGTAGACATGTTGAAGAAACATGCTGCCAACGGGACAACGCGTCATGCGTATCTTTTCGCTGGACCTCCCGGGCTGGGCCGTCGCACGTTAGCCTTACGTTTCGCCCAAGCATTGAACTGCCAAATGCCCATGGCAGAGGGAATCCCGTGCGGCGGAACATGCCGCGATTGCAGACAGATCGAAGCCATGCAACACGCCGACTTGACGATCATCCAGTCTGACTCTGAAGGCGGGACGCTAAAGGTGGATCAGATCCGTGAAGCGCGGCGTACGTTGACTTTCAAGCCATATCAATCAAAATATCGGGTGTCCGTCTTTTTGCGTTTTCAGGAAGCTAATGATTCAGCCAGCAATGCCCTGCTCAAAACATTGGAGGAAGCGCCCTCGTTTGCAGTGTTAATTCTCACTGCTGATAATCCCGAACAATTGTTGCCAACCATTGTCTCAAGATGTGAAGTATTGCGGTTGAGACCGTTGAAAGTTGAGATGGTCCAGAGAGAATTGGAGACCAGAGGATTGGAGCTTGGGCGCGCAAAGTTGATCGCCCACATCTCCGGAGGCAGGTTTGGATATGCCCTGCGATTAATTGAAAACGATGCCTTGCTCGAACAACGCGAAGAACGCTTGAATGACCTGCAGAATTTGATCTCTGCTTCGCGTGTCCAAAAGTTTGCGTATGCAGATAAACTGAGTAAGGATAAGGATGGGATGCGTCAAGCCGTCCTGATCTGGCTCTCGTATTGGCGTGACGTGATGTTGCGAACCGCGCAAGCCGGGACTCCGCTGGTCAACGTGGATCGCAATATGGAGATCGAAGACCTGGCAAGCCGCATGGATCTATCGTCTGCGCGGCTGGTGGTTAGTGGACATGAAAACGTCCTGGAAAAGATGGATCGAAATGTGAATTCAAGGATGCTGGCAGAAGTCTTATTGCTGGACTTGCCGCGCATATAAGCCAGACATCAAACCCCTTAATAGCAAGATAAGAACATATTTTTTATCAGCCCAACCCCTTTATCATTTTACACAATGTTCGATTCACTTTATCCCCAGGCCGACCGACTCCGATTCCCCGCAGATATTGAAGCGCAATTTCGCGAAGATTATCGCGTCAACACCCTGCCCACCACGCGTCTGGCGTTGGTCCTCGGTTTCTTTTTATATTCAGTGTTTGGGATCCTGGATATTTACGCAGTTCCGCTTTCCAGAAATATTGTCTGGTTTATTCGGTTTGCGGTTGTTTGTCCACTGATTGTTGTTGCCTTCATAACAACGTACACAACTCTTCTTCAAAAATACGCCCAGGCCTTTATGACTTTCGTGGTGGTGATAGCCGGTCTGGGAATCATTGTCATGATCGCGATCATGCGTGAAGCCGAACTCGGAAGCAGATTCTATTTTAGCGGCCTTCTACTGGTTTCCATGTGGGCTTATGGATTGTCGCGCCTGCGTTTCTGGCACGCGATCCTGGCGAACCTGATCATCATGGCAGGCTACGAATTTGTCAGCATCGGGATCAAACAATTACTGGACACTGAAACCGGCATCGTGATGTTTACCATTCACAATTTTTTCTTTCTCGGCGCGAATGTGATCGGCATCGTCACCAGCTACAATCTTGAAAGATACACCCGCCGGGACTTTCTGCAAAAATACACCATTCAGATGCAACGCGATCAGGCTGACGATCTGCTTTACAACATCCTGCCCAGGCGGATCGCCGAAAAATTGAAACAGAGAAAAGGGACCATTGCTGAGGAATTTAGCTCCACCAGCGTATTATTTGCCGATATCGTGAACTTCACACCCATATCCGCAAATTTTGGTCCGTATGAAGTTGTGCATATGCTTAACGAACTTTTTTCCCGTTTCGATGAACTCGTGGATAAATACGGTGTTGAAAAGATCCAGGTCGCGGGTGATGATTACATGGCCGCGGCTGGCGTCCCCACACCGCGGCCCGATCACGCAGCTGTCCTGGCGCGGCTGGCACTCGACATGTTGAAATATGTCGAACGCGAAGAATTTCTGAATGGCCGGCATACCATCGAGATCCGCGTTGGCATCAATTCAGGTTCGCTGATCGGGGGCGTGATCGGACGTAAAAAATTTTTCTACGCCTTATGGGGCGATATGGTCAACACTGCCAGCCGCATGGAAAGCCATGGCATCAGCGGTAAGATCCAGATCACGCGCGATACGTACGAACTGCTCAAGGATGATTTTGAATGTGAATACATTGGTGAGATCCCCGTCAAGGGCAAAGGCCAGATGGAAGTCTGGCATCTTATCTCTGAAAAAAGGAACGGCAGCCATGCCTGAATCAACTCTCGCAAAAAAGATGAAGCTCAAACCCGGTTCACGCGCCGCGGTCATCAAAGCGCCGGAAAATTATCTGAATGAATTGGAACACGACTCTGAAATCTCGCAAAAACTAAGCGGCACGTTCGACTGGATTCAGGTCTTTGCAAGGAACAGGGATGAACTCGATTCGCTCGCCCCCAGAGCTGCTTCGGCTCTCAAACCTGACTCGATCTTATGGCTTTCCTTCCCCAAAGGGACATCCAAGATCCAGACCGATCTCACCCGCGACAAAGGCTGGGATGTTTTAAAGGAATTGGATTTGAAATTTATCACGTTGATCTCTGTCAACGAACAGTGGTCCGCATTTGCGTTGCGACCGTACAAAGAAGGCGAAAAGAAACAGTCGTTTCGTTAAAGGAGAATAAATCATGAGCATTCCCGATCTGCCAACCGTCCCCGAAATTAGTGCACAATCCAAAAGCGGACTCAAATATCACATCATGGGCACTGTCCAACAGACGCTGGCTGTGGATTTGCAGCCCGGTCAAACCGTGTTTTCCGACACCGGCGCGATGTCATGGATGACTGCCACGGCCAACATGAACACGACCTCTGCTGGAGGATTGGGCGGCATGTTGAAGCGCGCAGTCTCTGGCGCAACCGCTTTCATTATTGATTTCACTGCCAAGGGCGCGCCGGGCCAGGCGGCGTTCAGCACGGATTTCCCCGGCAAGATCCTGCCGCTTGAGTTGGAGGCGGGCCAGTCCGTCATCATGCATAAGCATGCCTTCCTATGTGCCGAGAAAAGCGTCAAGCTCGATATCTTTTTCACGCGCCGGCTCGGCGTTGGGATGTTCGCGGGCGAGGGTTTCATCCTGCAAAAGCTGACCGGTCCCGGTATGGCATTCGCCGAATTGGACGGCGACGCGATCGAATATCATCTACAGCCGAACCAAGTGATGCGCGTAGAACCTGGGCACGTCGCCATGTTCGAAAGCACGGTCACGTTCAACGTGGAAATGATCCAAGGACTCGCCAATATATTCCTCGGCGGCGAGGGACTTTTTCTCGCCACGCTCAAAGGGCCTGGACGCATTTGGCTGCATTCCATGACGGAGAGCAAGATGGCACAACGACTGGCGCATTTCATGCCGTCGCATAAATCAGGTTAATTAAAGTGACTGTCACTTCAGGAGCATCTTATGTGCAGAAGCATCAAAACATTACGAAACGCGGAAGTCCCCGCCACGGAGGAGGAAATCCGCGCGGCGGCGTTGCAGTTTGTGCGCAAAGTGAGCGGCTATCGCAAGCCGTCAAAGGTCAACGAAGCGGCATTTGAGAGGGCGGTGGAGGAGGTGGCGCTAGTGACACAGAAATTGCTGGAAAACCTAAAGATGAAGAACTCTGATTCGGTGCAGATCTTGTCTTAATCAAAAAGGACAAAATGCCTTCAATAAGTGAAAAACATCTGGGGCGAGTCCGACATGTTTGTAGTACTCTGCCTGAGTGTACGGAAAAACTCTCGCAAGGCGAGCCCACCTTCTTTGTGCGCAAGAAAGTGTTTGCCATGTTTGCGAACAATCATCACAATGACGGTCATATTGCGGTGTGGGTGCCTGTGTCGCCGGGTCTTCAACCTGTGCTCATCGAAGCCTCACCGGAGAAATTCTTCAAACCGCCATATGTGGGAGTCCGCGGCTGGGTTGGCATCGACCTTGACCAGATCAGCGACGAGGAGTTGGATTCCTATTTGCGCGAAGCCTGGTGGCTGGTTGCACCGAAAAAATTGCAGTCCATGATCTGAACATTTGTTATCAACAATTGATCCAAAAAGTGGATGGCAAACATCCTCCACTTTTTTGGTTATTAGGCGGAACCTATTACATGGGATTGGTGTAATAGATGTGAATCCGAAAGGAGGCATCTGTGCCCAAACTACACCTCTTTTTCTTAATCATCATTCTCACATCCTTTCTAACAGGCTGTGCTGGAAATGCGGCGGCGCAAGCGAAAGAAGTTGAACCTGTCAGCGTGCCTGAAAAAGTGGAATCGACACCAACTCTTGAGGTCGTGTTAAAGGATCTGCCCGCGAGTTGCCCATTGACCGTTCCACAGGAACAAGATTTCGTGCCGCCTGCGCCGTACGATTCACTTGGTTTCATAGGACATTTCTGGTTCGGTTCCAATTCTCTGTGGACGGAAATCCCGGATAATGGCATATGGGAAGGGTTGCCACACAATCTGGAAGGTTACACTCAAAAAGTGTTCTGGTGGCGCGATGGATATGTCTGGAATGAGGAGCCTGAACCGAAACTGGTTGTTACAGGTGAAAGACTGGATGCACATGCTCCGCTGCTTAATGTTTCAAAAGCGACAAATGCCTATGCAGGCGATATAGGATCTGCCATGTTGGTCGGCGTGGACTTTCCGACACTCGGCTGTTGGAAGATCACAGGAAAATATAATGATGCCGAACTCAGTTTTGTAGTGTGGGTCGCGCCGTAAAATCGGGAGCAATAAAAGAGTGGATAGCAAACGCCATCCACTCTTTTGGATTTGGTGGGAACTTATTACAACGGAGCGGGGTAATAGCTGTGAATCCGAAAGGAGATATCCATGCGTAGACTGTATTTCATTCTCTCAATACCTGTTCTCGCGTTGCTGTTGACAGGCTGTACTGGCAATGCGATTGCTCAAGCGAATGAAGTCGCGCCAACGACCACCTCCTGAAGTAATATCGAATATTTCTCCCGCAGACTGTCCGGTAACAACAG
>Ga0137338_1000017_pt1 | contig 28185 bp, 25 predicted proteins | sample EasRivERMLT366_2_FD_104770 | JGI IMG/M metagenome (GOLD analysis project Ga0137338, IMG submission 104770) | Soil microbial communities from meander-bound floodplain in the East River, Colorado, USA - East River MetaG ERMLT366_2 | ecosystem: Environmental > Terrestrial > Soil > Floodplain ...
CCGTACCTGCACCTATGCGGCTGATCTTCGCCCCATGACCCGCGCGGCATTGCAGAAGCGGGGGTTGATCTGATCAAACCAATGTCCGGTATTCAACTAACAAAATAGAGGGGTTTATTTTTACCGAAGGTCAGAACAATCTCAATACCGCTTCACTTGCCCAGGTAAATAAAAATCCCGGCACGAGGCTGAATACAACAGTGAGCACGGCGGTTGCACCAGTGGAAAGGTCGAGCCAGGTTTCACGTTCAACTGCGGGGTCGCCTTCGCGCATGTACATGTTCACGACCACGCGCAAGTAATAGAATGCGGAGATGAGGGAAGTCAACACGCCGATGATGGCAAGCCCATAAAATTCACCATCTATCGCGGCACGGAAGAGATAAAACTTACCCACCATGCCAAGCGTCGGCGGGAAGCCGATCAGTGAAAGGATGAAAACCGTCATCGCGGCGGCGAGGGCGGGATATTTTTTCGCAAGTCCGGAGTAATCGGTCAACGTCAAGCCTTTGCCTGCTTTTGTTTCAAGAGCAATCACCACACCCCACGCGCCGAAGTTTGTCACCGCATAGGATATGAGATAGAACAAGCCCGCAGCGATTGACGTAGAGGCAACTTTAGGATCGGGGTCCCCATATGGCACGAATGCCATGAGGATGTAGCCCGCGTGTGCAATGCTGGAATATGCCAGCATACGTTTGATGTCCGCTTGCGAGATGGCGATCACATTACCCACGATCATGGTCAATGCAGATAAAGCCCAGAGGACGTCGGTCATACTAGGAGCAAGGTACGGGAATGCTGTTGCAAACACACGCAGCAACGCCGCGAAACCTGCGATCTTCGCGCCGGATGACATGAACGCTGTCACTGACGTTGGCGCGCCTTGATAAACATCGGGAGTCCACATGTGGAATGGAACTGCCGCGACCTTGAAGCCGAATCCGATCAGGAGCAAGGCTGCGCCAACGACTAAAAGACCAGAAGTTCCTGGAGAAAAAGCGGGCGCCATCTTACCACCTAAATCAGCTTGTGCAATGACACTTAGTGCTGTGCTACCAGTCGCTCCGAAGATGAGGGCGATCCCGTAGACAACAAATCCAGTCGAGAAAGCGCCGAGCAGGAAATACTTCATGCCGGCTTCTTCTGATTCAAGTTTAGGTAGCGCAAACGCAGCGAGCACATACAATGGGATGGAAAGTAATTCGAGGGCAAGGAAGACGATGATGAGGTCAGAGGCTTGTGCCATAAGCATCATACCGGTGACGCTGAAGAGCAGGAGGGTGTAATATTCGCCGCGCTCGATGCCCATGCGTTTGACGTAACCGTAGGCGAGGGCGACGCCGAGCAAACCGCTGACGAGCAGGAGGGCGTTGACGAAGGTCGAGAAACCATCGAGTACGACCATGTTATTGAAGGCGACACGCTCAATGCCGACCTGCGCGAGGGTAAAGCCGAGTGTGACCGCCAACCCCAATGCCGCAAGCAATGCTGTGAGGCTTTTGCGATCCTTCGGAATAAAGAGGTCAACAAGTATGAGCACACATGCCCAAACGGTAAGGATGGTGTAAGGGAGAATTGTTTGGAAGTCGAGTTGAGTCATAAATCGCTTTCAGCAATTAGCGATTAGCAGTTAGCTCCTGGCTAAAGGCCAAACGCTGACGGCTTTAGGGAATGGGCAACATCTTCACCAAATTCTCAACGGCGGGAGCCATGAGGGCAAAGAAAGGTTTGGGATAAAGACCGATCCAGAAAATGAAAATGAGCAAAGGCACAATGGTGATCAGTTCGCGGGCATTCAGGTCGCGCAAAGCATGACCGTGCTTCTTGACTTCCTCCACGATCTCGCCTTGCGGACCGAGGAACATCTTCTGGAACATGTAGAGGATATACACAGCCGCCATGATGACTCCCAGCGCAGAGATCGCCGCATACCATGGGTTACCAATAGCCTGTGAACCGAACGCTCCCAGCAAAATGGTGAACTCACCCACGAAGCCGTTAAGACCGGGGAGTCCCATCGAGGAGAGTGAGACGATGAGCATGATCGAACCAAATATCGGAGTGATCTTCCACAAACCGCCATAGACTTTGATCTCGCGCGTGTGAGTCTGTTCGTAGATCATGCCGACGAGCAGGAACAAAGCACCCGTACTAATGCCGTGATTGATCATTTGTAGAATGGCGCCTGCGATGCCTTCGGGGTTCATCGCAAAGAGACCAAGCATCACAAAGCCCAAATGACTCACAGATGAATAGGCAACCAGTTTCTTGACATCAGCTTGCGCGTACGAAACTGCTGCGCCGTAAATAATACCAATGGTCGCGAGGAGCGCGATCCACGGGGCGGCTTTGACTGCGGCATCAGGGAACAACGGGAGATTGAAACGCACGAAACCATACGTACCCATCTTCAACAGAACACCTGCGAGGATTACAGAACCAGCGGTCGGCGCTTCGACATGGGCATCGGGCAACCATGAATGTAAGGGCCACATTGGCACCTTGATGGCGAATGCGGCAGTGAACGCTAGGAAGAGCCACCATTGAATACCCTCAGGGATATTATGTTGTGCAATTAATTCGGGAACAGAGAAAGTTTGTCCGTAGATGCCGAGCCATAGGATGGCGAGCAGCATCAAAATGGAACCAGCCATCGTATAGAGGAAGAACTTCACCGCGGCATAGATGCGGCGCGGTCCACCCCAGATGCCGATCAGGAAGTACATCGGCACGAGTGTGAATTCCCAGAAGATATAGAACAGGAACAAATCCTGCGCAAGGAACACGCCGGTCATACCAACTTCCAACAATAGGAAGAAGATCATGAAATCTTTGACGCGGTTTTCTACGGCGGTCCATGTGGAGAGGATCGAAATCGGCGTCAGGAACGTAGTGAGCAAAACGAGCAATATGCTCAAGCCATCCAGGCCGAGATGATATTGGATGTTCCAGCCAGCCACGGTGATCCAGTCGTATTTGGCGACCAGTTGCAGGCTGGGATTCGAAGCGTCGAACTTCGTCATCAGCACCCAGAGCGAAATGCCAAAGGTGATCAACGTTGTGACAAGGGTTGTCCAGCGCAAAGCATTCTTGTTATCGCTAGATATGAAGAATAAGATCAACACACCCAACAGCGGGAAGAATGTCAGCAGAGTAAGCGGTTGCAAAAGAAATTCCATGTTCTATCCTCTATGCCTTTGCTCAGCGGGGTCTCAGACCCCGCCGGAGCATGGAAAGTATTATTTCAAAATCAAATACCCAAGAATAAAGACGACACCCAATAATACGGATAGCGCGTACGAACGCACGAATCCATTCTGGACCTTGCGGAGGGTCGCTGAAAAAGATTGCGTCGCGGTGCCCAACCAGTTTGCGAAGGCGTCAATGCCTTTTTGATCGGCGTAATCATTGAGGGCAATGTTGCTGACCCAGTTATACGTCCCGGCAATGACGGCCTCGTGGAACCAATCATGCCAGAACTTCCAATCGATCACATCGGCAAGGAAGTAGGAGATTTTTGTATACGGCGTAAGGAGGATGGTTTGATAGATCTCATCCACGAACCATTTGTTTTCCATACCTGTGAACAAAGCGCCGAGCGGCTTCTTCAACGGATCGATCTGACCCGCCTTGAGCGGATTGCGTCCGTAGATGAGCCATGAGAACAAAATTGCGAGCAAGGCGAGTACAGTTGAAATTCCCGCGACCTGTAAATTGAGCGGCAGTGACTCCACTTCATGAAGTGTATGTTCGAGCCAGTGACCCAAATTATGAAAACCTTCAAATGGAAGATTGAGCGCGCCACCGAGCAGGGATAAAGCTGCAAGCACCATCAATGGAATAGTGATGATGGGTTTGCTTTCCTCTGCATGTGCGGCGGCTTCATGTCGAGCCTCACCGAAGAAGACCATCCAAATCTGACGTCCCATATAGAAAGCCGTAAAGAATGCCGCGATGGTCAACAGTCCGTACACAACGGGATAATGCAAACTTGCATCCAGAAGAATTTCATCCTTCGACCAGAACCCCGCAAACGGGAAGATACCTGCAAGCGCAAGCGTGCCGATCATATAGAGCCAAAACGTGACCGGCATGGTCTTGCGAAGTCCGCCCATGTTGCGCATGTCTCCAGGATCAAACGCTTCGGCATGCGCTTCGTGATGTTCTGCCTTCTTGTTGTTCTTCCTGCTTTTGCCATGATCATCGTGATGCGCATGAGCCAAATGGTGGTGTCCACGCTCGAGTCCGAGAATGACCGAGCCAGCGGAGAGGAAGAGTAAAGCCTTGAAGAAGGCATGCGTAATGAGATGGAACATCCCTGCCACATAAGCGCCCATACCCACGGCTGCGACCATGAAACCAAGTTGTGAGATGGTGGAATACGCCAGCACCTTCTTGATGTCATATTGACCAACTGCAATCGTAGCGGCAAAAAGTGCCGTGATCGCACCTGTCATTGCAACGATGTATTGCGCCTCTGGCACCAGCGTATACAGTTCAGCCGAACGCGTGACGAGATACACGCCCGCAGTCACCATCGTCGCGGCATGGATCAACGCTGACACCGGCGTCGGACCTGCCATCGCGTCCGGTAACCAGACGTACAGAGGGAGTTGCGCAGATTTACCAGCAACACCCACGAGCATGAATAAAGTGATTGCAACTATGATCCCAGGTGCGGCATGTTGCGCGGCTTCAAAAACTTCATCGAATTGAAAACTGCCAAACTGCCAGAACATGATGAAGCCCGCGATGAGAAAACCAAAATCGCCAACACGGTTGGTGATGAAGGCTTTCTTTGCGGCATTCGAATTCGCCCACGATGGACGCGCAAGCGTATCCATCTCATACCAGAAGCCGATCAGCAGGAAGGAGCAAAGTCCCACGCCTTCCCAGCCAACAAAGAGCATCAGATACGAGTCGCCACTGACGAGGATCATCATGGCGGCAATGAACAGGTTGAGGAAAATGAAGAAGCGCTGGAACCGCCCCAAGTCATTTTTGAAGCGGACGTCTTCGTGCATATATCCGATGGCGTAGATATGGATCAGAGTCCCAACGCCCGAGACTACCAGCATCATGGTGGTGGATAACGAGTCGATGCGGAAGGTCCAATCGAGTTCGAGAGTCCCGATATGAATCCACTCGGCAAGTCGCCAGCGCAACATCTCACCCTCGTTGACTGAAACCGAAAACGCCAACAACACACTGACAATGAATGCTGTCCCTGACGCAAGACTCGCAACTGTGCCGATAGCTTTTTCGCCCCAGGAATGTTTTGCAAACCAATCACCCAAGATGATGTTGATCAACAAGCCGAGGACCGGTGCGAACACCAGCAACGGAGCGAGGAAGAAAAATCCTGTATTTACTGTTTCGCTTAAGTGCATAACTTCTCTTTTATCTTTTATCGGTGGTCGAGTAGACACGAGCGATAGCGAGTGTCATATCGAGACCACCAGTTGGAATCCAACTTATTATTTTCAGATTAGTGGTGGTTTCGATACGGGCTTCGCCCTACTCAACCACCGAATAGACTAGCCCTTCAAACTGCTTATCTGGTCCACGTCAATACTGCGCTTGGACTTGAAGATCTCCACGATCAATGCCAGTCCCACAGCAACCTCCGCCGCGGCGACCGCAATCACGAAGAACACGAAGATCTGTCCGCTGAAAGATTTGATGGCACTGCTGAACGCGACGATGGCAAGATTGGAGGCGTTCAACATTAGTTCAATCGACATGAAAATAATAAGCGCATTGCGGCGGATGAGCACACCGGTCACACCGATGGTGAACAGGATCGCCGAAAGAATGATGTAATAATTAATTGGGATCATGACTTGCGTTCCCCTTTCTCTTTTTTGGTCAAGGTGATCGCGCCGACCATGGCGACCAGCAACAATATGGAGGTCACTTCAAACGGCAGGAGATATTGATTGAACAAGACCATACCCATCTCACGCAGGTTATCCATGGAGTTAACTGCCACCTCTGGTTGCAGGATGTCGCCAGCCGGACGAGCCTTTGTAATCAGCAGGTATGTCGCTTCGATGGCAAGTACGAATCCCAACCCGATTGCCAACGGCTTCTGCCAGGGTAATACTTCCGTTTTCGGGAGCGCATCTGCACCCAGCAACATGATCACGAACAGGAACAACACCATGATCGCGCCGGCGTAGACTGTGATCTGTGCCATGGCAATGAAGGGCGCGCCCAGCAACAGATAGAACACCGCCACAGTGGTAAAGTTCAACACCAGGAACAATGCAGAATAAACTGCGTTGCGACTCAGCAACATGCCAAGCGCTGTGGCGATGGCAGCTAATGCAAGAATGAGGAAGAGGGCTAAATCGAGGGTCATAATTCTCTCTAAGAGTAATTGGTAAATAGTGATTACTACTTACCAATTACCAGTCTCTAATCTTATGGGTCTTTCATCTCCGGCACTGAACGAGTGAACACCTTGGGCTCAACTTTCTGTGGAGTCAACATATTTTGAGTGGGGACGGGTTCGAGCAAACTCTCTTTTGTATAGATCGCGGAACGGCGGTCATAGAAGGAGAGTTCGTAATTATCACCGAGCACAATCGCTTCGGTGGGACAGGCATCTTCGCAATAGCCGCAGTAGATACAGCGCAGCATATTGATCTCGTAGGTGGAGGCATACCGCTCTCCGGGCGAGAAGCGTTTTTCATCCGTGTTCTCGGAGGCCTCCACGAAGATCGCGTCCGCAGGGCAGGCTGCCGCACAGAGCGAACATCCAATACATTTTTCGAGACCGTTGTCATAGCGCTTCAACACATGCCGACCACGGAAACGCGGACGAACTTCCCGTTTCTGTTCGGGGTATTGAAACGTAACAGGTTTTTCGAACATCATCTTGATTGTGGTGCCGAGACCACGTACAAGTTCAATCACCGGATCAAGCGCGCTCATAGACTTTTCTCCTCAACTCACGATAAACCATCGCAACAGTAAATAAACCAGCCAGTATCGAAGCAACAGGAATCCCCAAATAATAATACAGGTTATTATGGAGTTCCTGCTGAAGCACAATTCCCGTCGCTGTGATGAAGGTGATCGCCAATGATAACGGGAGCAGGATCTTCCAGCCGAAAGACATCAAACGGTCATAACGGACGCGAGGCCAGGTGGCACGCACCCAGATCATTGCGAAAAGCAAAAGAACAACTTTGATGAACAAATACACGGGTCCAAGCAGTGGATACTTATCCACGAAGGGCCCAAGGAAACCACCGAAATATATTGTCGCCGTAATCGCGCAGACCACGATCATCTTCTGATATTCCGCCATGAAGAATAATGCGAACTTCATACCTGAATATTCGCTGTGATAACCGGCCGTCAATTCCTGTTCGGCTTCGGGCATATCGAAGGGCGCGCGGTTCACTTCTGCAAGGGTCGCGATCCAAAAGATGATCGCGCCCACAGGCTGGACCACCACGAACCATAGCTCTTTTTGCTCACTAACAATATCCAACATGCGCATGGAGTTTGCCAGAATAATACTGGTTACAAACGAAAACCCCAGCGCCAGTTCATAAGAGATCATCTGCGCGGAGGAACGCAAGCCGCCGAGCATCGCATATTTATTATTCGATGACCAGCCCGCCAGCACGATCCCATATACTGCAATGGATGCGATCGACATCAAATACAACACGCCCACATTGATATCGGCAACGTATAAGTCAACAGTCCGCCCAAAGAAATTGAACTTTGTACCCCACGGAATGACCGCCGCGATAATGATCGAAGGCACCAGTGTGATCACGGGAGCCAGGAAGAAAACGATCTTGTCTGCCTTTCCAGGCGTCAGCTCCTCTTTGAAGAACAACTTCACCGCGTCCGCGATCGGCTGAAGCAAGCCAAATGGTCCAGCGCGATTCGGCCCGATACGTGATTGCATGCGTGCCAATGCACGGCGTTCATACCAGGTGAGATAGGCAAAGCCTGTCAACAATGCCAGCGTCACCACCAGCCCCTTGATAAACCATTCAAGCCATTGTGTCCAATCCGAGATCATGCCTTCACCCTCACCGCCACAGGTTCGCGGATCGCAATGCCCATACTACGCGGCACCAATGCGACCCCCACCGAGATCGTGTCATCCAACTTCACAACTGCTTCGCCGCTCACACCATTGAAACTGACGTTCACAGTCTGCCCGGCTATCACACCCAAATTCTGCGCGGCCTCGGGGTGCAGTGAGATACTCGCCTCACCAATTCGTTCATGCAATAATTCTGCAGACATGACGGTCGTGCCGCGGTCATATAACTTGGTGATTGGCACAGCCAATAATTCTTTTTCTTTTGGACGTGGAGCCGCTTCTCGCGAAGCGTGGACCCGGGATATGCTTACCTTTTCCCCGCGCCCTGCCGCAGCTGACAAATGTACGCCCATGCCCTGTGTGTTCTCATAGGTCGTGCCACCGTAATACAAGTCACCGCGCCCGACGATGGGCCACTGCGGTTTGACTTCAGCAAGCCTGGCGTAATTTAACCCTTCAAACGATTTCACGGACTCGGACAGAATATCGAACAAGGCTGTGATCGATGTGCCTTCAAGAATAACTCCCATATGACGCGCGATCTGGGATGTGATCGAGAAATCAGGTTTGGCTTCACCGGTCACGGGCACAGCAGGATAAAAACGTTGTACACGGCGTTCGCCAGAGGTGAGTGTGCCTTCACGTTCAGTAAAAGCCTGGGCAGGGAGAACAACATCTGCAATCTCTGTCGTTGCGGTTTCGATCACATCCTGCACGGCAACGAACTCAGCGCCTTCAAGGGCCTTCGCCAGTTTCGGGTCATCCGCAACCGGGTCGGCGCCGACGATATATACAGTTTTACCCTTGAGAGTCTTCGCCAAATCTTCTTCGACCTTGAAACCAATTTCCCACGCGCCCTGGTCGTTCGCGCGTTCCCACACACCGATGAGTCCGTTGTTGGGTTTGCCAACGTGTTCAGTCTCATACAACAATTTTGCACATGCAGATCCGAGCCCGGCTGAACCAGCCAGGCCAATGCCATCACTGCCATAAAGAATGACCGCGTTTTCGGCATTCATGAACGCGTCACTGACCTTGCTCTTCCTGCCAAGATCTTGAACAGTCTTCGCTTCATCGCCATGGGCATAACGAACAACGAACGAAGCAAAACGATCAAGCTTGGTCTCACGGGCATTTAACACGACCAATGTTGCACCGCGTTCTGCGGCTTGCTTCACACGCAGATACCAGATAGGCGCTTCTTCATATAGATCAGATGCAACTACAACGATAACTGTGCCTACACCCATTTTTGCAAAGTTTGTGCCCGCGCCCACACCCACCAGCGATGTCAATTCACCGCCAGCCATGTCAGAATACAAATAGGCTTTGCCTTCAGAATGATCGGCGAGTGTCTTTAAGTTGAACAGATCTTCGTTTGAGAGTCTACCCGAAGCCAGAATGACAAAATCCTTTTTGGCTTTGAGGAAGTTGTCTGCAGCAATTTTTGTCGCGGCGTCCCACGAAGTGCGCGAAAGCTTCTTGTCCTTGCGGACTTGCGGCTTCGTGAGTCGCTTCTTACTCTCTGCATAGTGATACGCAAAGCGACCTTTATCGCACAACCAAATTTCGTTCACTTCTTCGTTCTGTCTTGGCATCACGCGTTTGACAACCACATCACCGCCTGATTTTGCTTCGCGGCGTGTGTTCAATGTAGTGTTGCAGCCAACAGGACATTGCGTACAAATGGAAGCCTGTGCATCCAACTCCCACGGACGTGCGCCAAAGCGGAAGTCCGCAGTCGTCAACGCGCCGACAGGGCAGATGTCTGAGGTATTGCCCGAGAAAACCGAATCAAACCCGGGGTCCGAAAGAGAGACGATTTGCATCGAGCGTCCGCGTTCATCGAAGCCGATGACTGAGTCGCCTGCGATCTCATCCTGAAAACGGATACAGCGCGCACACTGGATACAGCGCTCGCGGTCCAGATAGATCAATTCACCCAGCGGAACCATCTTATCGAGATGCAATTTTTCATTATAAATAAAGCGGCTTTTGCCGGGACCATGTGCCATCGTCAAATTTTGCAGTGGACATTCACCACCCTTATCGCAGATCGGACAATCGAGCGGATGTGAAGTGAGCAAAAATTCCACAGTGCCTTTTTGTCCATCCGTCGCCTTCGCAGATTGCGTGAGAACCACCATGCCATCTTCCACTTTATTTGTACAAGCTGTTTCAAGTTTGGGCATGAACTGGATCTTCGGCACGCCGTTCTCCATCACAAATTGACCGGTGGCGCGGTCACGCATCGGGCGACCGATCTCCACGAGACACATGCGGCACATGCCGACCGGCTCGAGTTTCGGATGATGACAAAATACGGGGATATCAATGCCAGCCATCTTGGCGGCATCAGCTACTACGATTCCTTCGGGGACCGTTACTTGTTTTCCATCTATCGTAAGCGTGACTTGTTTACTCATTATGCTTTTACCGCTTTATCAAAGTCTTTTCTAAATCGTTCAATGCCGGTGACAACTGCCATGGTTGAGAATTCACCCAATGCGCACAGACATTTGCCCTGCATTTGTTTGGCTACATTAAGAAGCAAATCCACATCGGCGGTTGTTCCATGACCATCGTGAATGCGCTCAGTGAGATGAGACATCCAATATGTGCCTTCGCGGCAGGGAGTGCATTTGCCGCATGACTCATGTTTGAAGAAGTGGACCGTCTTGTTGACAAGCCAGTCCATCGAGACAGTGTCATCGATCACGATCACGGAAGCAGACCCAAGGTCCGCGCCGAGCGTACGGACAGTGGCGTAGTCCATTTTGGTATCGAGGATTTTTTCGTCATCCACAAGGATCAATGAAGAGGATGCACCTGCAGGCATGATGGCTTTGACAGGGCGCGAGTCCTGCACGCCGCCGCCGTATGTGTAAATGAGTTCGCGAAAGGTTGCACCGAGTGGCAATTCATAATTACCTGGCTTGCGCACACGACCTGAAAGCGAAAAAATCTTCACGCCCGCGCTATCTGCCGTGCCCATGGACTTGTACCAGTCCGCGCCGTTTGAAAGGATCAATGGCACATTGGTAAAGGTTTCCACATTGTTGATGATGGTCGGCTTGCCATACAGACCAAATGAAGGCGGGAATGGCGGACGCACACGCGGCTGTCCGCGTTTGCCTTCGAGCGATTCGAGTAAAGCCGTCTCTTCACCGCAGATGTATGCGCCTGCGCCGAGATGAGTGTAGATTTTTAGTGAGTATTCAGTGCCAAAAAGTTTCTCGCCGAGATAGCCTTCCGCTTCCAACTCTGCGATCTTTTCATCGAGGAAAGCGGACAACTGCCAGAACTCGCCACGCAAGTAAATATATGCGGCTGTCGCACCAACTGCATAGGAAGCCAGCGCGAGCCCTTCGATAAACTGGAACGGATTGCTTTCCATGATCTCGCGGTCCTTGAAGGTGCCCGGTTCGGACTCATCCGCGTTTGCCACTACATAATGAGGCCAGTTCTTGTTATCAATGAAGGACCACTTCATGCCGGTTGGGAAACCCGCCCCTCCGCGTCCACGCAGACCGGAGTTCTTAACCACATCGGTCACGTCGGTTGGCTTCAGCGTGGTGACGGCGTTCTTGAACGCGGCCAGCCCGCCGTTTTTCTTATAAACACTCAGCTTGTTGATATCCGGTATTTCGCGATGACGTAAAAGAATATGTGCCATAAGTCTCTTATTTTACGAGTGGAATCAGTCGCCCTTCGCGACGCGCCTCAACGATGATGTAACTATCTTTACTTTCAAGATACTGTCGTTCGCCAACAGCAATTGGCTCAATACGGCTATCCACATCTGCCGCAATATGCCATAATAAATCAATATCTTTGCGTTTAAATTTTTTGTCGAAACGCGGCGATACTACCAGCAGGTCAATATCGCTCCATTCATGCATTCTTCCAGTTGCGTATGAACCAAACAATACTCCTGCCTTCACAGGAAGTCCATGCCCGGCAACGGCTCTCAGATATTTCTTGATTATTTTCAGAACTGTTTTTTCAACCATTCAAAAGTTCCTTTTGCCCTTCGCAAATAACCTCTTGCGTCTTTCAAAGAGATGGGAAGTCCCAGTAAGTCTGAATACCTGCCTTCAATATTAAACTCATTGACCTCAGCCAACACTTTTTTATTCTCAATATCCACGGGCAATTCAGCAATTTCAGCAAGTCGTGTCAGATTATGAATATGTGGCGGCATTTTCTGTTTTATTCGCCATATATGTGCTTTGACAATTTTCTCAAGTGCAAGGTGAACGAAGAACAATCCAAACTGGATTCGGCGGTCTTTATTAATCATATCAACAGCCGCTTCCCATGCTTCATCAGCGCCTTTGCGCCAATGAGCAATCTGCTTCTCAATATCTACGTCAGATTCTTCGTTCATATTATTCTTTACGCACTACGCTTCTGCAAAATAGAAACCAACTCCAACGTCCGATCCACAGTCATATTCTCGTGATATTTGATGCCGTCCGGTCCCTGCGTTTGGAACATGGGCGCCTTGTCACACGCCGCGAGACAAGTCACAGCTTCGAGCGTAATCGTGCCATCGGAAGTCGTTTCACCGACCTTGATTCCAAGGTTGGAACATAGATCATCCATGAATTTATCGGCACCGCGCAAGGCGCAGGGCAGGTCGGTGCAGACCTGCATCCGATACTTGCCTTCCTTCTTATCGTGATACAACGTATAGAAACCAACAATGGCGGCAACATCTGTTTCGGTAATGTCAACCAACTTCGCAATATCCTGCATCGCGGCTTTGTTGACAAACCCCTCTTCGCGCTGGGCAAGGAACAACAACGGCATGACAGCCGAGCGTTTGTTCTCAGGCGGATACTTGGAAAGGATCTGTTTTACTTCTTTCGGATATTTCTTTGCGAGACTCATCGGTCAATATCTCCGAGCACAATGTCAATGGAAGCAAGGATCGCCACCAGGTCAGCCACGAGGTGTCCCTGTGTGATCTTGTTGATCACAGAAAGATTATCGAACGAAGGGGTACGCAAATGGACGCGATATGGTTTGGGTCCACCATCGCCTTCGAGATAGATCCCCAACTCACCGCGCGGCGATTCGACCGCGCTATAAATGGAAGCCTTCGGTGCCGGGAAACCCTCCGTCCACAACTTGAAGTGATGGATCAACGCTTCCATGCTGACGCCGATCTCTGAACGCGGCGGCGGGACAAATTTGCGATTCTCCGAATGTACAGATCCCATCGGCAGTTTGTTCAAGGCTTGTTCCACGATCCTCAACGACTCGCGCAATTCTTCTATGCGGACAATGTAACGTGCAAACGTATCGCCTTCCGTTCGAGTTGGGATATTGAAATCATATTGTTCATAACCGCAATACGGACGTGCTTTCCGCAAATCCCAATTCACGCCGCTGGCACGCAGGTTCGGTCCAGTCACACCATGCTGAAGGGCGGTCGCCGCGTCCAGTACCCCAATGCCAACGATACGGTCGACAAAGATCGGGTTCTTGGTCAACAGCGCTTCATATTCATCCACGCGCTTGGGGAATATCTTTAGGAAGTTACGAACAGCTGCTTCAAACTCCACCGGCACATCGCGCCAAATCCCACCCGGACGAATGTACGTCGTCATCATGCGTTGCCCGGAACAAAGTTCGAGAATATCCAGGATCAGTTCACGTTCGCGGAAACAATACAGGAAGACAGACATCGCAGCGAGGTCGAGGCCAAAGGCGCCGAGCCAGACCAAATGTGAAGCGATGCGCTGTAACTCCGTCAATATCACTCGAATGGCTTGCGCACGTGGGGGCACATCCAAATCAACAAGTTTTTCAACGGCCATGCAATACGCAAGGTTGTTGCCGGTGGTGTTCATATAATCGAGGCGGTCGGTCATCACTTCGGCTTTGAGATAGGTCTTGGCTTCCATGTTCTTCTCGATGCCCGTGTGCAAATAACCGATATCGGGGATCGCGTTGATAACCGTCTCACCATCGAGTTCCAACAACAAACGCAACACACCATGCGTGGATGGATGTTGCGGCCCCATGTTCAACAGCATGGTCTCGCCGCTCAAGGCGCGCTCTGAAACCAAATGCCTGAATTGATCTACATTAACTTCTTCAATCTGAGCCATACTTATTCCTTTGCATACGGCTTGCGCACATCGATCTCATCAAAATTAAACGTGAATTGGGGTTCTTCATAACCCAATGGATAATCCTTGCGCAGTGGATGGCCTTCCCAATCAGTTGGCATTAAGATCCTTCTGGGATCGGGATGACCTTCGAACTCGATGCCGAACATATCGGTGACTTCGCGCTCGCGCCAATTCGCCACTTGATACACACGCGTCGCGGTCGGGACCTTGGGCTGGTCGCCACTTACCGGGACTCTGACCTGCATTGTAAGATTTTTCGCCAGCGACGAGAGTTGATAGATCACATGAAAACGCGGCGACATCTGAGGCCAGTAATCGGAGGCGGTCAACGCTGAGAGCAATTCAAATTCATATTTGTCACGCAGAAGAATCAACGCATCCACGATCTGTTCCGCTTTGACGAAGACATGCACTTCATCGCGGAACTCTTCAATGGAAGAGCCAAAGTTTTCCTGCAAAGCCTGAACGATCTTTTCGAGTTTTTTATCCATAATTACAACCCTCGCGTTGAGCGGAATGCCGAGTGTAAGCCGAGGTATGTAGACGAAGCGCCCATCGACTGCGCTCGCTTATCGGCTCGCTCCGCTCAGAGCGGATTAAGCCTTCACCAAATCCTTGAACTTCTCGCCCTTCACCTTCTCATACAGCGTCACCACACCGTGGATCAACGCTTCGGGGCGCGGCGGACAACCCGCCACAAACACATCCACAGGGATGATCTCATCCACACCCTGCACAATGGCATAATTATTGAACACACCGCCGCACGAGGCGCAATCGCCCATGGCGATCACCCACTTCGGTTCGGGCATCTGATCATAAAGACGGCGCACCACAGGCGCCATCTTGCGCGAGACGCGTCCCGCCACGATCATCAAGTCTGATTGACGCGGGCTGGCGCGCATGAGTTCCATACCGAAGCGGCTCATGTCATAGTGTGAAGCCTGCGCCGCCATCATCTCGATCGCACAGCAAGCCAAACCGAACAACATGGGCCACATCGCATTCGTGCGCGACCAGTTGACAAGCTCTTCCAGTTTCGTGGTGACGATCCCCATGTCACCGAGTTTTTGTTCTACTCCCATTCCAACGCTCCTTTTTTCCAGGCATACACATAACCGACCAGTAAGATAACGATAAAGACGATCATTTCGATCAAGCCAAAGATCCCGAGTTGACGAAATACAATTGCCCACGGCAGGAAGAACACCACTTCGATATCGAAGAGGATGAACAACACCGCGATCAAATAGAAGCGGACCGGCATGCGCCGCGTCCCTTCACCATATGGATTCATGCCCGATTCATAAGGCATGGATTTTGCTTCAGATTGTTTTCTTGGTCCGAGTATTGACCCCAAACCGATTGCGATCAATGCAATCAGTGTCGCTAACACGATCATCAAGGCAATTGCAACGTATTCGAGCATTCTGACACCTCAAAACGCCCATAAAGGGACGGTGATTGTACTTCCTTGCACAACGTTCGGCAGAGTATAACATAAGAGACTTTTGAGGGCTAGAGAAAGTGCTACTTTTCACAAAAATGGTGATTTTTGTCATATTGGATTATGGTTGATGGAAAAATGCTATACTTTGAAACATAGAAAAGGGAACTTATGAACAACTATCTGACTCAATTATTGCTCATCACCATAATTATTACAGCCGGCGGACCCGCCGCGCTTCCCCCGCCGCCGACTGCTACTGTTACTCAAACTGTTACCCCATCCGAGACTCCATCCCCAACACAAACCGCCATTCCAACCGCTACGCCTTATCCTCCGCTTCAAACCGAGGGACCGTATCTGTTATTTCAAAGAGATGAGCAGACCCTTGTAATGATGGATGCAGATGGCATGGGTAGAAAATATATTGAAATACCCCAAAATGCTTATATATCAAGGTTTGAAAATGCATTTTCACCAAATGGAGAATGGCTTATATATTTCACTGGCTCAACCGAAGAACCTTATGATTTAGCCCTCAATCTATTTAATCTAAAAAATAAGTCTAGTATTCGCATTGCTAATTTAATAGCATCAGGCTACCCAGAAAATCTAGAGCCTCTTACTGAACTTATCTCTTTCAGTGAATATGATACAGATTGTGCAAATAGCCTTGAATGCAAACTAAGAGTTATTGAATCAGGGTTCAGAACCGGCATCTATCAATTTGATTGGTCACCTGGCAGTCAAGAAATTGCATTTGCCGCCCAAATTGATGGACCATCCTCAGATTTATACATTTACAATAATGTAGAAGAAAATTCTATCCGCAGACTCACAAATGAACCAGAAAATATAGGGTTAATGATAGATTGGGCTCCAAACGGCGAGAAAATTCTTTACTCAAGTACAGAGTCAAATATGAATTATTCTTTTTATCCTCTTCATATTGCGGACACAAACCTTAAGTCTCCACAGAATCCAAAAATAATTGATCGTGGTGGTCTATTTTGGTTTGGAGAAGGATGGATTGACGAAAATTCTTATCTGCTTTGGGATGGCGGAGAAGGTGCACCTCCACATAACTTTAGATATATAGACACCGACTCACAACAAATTAATCAAGTTTGGAGGTTTGTTGCTGATCACTATGTTATTAACTTTAAGCAAGATGAATTTTTTCTGCTAACTTACCCTCAGGGGTTTATAGACCCGCAATCAGAACCAGAGGAAGGTATATATCTTGTCAGATTTGACGGAAGTTATACAAAGATAACAGATGAAAATTATTCTCCACTAGCAGAGGGGCCTGGCAATACATATTTTGTTTTACAGATTGAGAATGATACAGACGATACATTCTTTCTTTTAAGTATTGGGACAGATGGAAAGATAAGAGGCTTAGGGGAAAAAAATAAACTTCTCTTACCCTCCCAGCACTTCTCAAGATGATAATTGGGCAGTAATAACAGATGAAAATGAAACCCACCTTTACTCGGCTCAATTGGAACCCATAAAATCATGGGATATTCCATATTCAAAAATAATCTGGCGACCAGATTCTGTCGGGTTTTTTCTTAACAGCTATCCCAATCTTTATTACGTATCAATTAATAATCAAGAGTTTGAATTAATAAATGTTTGCCCTTCAAAAGATTGTTCCATTGGGTATTACGTCTGGCTCCCATAAAAACGTAGGTCACGTTTGAAACGTGACCTACGCCAATCACCCCAAATAATCCCTCAACTGTCTACTGCGTGATGGATGCCGCATTTTCCGCAACGCCTTGGCCTCGATCTGGCGGATGCGTTCGCGTGTTACGTCGAAGAAATCGCTTACCTCTTCGAGTGTGTGATCCCGGCCGTCTTTCAAGCCGAAGCGCAGTTCGAGCACTTCACGTTCACGGTCGGTGAGTAGTGTCAGGGCATTTTGAATCTGTTCGCGCAACATCTGACGTGTGGCTGAATCCAATGGCGAGAGCGCGTCTTCATCCTCGATGAAATCGCCCAACGAACTGGAGTCTTCATCGCCCACCGGTCCATCGATCGAGACCGGCTCCTCGGCGGAACGGAGCACGCGGTCAATTTTTTGGGTGGCGATGTCGAGTCTGTTTTGCAGATCGGGCGGGAGCGGTCTATCTTCAGCATGGGCGCGCAGGATGGCTTGCACATCAGAAGCAGGCAGATACCCCACTTCCAGCGCAAGCTCTTCCGTGTTTGGGTCACGCCCGAGTTCCTGCGTAAGCGTGCGTTGCGCACGCAAAATGCGCGAGATCGATTCGAACAAATGCACCGGAATGCGGATCGTGCGCGCCTGTTCGGCGATCGAACGATTGATGGCCTGGCGAATCCACCAGGTGGCATAGGTGCTGAACTTGAAACCGCGGCGCGGGTCAAATTTTCCCACTGCGCGTAAAAGTCCCAGGTTGCCTTCCTGGATCAGGTCCAAAAATGAAATGCCGCGCCCAAGATAACGCTTGGCAACACTGACCACCAAACGCAGATTGGCGCGGATCAAAGCCTGGTTGGCATCCATGGCGCGCGCCTGGATGGAATCGATTTCGGTGAGCAGGTTTTCATCAGAGGGCAGGTTGTGGTGCAGAGTCTGCTGTGTGGGCAGGGGATGGTTGTGGTGAAAATGTTTCAGCAACCATCCAGCATATTCGGACGGCACCAGATACAGGCTGAGAAAGACGCGGTAGGCTTTGTTGGCGATCCCGTTCCAAAGTTCATCGATCCCCCATTTGCCGTTGTCCAGATATGCGCGCAGATAGGAGGGCGATTCCAACTTCCAGCCGTCATGCAATGCCTGCGCTTCGGTGAGCATCTGGCTGAGCGTGGGCGGTTGGACGTTAAGTCTTTCGGCGTCTTCGCAAAGGCGCTCCCATGCAGTGAGCAATTCACTGATCAGTGCGTGATAGATCGAGCCAGCCAGGGTGAGTCCCTTGCGTGAGGGACGGTGCCGGAGCATGCGCACCCAACGATCTGCTTCGATCATGGTGGCGAGACGGAACTCACTATCTGAATCGAGTAATTTGACTTCGCCGATCTCGCGCAGATACAACCGCACGGGGTCTTCGGATAGTTCCGCCGCGATCTGGGGATTTTTTATATCCAGCAGATCCTCATCGAGATTTTCCTCCTCCTGCTGGGCAAGTACATTGATATCAGGGTCACCCACTTCATCGAACAGCAGTGTCGTATCGACAATACCGTTTGTTTCATCCAACATATCACTCCCATCTTCAGCACGCGCATCAAAAAACGACCCGGCGTCATGCGAGTGCATTTTCGTTTTGTCCTTTTCCTCTTCAGATGCCGGTCGTGTCTTTTTCTCAGTCATAATCCCTTTTATACCAGACGCCATCGTTTGGGAATCGTTACCTGACTACTCCAGTCGCTTCTGCGCCATCTTGCGATGCGCCTGATCCAGATCCCTCAAAAGCCTTGTATGCTGTAACACTACATCCTGGTAAAAGGAGGCGCGTCCATCGTCACTTTGCTGCGTTTCCTCCTGCAAAAAGCGTAACTGGTTCAAGTTCTCGCCTGCCGCCACCCGCCGCAATTTGATGACACCGCGCAATAACTCCTCAAGCAGTTTCTCATCCACCGAATCCATTTTCTCGGTCTGCGCGAGCAGATCACCCGAAAGGCTTTGCAAAGACTCGGGCAACGCATCCAACACGAACCTGTGATGTTCAGCCTTATCCTGTTCCACCGATTCGCGGATAAACCCGAACAATATTTTATGGTCGGTATATTCAAAATCCTGCGCGTCCAGCGCCGCCAGGCCATACTCCTGCAGGGAACGGTCCAGCCGGTATAACAATTCGGGCCTCCTGAACAAAACACCGATGATATACGCCTCGACCAATTTACTGGATGAGACCGACACCGCAACCTTGACCGCCTCTTGAACTTGACTCTTCGGGATGCCCCTCGGCCGCCTCACCTTCGGACCTTGAGCCTGCGTACCCATCAAGGCGCGTTCATCCACCCGCAACATGCGCGCGAGCGCCTGACGGTATGTATCGCGTTCCAGGGCGTTGGGCAGATCTTCGATCAACGGCAGAACCTGCGCCGCAATTTGATTCTTGATCTTCGGGTCATTGAGGTTTTGTCCCGCCGCGAGAGTCTCCATCACATGCGTGACGATGGGCCGGGCATTCTCAATGATGCGCGCCCATTCCTCTTTATCACGCGCCACGATCTCATCAGGGTCAAGTCCATCAGGAATGGATGCGACGCGCAAATCTGCTTGCAGACGCGCTTCATTGCGGAGCAAACCACGCGCATCGAAGCCGAGTTCGCCTTCCTTGTCCATGGCGGAGCGCGCGGCTTCAAGCCCGCGTAACACCGCTTTTTGACCAGCGGTATCGGGGTCGAGCGCAAGGACGATCTTACGCGTGAACTTCTTGAGCAGACGCATTTGATCCTCGGTCAAAGCCGTGCCCATCGACGAGACGACATTCTCATATCCCGCTTGATGCAGAGCAATGACATCGAGATAACCTTCCACGATCACAGCCTGGTCGGCAGAACGGATCGGCTTGCGCGCCCGGTCCAGTCCATAGAGCAGGCGTCCCTTTGAAAAGATCGGGGTCTCCGGTGAATTCAAAAACTTGGGGATGTCGTTCGGATCCACGATGCGCGCGCCGAAACCTGACATGCGTCCATTTTCATCGCGGATGGGGATCATGATGCGGTGGCGGAATCTATCGAAAGAGCGGGATTGGAGACTTGCCCTGAGCCCAGTCGAAGGGTTGGAAAATTGAGTCTCAGCGTCCCGCACGCTAAGTAATCCAGAATCAATCAATTCCTGTTCGCTGTAGCCTTTGGGAGAAAAATGTTTTAGGAGATTATCATAACCGGCAGGAGCATAGCCAAGACCGAAGGTTTCAATGGTTGAGTCGGTGAGCCCGCGCTGTGCGCGCAGATAACCAAGAATCTCCTTGTTTGCGAAAAGATTACTGCGGTAATAAATGAGCGCGTCTTCCAGCAGCTTGCGGAGGTTTTCGTACGCCTCTTTTTGCTGCGGGGTTTCCCTCTGATATTCCTTTATTTCCACGCCGGCGCGCAAGGCGAGTTTCTGCATGGCTTCCTTGAAGTCCAGGTTCTCGCGCTTCATCACGAACTTGAAAATATCGCCGCCCTCATTGCACGAGCCAAAGCAACGCCACGTCCCCGTCTCGGGCCAGACGACGAAGGCAGGTGAATGTTTGTTATCGTGGAACGGACAGAAGCCCGTATAGTTCCTGCCCGCATGGCGCAGTTTCACACCGGCCTCGGACACGAGGTCGACGATATCTATTTTGGCTTTGATCTCATCAAGGGTGGACATGGTTGGCTTTCAGCAATTGGCGGTTAACTGAATGCATTATAGACTTGGTTCATGAGAAGCGCAAATAACAAAAAAGGACAGGCGTGTTGCCCGTCCTTTTTTCAACCATTACTGCCAACACTAACACTCCGCTCTCAAGGCTTCGGTCACATTCTGACCTTCGATCTGATAAACGGCCGCGCCAAACCCTTCCCATCTCTCGAAACCTACAACGGCTTCCAGCACCCCATCCTGATTCAGGTCAATGAAATTCGCAATAGCGTATGTGCGCGGGAAGGTTGTTTCGAGGTCTTGTGAAGCATACACATCCCCGACCACAAGTTTTGTGACGGTCTCATTCCCGTTGACCTTGCGCATCAAAATGACCGAATAATCGCCTGCTTTTGTTGTATGTTGTGAGTCATCGAGGCGGGTCGCGCTAATGAAGATCTCATCAGTGCCATCACCTTCAATGTCCACGCGGAAAATCTGGAGAGAACCGATCTGAGGCGCATTCACACCTTCAGCGCTCAGCCAGTCATTCACAACCTGTTCATAAATCTGCCCATCCGCAGAGAGTTCGGTTGCATCACGTTTCGTGACATTCCAGCCATCCACAACGGCGACCGTGCCAACTTCATCGAAGGTTGCGTCGGTACCAATGGAATAAGTTTTGCAGACCGGAGAGAATTCAGGCGCTTTACCCCAGAAAAAATATTTGGACTCCTGCGCCAATGTGTGCAGGCTATAGGTCACCTCACCTGCAAAACGCGCAACGCTCACATCGGGCGCGAGCCACGCGTCCCGACTCACACCGCCAAGCAGGAGAAAGAAGGTCGTTTGATAAAATTTTCCGCCATATAGAACGGGCGAAAAGTCCGTCGGCTTTTCCAGTGCTTCCTGAGTGTACGCGGGTGCAGGTTGGCTTGCAAAAGCCTCGGCTGTCTGGGTCCCTGCCACCCAGGGCGTGGCCGATACGGCCGGGTCAGGGGTGAGTACATCAAAAGTAACCGCCGGTAATTGTGAACAGGCGAGCAGACTAAAAAACAGAACAATTAACATAAACAACTTTTTCGTTCGGGTCATCAAATTTCTCCTCATTATCCAGATAGCTATAAAAACGTTTCCACCTTCAGTCTTGTTCCAAGTCCATGGCATTAAATAAAAAACGGAAGATGACCGGAATTGTTATGTGAAAAATCAAGGACAGTCATAAAGACTGTCCTTGATAATTAATATTGATTCAGTTGAACCATCTACTAAATTCAGCAAATCACAGGTTTGTCGTTCTGGCGACGAAGAATCTCCCGTAATTTCAGTCGAGACTCTTTGTTCGCAACAAGCGCTCACTCAGAGTGACATTGAAATCAAATATGACAGTTCTTTAAGGAATGGGCGGTGGGACCTCGATTGTCGGAATGATCTTTGGCGGATTGGGTGGCAGGTTGCCCGGTAAAGTTGTCGGAATGATCTCCGGGTCTCTGGGATGTGGCGTCGCGCTGACATTTAATGTTGGCGTAAGGGTGGGAATCACCTGCTCTGGAGAAGCAAATGGGTCGAGTGGCGGCAGGATACTCTCCAATGTTTCCGCATCAAATTCGGACTCAAGCCGCGCGACCACTTCATAATAACCTTCCAAAGCCCGCGCCATTCTCATTGGATCATTGGCAACTACATTCATCTCACCAATACGACGGTTAGCGATTGCCAAATCAGTATTCACATGATCAGGAGAGAGGCTGCGCCAGACACGTTCGCTTACCAGTTTCCAGTTATAAAAAGGATCTCCGGGCAACACACCTTGCGCATACACTGTTCCTGTGATCAGGAAAGCAAGCGCGAGCACTGCCAGCACCGAAGCCAGACGCCAGAATGCAAAACCTGACCACGCCCGCTTGCGCGGATGTGCCTGCATATGCAAAGTCAGGTTGGCGCGCGCCCGCGCTTTAAAAGCTGCGGAGGGCTGTACTTCATTTCCCATTACAACACGCGCAGCGGTCAACAAAAATGGCCGAAGCTGTACAGCATGTTCGGGGTGACGCGTCAGACATTCATCCAGAGTAGATGCGCCGCTGGCAAGTTCATTAATACATTTTTCCAAAACCTGTTCAAAGTCGTTCATGCTACTTCCTTCTCCTGCATGTATTTAGAAAGAGTCTGTAAGGCTCGCATTTGCAAAGCACGGACTGCACCTTCACGTTTATCCATGATCTCGGCGACGTTTTCCGTTGAAAGCCCGGCAATGAATCTCAAGATCAAAACCTGCTGTTGTTCATCTGTGAGGAATTGCAGGGCGTCGCGCAGCACCTGAAGTTCAAACCTGCCCTGCACTTCATCATCCGGGCCTGGGGCATCGACAGCGAGATGGCCGGCATCCTCGAGGTTGATGGTCTCTTTCTTCATACGATAATGATCGATCACAAGGTTTCTCGCGATGGTATATAGCCAGGCAATATACGGCGAATCCCCGGGCTGATAACGGTCAAGGCTTTCCCACGCATTCAGGAAGACCTGTGATGTGAGATCTTCCGTTACGACATCGTCTGTGACGCGGAAATAGATGTAGCGATAAACACGCTCAACATAAGCATCGTATATGCGGGCAAAAGCATCAGGATCGCCAGATTTGGCTCTGCGCACAAGCTGGTGTTCATCCGGCAGGGGATCGCGCGTAGGGCTCGGGATTTTGGTATTCACGATTCTCAACAGGTATAACGAGGTAAAACAAAATTTGTTACGCATTAAAAATCCTCCTGCCGAAGGTGCAGGAGGACAATTTTTATCCACCGATACTTTGTGGATTGTCAACAAACGTATTCAAGGAAGTAGCCTCGGCTCTTTCCGGATGTGGAGTTGATCCTGTTTTCTGCAGCTCGATACCAGCCTTGAACGCGAGGTCTACGATTTCGATCCCGGCTTTGAGCTCCTCACGGGTGGACATGGTCGGGGTTTTGCTTTCAGCAATTAGCTGGTTGAGTTGGCAAATTAATTAAAAGCATACAGGCGGACAACAATAGTCCGCCCGTAAATATGGACTTGCGCGCGAAAGGGAATGTTAATAGTCGCTTGGGTTCATCGCCTCGTCTTCGCAATTGTGCCCCGATCTCTCAGTCTGTTGCGGTACGTAAGCATCTAAACTTTGGGCTGCCTCCCGCTGGTGACCCAGGTCGAGCGTCAAGCCGGCATTAACATGCAATCGCCTGGCGCTGCTCCCGGTATTCAATGATGCGCCCAGCACACTGGTATAAATCCCTGCAACAACAGCAAGACTGAGCAATACCGATAAAGCAATTCGTTTCATTCGTTTGGACATGATTTTTCTCCTTGCTAATCTGGTCATGTGAAATGGAGGTGGGTTTTCCTACAGGTTCATTCTGAAAACCCTGGGTGCAATGCGTGAATTGGATACGACTTGGTTACCCGCCTGAGACTACATAAAAATTATACTCACTTAGGTCCGATTTGGCAACAAACACTAATGTCCCCTTAATAAACGAAGGCGGCGCCAAAAGGCCGCCTTCTGAATTAGAATCCTTCGAGTTTCTGCAACACACCGCTATGGCGTTTCGACCTGAATGGATGCAACCAAAGCATCCAGCAAACCCAGATCGGGTGTGAAATCCGCATTCGTGAGCGAGTTCATCGATTCTGCCGCTTTTTGGTTGTAGTCAAGCACATCCAAAGAATTGAATTCCATCGTGGGAGCTACATCGGGCAGGCTGGTGGTATGAATGGGAACCTGCACATAGATGCCATATTGCTTATCCGCGCTGTAGCCGCGGAACACGTATTTCAGCGATTCGTTGCTAACGCCAAAATGACTCTGCCCGAAGGTCTCCAGGCTACGATCACCGCTGCCGTTCTGTAGGGAAAGTGACGTTTTCTGCGCCTCGAAGATGACCGCTGCTCCGCCTCTATTTCCGGCTGGCGGCAAGACAAATGTCCCGAACGCCTGTTCGAACTCCGCAACGGGATAGACCATCAGACACCAGGTCTGACAATATTCCTCCGGGGTCAGGGCAAAGCGGATGTTATGAGCCGTCGCCCCTTCCAGCGTGATCACATCCTCAAAAACATAAAGGTGTGAACCCAAGGCAGGGTCGAGGGTAAAACGAATGCCATTGTAGTTGATGTCCGGACCATCGAGCGCCTGCCCGGTCACGGGGCCCGGAGTTTCTGTTTGAATCTCGGGTTGGGATTGCGTTGGAACTTCCACAGTTGGCGCGAAGGTCTGCACGTTAAAAGTACAAGCCATACTGAGTAAAACAAGAAGTGAAACCATCACCATTAAACGTCGCATGAGGAACCTCCTAATTATAGGGATACTCAGTTTAACGGAAGTTGCCTGATACAAGTTCCAATGGCCCGGGTTTACATCAAGACAAATACTCCCCATTAGAGACTCATAAGTCATATAAAAAGCCGCAGTCTTTTGAGACTGCCGCCTGATGGTTAGAAACCTTCGAGCTTGCTTAGGTCAGCCACACCGTTCGCCAGATTGGCGATCCTTTGCAACAAGCCCAGACGATTTTCCCTGATATCTTTTTCCTCAGCCATGACCAGGATCTTTTCGAAGAATAATGTAATGGATGGGATGAGCGCAACCACCACCTTGAGGAATGCGTCCACATCGCCGTTGAAAGTTGTCGGCTGGAGGTTGAACACTTCGTACAATGTGGTCTCCTCCACTTCACGCAGGGACTTTTCCCTGATCTTGAACGTTTGCTTTTGATCGCGCGTGATGCGGACACAGCGCGCATACCCAGCCAGGATCGTGGACCAATCTGCGCGTCCGACCCAAGCTTGAAGCTGCTTCACCGCCCGGACCGTTCCCGCCGGGTTGTTGGATTGCGCCGCAAGGACAGCGTCGATCACATCATATTTATAGCCCATGTCATTGAGCACAACCTTCAAACGTCCGGTGATGAATTCAAGGATCTGTTTTTGCACTTCCACTTTGACTTCAATGGGTTGTGTCTTTGCCGATTTCTTTACGGCTTCGGCAAGATCAAAATCAACATCATGTTCTATGAGTGGTTGCACCACACCGATCGCGGCGCGGCGCAAACCGAACGGGTCTTTCGCACCTGTGGGAGCGAGTCCAGCAGCGAAGAGACCCACTAATGAATCAAGTCTGTCAGCAAGCGCAACTACAAGACCAATTTTCGTTTGCGGAACAGTTTGATATTGCTCGCCAATCGCGATGGCAATATCTTTTTGTTCACCACTTCGTAAAGTATATTCACGCCCGATAACGCCTTGCAGGGACGTCATCTCGGTGACCATTTGAGTCGCGAGGTCTGCCTTCGCCAAATGTGCGGCGCGGCGTGCGTAGACGGCTTCGTCTTTTTCGAGTTTCAACATCGGAATCAATTCATTGACCGATTTCTCGATGCGCTCGGATTTATCGAGCATGGAACCAAGTTTGGTGTGGAAGGTCAACGCGGAAAGTTTGGGACGATATTCTTCGAGTTTGAGTTTGACATCTTCGCGCACGAAGAAGTTCGCATCCGCAAAACGCGCGCCCAGAACGTGTTCATTCCCTTCGCGGACGGTGTCAATGTGAATATCATCGCCGTTGCGGATGGCGATGAAATGCGGCAGTAGGGACTGGGCTTGCCCCAATCCAGGGGCGACCGCAAGGGTTGCCCGTACAACGGGAAAATATCGTTGATGTTTCTTCATTACTGAGATCAAGACATCACGGGGCAATGACAAATATTCTTTATCAAATCCACCCATCACAGCTGTTGGCATTTCGATGAGATTCGTTACCTCATTCAACAAACCTTCTTCGATGAGGGCTTCGCCGCCGACAAGAGACGCGGCTTGATTGACCTGCTCCACGATGGAGGCTTTGCGCTCTTCCTTATCCAACACAATTCCTGATTCCCGAATTACATCGAGATACTTATCGGCAGAAGGAATAATAATTTCAGGTGAATCGTAGGGGCGAAGTCCACGAGAGACGTTGCTTGAAACAACACCCGCATATTCAAACGGGATGACCATGTCACCGAGTAAAGCTACATACCAACGAATCGGACGCGAGAAGGCAACACCAGAGTCATTCCAGCGCATGGACTTCTCGAACTTGATACTCTCGACGAGTTTCGGTAGTGCTTCAGCGAGAACTTCGGGAGTCGGGCGTCCTTTTTGTTTGACGATGGCGAAGACATATTTACCTCCCGCTTTCGCGTCCTCGCGGATTTCGAGAGCTTCGACGTTGATGCCGTTCTTTTTGGCAAAGCCTTGCGCGGCGCGCAAGTAGGTCGGACTGCCAGTCCGACTTACGTCAATCGCTTTATCCGCGGGCGGACCTTTGACGAGGTCTTCGCGGTCAGGTTGATTCGGGGAGAGTGAGTCGATCGAAACGACGAGCCGCCTTGGGGTCGTGAAGATGCGGACGTCGCCGTGCATAAGATTCAGTTCATTGAGGAGAGTCGGGACGCGGGTAGATAAGGCTTGGTAGGCGGTATCGACGTCATTCGCAGGGAGTTCTTCAACGCCGATTTCCAATAAAAAGGTGCCTGGTAAATTGGTAATTGGTAATTGGGATTGCGCACGCGTCCCCGAATTACTAATTACTAATCCCTGTTCTTTAAGAAGCGGATACTCTAATTCTTTACGTTGTTCTTCATAGCCTTCTGCAACGCGTCGGGCGAGTTCGCGCATTCTTCTGAAGAAGGCTTGACGTTCGGCAACGCTGATCGCGCCGCGGGCGTCGAGGATGTTGAAGGTGTGCGAGGACTTGAGGACATAATCGTGCGCGGGAACAAGCAGACCCTGTGCGAGACAGGCGTCGGCTTCGGCGGAGTAGAGATCGTACATCTGACGGGCGCGCTCGACATCGGCGACCTCATAATAATATTTGGAATGTTCGAACTCCTCGCGGCGGATGATCTCGCCGTAGGTGACGCCCGCGCCCCACTCTTCATCCCAGATGGCTTTGGCGTTGTTGAGCGCGATGAGGATGCGTTCGAGCCCGTAGGTGATCTCGACCGAGACGGGGTTGAGCGTCACGCCGCCCATCTGCTGGAAGTAGGTGAACTGCGTGATCTCCTGCCCATCGAGCCAGACCTCCCAACCCAAACCCCACGCGGCGATGGCGGGCTGTTCCCAGTTGTCCTCCACAAAGCGGATATCGTGCTGGCGCGGGTCGATGCCGAGCGCTTTGAGCGACTCGAGATAG
>Ga0137338_1000018_pt1 | contig 27650 bp, 28 predicted proteins | sample EasRivERMLT366_2_FD_104770 | JGI IMG/M metagenome (GOLD analysis project Ga0137338, IMG submission 104770) | Soil microbial communities from meander-bound floodplain in the East River, Colorado, USA - East River MetaG ERMLT366_2 | ecosystem: Environmental > Terrestrial > Soil > Floodplain ...
TCAAGCAGGTCGCCAACGAAACCAAACAAACCGTTTATCGCTTGAAGCATGAATTACTTTCCGAGTATCTGCGGCAACAACTCAAATCTCCAGCTATTCAAATGACTTTTGCGTAAGTCCTGTTAGATAAAGAAGAGCAAACCGGCATCAATAAAATTACGAGGGTTAACCCTTTGGTTAACCTTTTGCTAAAAAGAGATATCAGAAAATGGTCCTTTTTTGATACCGAAATTCAACCAATGAGTGTGGGCTTAAAACAATAAAGCAATTATCATTAGCAGAATTTCATCATGCTCACCTTGGAAGGTCGATCTGACAGCTAATTGCCTGACCATCATAAAAAACAATACCCCCTGAATTTCACAATGACAATCTTCCTGGTTCCAAATTTAGGCATTCAAGCATTCAAAGGTAATAGATTTGTATAGTCTTGTTGATGGAGAATACCGCCTGAAGTAAATGGAGGCAGATCAGAATACCCTATAACTTTGGCCATCGTCTGCTTGCGCCGCGTTCTATACTGTCTGTGGGATCGAATGCCTCAGGGTGTTTCCTTTCACTCTTTGCCGGCGATGCTCATTTCGTCCTGATCTCGGCGGGCGAATCGCCCTATCAATACTGTAAACGGTTGCAAGCTAATTTTTATGTTATTTTTTGACAATGAGGAGTATTATGTATTCTGTAGCAGTCGCAGGGACGAGTTTTTTTGTCAACCGGCTGTCTCAGTATGAAACATGAAGGAGACTATCTATAATGTTGGAAATCCTCGTAATATCCTGGCTTATAATTTCTGTCCCCGTCACCATCCTTTTCCTGGTCGCATTTACAGTAGCACGGCGGGCCGACCGCCGCCTGGAGGGTACGGATACAGTACATCCGTCTCAACAACCTAGTGAGAAGAAAATTCATTTCAAAAAATCTATCCCATCTGTTGACTTTTGATCCTGCCCGTCAAATTGACCGATACCTATATTGCAAATTCACACGTTAGTAGTTACTAGCGGCAATTATTTTTATAGACCCCAAGAGTTTTCAAAGCTCTTGGGGTCTATAACTTTAACAGGACTTTAACCTGTTCTTCTCCTGACCTTAAACACCGCTTGATAAGATTTCAGTATATGAAATTTCACGGAGAAAAGGAAATGACCAAACTCGTTCTTTGGTTAGTCCATGGAAATGCAATGAGGAGATTGAAATGGAATTGATGATTCTCGCATTCCTGATCCTGGGTCTGTTGGTTGTCTTCGCGGTTGACGCGGTTCAAAAGCGAAATAGTTTTCTAACAAAGATGGATAAGAATAATGGAGGTTGAAATGTTGAATATTGCTCTGGGAGTCTATTTATTTGGTTCACTTACGTCCGGGGTGCTGATATGGACAGTTTTGGTCGCGGCAAGACGGCACGATCAAGGACAGGGATACGATGCGGAATAATTATCCGCCTGTTATGTGGAGTTTTCCGACAACCTAACAGCTTTTTAGTGACTGAGGTTTCTCTCATCCATGAGACACTCTCGCGAAACTATGCCCGCCATCTTTTGAGATGGCGGGCATATATTTTTTAACTCTGGAGTCAAGGAGCCTGCTCCTTGCTATTCGGATCACACCTGCAAGTGAGCCGTCCTAATCCAGCGTAAAAGCCTTAACAAGACGTTAACCTATTCTTCTCTTGACCTTAAACACGGTTTGATAAGATTTCAGAGTATAAAAATAATAGGAGAAAATAGAAATGACTAAATTTGTTCGTCCCTTACTGTTCGTGTTTGTAGCAATAAGCCTTTTACTCGCCGCCTGTGGTGCTCCCGCCGCAACTGAAGCGCCGGCCGTCGAACCAACATCCGCTCCCGCTCAACCCGCCACAGCCTCCGAGCCTGCCATTGCTCCCACGGCAAATGCCATGGCACTGTATGCTCCTGACGCTGTCACCGGTGACATCATCACCGCCGGTTCATCCACCGTGTTCCCGCTTTCAGAGCGCATGGCAGAACTCTTCCAACAGGAAGGTTACACTGGCAATATCACCGTTGACAGTATCGGCTCCGGCGCTGGTTTAGAGCGCTTCTGTGTTGCCGGCGAAACGGATATAGCTAATTCTTCCCGCGCCATCAAAGACAGCGAAGTTGAAGCCTGCAAAGCCATTGGCCGTAACCCCATCGAATTCCGGTTAGGTACCGATGCCCTCACTGTTGTCGTCAGCGCAGAAAATGATTTCGTCACCGCCCTTAGCAAGGAACAGCTTGGTAAGATCTTCACAGCCCAATTCACCACCTGGGATCAGGTCGATCCTTCCTTCCCTGCCGAAGCTATTCTGGTCTACGGTCCTGGCGCTGACAGCGGCACCTTCGATTACTTCAATGAGGTTGTTGTTGCGCCTCTCTATCTCAATGCAGATGGAAAAGCCGATCTCGTAGCTGGCGAGGAAGCCCTGCTTGGCGCTCCCGGTGCTCAGTTCTCTGAAGATGACAACGTTCTCGTGCAAGGCGTGGAAGGCTCCAAATATGCCATTGGTTACTTTGGCTTCGCTTACTACAGTGAAAATCAAGGCAAACTGAAGGCTGTGGCAGTCGATGGCGTTGAACCTTCCCAAGCCACTGTGGATGATGGAACTTACCCAATCTCCCGCCCGCTCTTCATCTATTCGGATGCGAAGATACTGCAAGAGAAGCCGCAGGTAGCCGCGTTCATCTACTTCTACCTCAGCAACGTCAATGACAACATTATCGATGTGGGTTACTTCCCCGCTCCTGAAGCTGATGCCACTGCATCCATGGATGCGTGGACGTCTGCCACAGGTAACTAAGAGAAAAAAACAAATAGTTTTATCGGGCTGGTCTCAATTCCTGAGGCCAGCCCATTCGTGCTGTATAGGATTGCTCCATGGAATCATCGACAAAACTAAAACTAGAAAACACAATTATGGAAAATCAAAATTTCCGTCCGCTCGACCTGAAAAAGAAAGTGCGCCTCGGTGAAAGTCTGATTCAAAACCTCCTATTCATTGCAGGGTTTTTATCCATTTTCATCACTGTCGCCATTGTATACGAATTGGGCAAGGAAGCCTGGCTGTTCTTCGGCGATCCCGAGGTGACATTCACCAATTTTTTTGGCACAACAGAATGGTCACCAGGGATCGGACGTTTCGGGATCTGGCCGCTGGTGACTTCGACCCTCATCACGAGTTTCATTGCGATATGTGTCTCGCTGCCTCTCGGCCTGGCAGTTGCCCTGTTTCTAAGTGAGTATGCCTCCCTGAAAGCGCGGTCAGCGTTAAAACCCATCCTTGAGATCCTCGCTGGCATCCCAACGGTTGTATACGGATATTTTGCCTTGCTGTTCATGACGCCACTCCTGCAAAAGATTTTCGGCGAAGGCGTGGAAGTCTACAACATGGCGTCCGCAGGGATCGTGATGGGCATCATGATCCTCCCACTGATCTCATCCATGAGTGAAGACGCATTGAGCGCGGTACCGCGCGTCCTGCGTGAAGGCGCGTACGCGATGGGGGCAACGAAATTCGAAACCAGCATTCAAGTCGTCCTGCCCGCCGCATTGTCAGGCATCGGCGCGGCGTTGATCATTGGTATCTCCCGTGCTGTCGGTGAGACGATGATCGTTGCGGTCGCGGCAGGCTCGGGTCCCAACTTCACCTTCAATCCATTCCAAGCCGCTGAAACCATGACCGGTCACATCGCCCGCATCAGCGGCGGTGACCTGAGTTACAACTCGATCGATTACAACAGTCTCTTCGCCATTGCTTTGATGTTGTTTCTCGTGACACTGATATTGAATCTGATCAGCCAGGCTGTCATTAATAGATTTCGTCAGAGGTATGAATGAATCCAAACCACGATCATTTCCCCGAAGGCGATTCGTTTCGCCAGTCATTAAGTGGACGGTACCGCACTGCATCCATTTGGCGGACACTATTCTTATCCGCGCTGGTCATCGCAATCATAAGCCTCGCCGCGTTGCTCTACAACGTCATCGATGGCGCATTCGGTTATGTGGCCTATGAATATAAGAATGACCCGGCCGAATTCACACCCAAACCATTGGACGATCTGAACCAACCGGAATTGCTGGCTATTCTCAAAGCCAATCTTTCCTCCGGTGCATACAATAAATTGAATAACGAAAAGCCCATGGAGAAACGTTCGAAGGCTGATCTGTACACGTTGACTCTCGAACGCTTGATCCAGATTGACACAAAGCAAAACTGGAGCTTGACTGAGTCTCTTTTACGAGGAGCAGAAATTCGGGCGGAAGTTGCGGAGAAATATCCAAAAGCAAAACTCGAATTCCGTTCATGGATCACACCCGTGTTCCTCACCACACCCATGTCCTCCAAGGCAGAATTCGCTGGGGTACGCACTGCCATCCTGGGATCACTGTGGATGGTGGGGATCGCCATTCTGTTCGCCCTGCCCATTGGTACAGGCGCCGCCATTTATTTACAAGAATACGCGGATAAAAATTTCATCAACCGTGTCATTCAGACCAACATCAATAATCTCGCCGGGGTGCCAAGTATTGTATATGGCATGTTGGGACTCGCCATCTTTGTGCGCGTACTGGAGCCGCTGACAAGCGGGAGCCTGTTCGGAGTAACCGATTCAAATGGGCGCACCATCTTCTCAGCCGGGTTAACGATGGGCGTGTTGGTTCTGCCGCTCATCATCATCAACGCACAGGAAGCTATTAAAGCCGTGCCTGATTCATTGCGTCAAGCGGCGTATGGGGTCGGCGCAACCAAATGGCAGACGGTTTGGTATCATGTGCTGCCCAACGCCATTGCCGGGATTCTAACTGGCAGCATTCTGGCACTCTCGCGTGCCCTGGGTGAAACTGCGCCGCTCATTGTCGTAGGGGCATCCACCTTTATCAGCCTCGACCCGGACGGACCATTCTCAAAATTCACCGCCCTGCCTATTCAAATCTACCAATGGACAACCCGCGCGCAATCTGAATTTCATGCCATCGCAGCCAGCGCCATCATTGTCCTGCTGGTCCTGCTGCTGACTTTGAATGCAGCAGCCATATTGCTCCGCAACCGGTACCAAAGGAAGTATTAATCATGCAAAATACCCATTCAAAAGAATATGCAATTGAAACCAAAAGCCTCTTTATCTTCTATGGCAGCTTTGCGGCCGTCAGTGAAGTGAATATCAAGATCGAAAAGCGGAAGATCACCGCCATCATCGGTCCCTCAGGCTGTGGAAAGTCTACCCTGTTGCGATCATTCAACCGCATGAATGATTTTGTTCCAAGTAGTTATGTGACTGGTGAAATCCGTCTGCATGGCCAGAATCTTTACAGCAAGGACATCGATCCTGTGGAAGTTCGCCGCAAGATCGGTATGGTCTTTCAAAAGCCAAATCCCTTCCCAAAATCCATTTACGAGAACATTGCCTGGGGAGCGCGCATCAATGGCTTCAAGGGCAACATGGACGAGCTGGTCGAACAATCCCTGCGCAACGCAGCCCTTTGGGAGGAAGTCAGGGATAAGCTCAAGAAGAGCGCCTACGAACTCTCGGGCGGGCAGCAGCAACGCCTGTGTATTGCGCGTACCATCGCCATACAACCTGAAATTATTTTGATGGATGAACCCGCCTCGGCCCTCGACCCGATTGCCACACTGAAAATAGAAGAACTCATGCAGGAGTTGAAGAAGAACTACACCATTATCATTGTCACGCACAACATGCAACAGGCCGCCCGCGTTTCCGATTACACGGCCATGATGATGTTGACCGAAGACAGGCGCTCGGGCACAGTAATTGAGTATGACGATACAAAGAAAATATTCACCAACCCCAAAGACAAACGCACGGAAGACTATGTCACGGGCCGGTTTGGGTGAGTCTAAAGGAGATGAATATGCACAAGCCGAGAGTTTTGTTTCTTTGCACAGGTAATTCAGCGCGCAGTCAGATAGCTGAGGCTTTTTTGCGTGCTTACGCTGACGGACATTTCGAGATACACAGCGCAGGCATTGAGCCAAAGGGCTACATTTTGCCTGAGGTCCTTGCTGTGATGAAAGAGCTCGGACTGGATTTGAGCGTGCAAACTTCAAAAAGTGTTAGAGAGTATCTTGGGAAAATGCACTTCTCATATGTGACAACCGTCTGCGCAGATGCAGAAGAGAATTGCCCGACCGTATTCCTCAACATGGGAATCCATGAACATTGGGCATTTGATGATCCAGCAAAATTTAAAGGTGACGAAGCGGAAAAACTTGAGTTTACGAGGAAGGTGCGCGATCAGATTGACCAACGTATCCGCCAATGGCTTGAGGCTCAGAATATTCAGCCCGCAGCAGTATCATAAAAACAATTGGTATTGAAAAAGGATTCTGTTACAATACCAACACCCAGTAACATTAGGAACAAGAGGCATTTATGCTTAGAAAAACCTTTGAAAATGAAATCCAGCAGGTCAAAGATGACGTGCTCGTGCTTGGCAGTATGGTGGAACAGGCCATTCTTGGCTCGGTTGAGGCGCTGAAAAAACGCGACATCAAAGCCTCGCAAAAGATATACGACGAGGACAAAGAGATCAACAACAAAAGATTCGCCATAGAAAACCATTTGATGATCCTGATCGCCACGCAACAGCCCATGGCGCACGACTTGCGCCTGCTGGCGTCCTGCATGGAGATCATTTCCGAATTGGAGCGCATGGGCGATTATGCCAAAGGCATCGCCAATATTAACATGCGCATGGGTGATGCGCCCCTGCTCAAGCCGCTCATAGACGTCCCGCGCATGGCGCAGATCGGCGTGGATATGCTCCATTCCGCCCTGACCGCCTTCGTCAATGAAGATGTAGAGGCTGCAAAATCCATCCCGGTTCACGACGACGAAGTGGATGCACTCTACAATCAGGTCTACCGCGAATTAATGACCTTCGTTATTCAGGATGCCAAGACCATCGAACGCGCAAATTGGCTCCTCTGGGTGGCGCACAATCTGGAGCGTTTCGCCGACCGCGTGACAAACATTTGTGAACGCACAGTTTTCATTGCAACCGGCGAAATGGCTGAGATCAAATCCACTGACGATGAGTTTTGGAAACAACAAAAACAAAACAATCAATGAAACAAAAAAATCCGCTGAAACCAACCAGCGGATTTTTATTCAAACTACACCTGCTCTCGACGGAGTCCTCGCCGCCGAGGACGGCGGCTGGGCAAATTACCCCATCCGCCCCGTAATATATGCTTCGGTCAATTCCTGTTTCGGTTTTGTGAACATATCATTTGTATTTGAAAATTCGATCAACTCGCCAAGCCAGAACAACCCGGTGTAATCAGAAACACGCGCGGCCTGTTGCATATTATGGGTGACGATCACGATGGTGTAATCCTTCTTCAATTCGGCGATCAATTCCTCCACGCGCAAGGTGGCGATTGGGTCCAGCGCAGACGTGGACTCATCCATCAGGATCACTTCGGGTTGCACAGCAACAACGCGAGCGATGCAAAGCCTTTGTTGTTGACCGAGCGAAAGACCCAACGCATCCATCTTTAGATCGTCCTTTACTTCATCCCATAGCGAGGCGGCGCGCAGAGACTTCTCCACCAAGTCATTCAAGTTCACATTCATCCCCATCACACGCGGACCAAACGCCACATTATCGTATATGGATTGCGGGAACGGATTCGGTTTTTGGAACACCATACCCACACGCTGGCGCAGGTTGACCACATCCATCTCTGCCTTATAAATATCCTGCCCATTCAGCAGGATTTTTCCATCCACGCGCGTGCCTGCGATCGTATCGTTCATGCGATTCAAGCAACGCAGAAAGGTGCTCTTGCCACATCCCGATGGACCGATCAAGGCGGTCACTTTGCGCGGCTCGATCTCAATATTTATGTTCGACAAGGCTTTTGAAGCGCTGTAATAAAAATCAAGGTTTTGGACGGAAAAGGCGGAGGCGGTTGTGGTCATGGATTGATTTTATCAAAGAAAAGTAGGAAGGATGAAGTTTCAGATTGAGAAAAGTTTATTGAAACAGAATCAGCCTCGGGTGAGTCTGAACGGGTTCTTCATCTACATGAGGCTTTCGACTATAATTCGTCCAATGAAATACACTCTCATTCTCTTTTTTCTTGTAGCATTCATCATCACGTCATGCGGTCCTTCTTCATCGGCGGAGGCCGCATCTAACTCCCAGGCGACCTATATCGAGAACAAAGGCTCGGATACGATCGTCAATCTCGCGCTGGCGTGGGCGGAAAGATATCAGGGCAAGCACCTGGATGTCCGTATATCGGAACAGGCGGAGGATCGGGGACAGGAATCGCTTCGCTCATCAACGGTACCGTGGATATCGCCAACGCATCACGCCAGATCAAGGGGGAGGAAGTTGATGAGGCAAAATCCAATGGGATCGAACCTGTTGAGCATATCATCTCCCGCGACGCGATTGCGGTCATTGTGAATCCGGAGAACCCGGTCAATGAATTAACCCTGCAACAGATCTCGGATATTTACAGCGGCAAGATCACCAACTGGTCTGAGGTCGGCGGTGAAGATCGACCCATCGTGCGGCTTTCGCGTGAGACCAATTCAGGTACGCATGTTTATTTTTTGGAAACTGTTTTGCGACTAAGCAGCAAGGAAGATAAAACTTTATTTTCGATGGACACATTATTACTGCCATCGTCTGAAGGAATTATTGCTGAGGTGCGGCAAAACCCAAATGCAATCGGCTACGATGGCCTCGGTTATGTCCCCGATGATTTGAAAATGATCGCAATTGCAAAAGAAGCCGGCGGCGCGTATGTGTTGCCTTCCATTGAGACCGTAAACGATAAGACCTATGCCATCGCGCGCGATCTTTATATGTATACCAATGGTGAACCAACCGGCGTGGTAAAGGAATATCTCGAATGGATCCTTTCACCCGAAGCGCAACAGATCGTTGAAGATCTTGGGTTTGTACCTGCCCTCACCCCCAGCCCCTCTCCCTAAGGGAGAGGAGGGAGAATTATGGAAAAATCTTTAAACTGGCCTGAATTTGTTATTACGCGTCTCATTCAAACATCGGGCTATTCAGCCATTCTTTTTGTCGCGCTGATATTCTTCTTCCTGTTGCGCGAAGGACTCCCGACACTTGGCGAGGTTGAATCAAAATCCCTGTTCAACATTCGATGGTATCCCATCGAAAGCTATTTCGGCATCCTGCCCCTGCTCACCGGCTCGCTCATCGTGACGATTGGCGCGGGGCTAATCGCAGTTCCATTCGGGATCGGTACCGCGATTTATATCTCTGAGATCGCGCCGCGCTGGATGCGTGAGATCCTCAAACCGCTGGTGGAATTGCTTGGTGGACTCCCCTCTGTTGTTTTGGGATTTCTTGGAATCCTCGTGCTCTCCCCGTTCCTACGCGTCTTTCTGGACCTGCCAACTGGTCTGACAGCCTTTACCGGATCCCTGCTTTTGGGCGGGATCGCAGTACCCACGGTCGTGTCGGTCGCGGAAGACGCGCTGGATGCCGTGCCGCGTGCTTACCGCGAAGGCGCCTGGGCTTTGGGCGCGACCCGCTGGCAGACCATCTGGCGCGTGACTCTTCCCGCCGCTCGCTCCGGTGTTCTCACCGCCATCATGCTCGGCTTGGGGCGTGCAATCGGTGAAACGATGACGGTGATGATGGTCACTGGAAACGCTCCTGTGCTCGCCGTCAAACTTGGCAGTCTCTTCTCCCCCGTCCGCACCATGACTGCCACCATCGCCGCAGAAATGGGCGAAGTCGCAAGTGGAAGCACACACTATCACGTACTTTTCTTCATCGGCATGGTTTTATTCCTGATTTCATTGGGTGTAAATATCGCCGCATCGTCTGTTGTGTTTCGAGCAAGGAAACGCGCAGAGAGGATACTGTCATAAATATTCCGTTGGTCGAGTAGGGCGAAGCCCATATCGAGACCACCGGACTGAATGATTATTTTATGAAAAACATTTTCACCGTTAACCGCCATCTCACACAGCGTCTCGGATTTACAGCCATCACCTTGATGGCTGTAGCCACCGTCATCCCGATCATTGCCGTGGTTATTTATATTTTTGCGCAAGGCTTTCCCGCCATATCAGTTGAATTCATCTCCGGCTTCCCGCACGACGGTATGCGCGCCGGTGGGATTCTTCCCGCCATCATCGGCACTTTGTATCTCACAATTGGCACGGCGATCTTCTCTGTTCCGCTTGGGATCGCCGCGGCGATCTATCTTTCAGAATACGCCTCCGATACACCACTCACCCGCACGATCCGTATCGCCATCATAAACCTCGCTGGCATTCCTTCAGTGGTCTACGGACTGTTCGGACTCGGCTTATTTGTGCTTTTCCTGAAATTTGGAACATCCATCCTTGCCGCGTCACTCACACTTTCGATCATGACATTGCCCGTCATTATCAGCACCGCAGAAGAGTCACTTCGTTCAGTTCCACAGGCATTCCGTACTGTCAGCATTTCACTGGGTGCCACACGCTGGCAGACCATTCGACGCATTGTACTGAAAGAAGCATTGCCCGGCATTCTTACAGGTGTTATCCTCGGGCTTGAACGCGCCGCCGGTGAGACAGCTCCGATCTTATTTACAGGCGCGGCCTTCTTCCTGCCTCGTCTGCCTGGTTCGCCACTCGATGCAACCATGGCTTTGCCTTATCACCTTTTTGTGATCTCAACCCAGGTCCCTGAAATGCCGCTCCAAATTCAATATGGCACGGCGCTTGTACTATTGGCATTTGTGCTCACCATGAATCTGATTGCAACAGTCATCCGATCACGCGCGAGGGCAAAGCGACAATGGTAGATAAAATCGTTATCGAAAATCTCTCGCTCCAATATGCAGACGGAGTCGAATCTCTGCGCGATGTCAGCTTGAGCGTTCGCCAGAATGCGGTGACTGTGCTTTTCGGCCCGGCGGGTGGCGGCAAATCCACCTTGTTACGATGTTTGAATCGGCTCAATGATCTCACCGAAGTCAAAGCCTCAGCCGGTCGCATTATGATTGATGGCAAAAATATCCTCGACTCGAAAACAGATGTGATCGCCCTGCGCCGCAAAGTTGGGATGGTCTTTGCACGCCCTGTTCCTTTGCCGATGAGCATCCGCGAGAATCTCACCTATGGTTTGGAACTCGCGGGCGAAAAACGTCGTTCAAAATTGGATGAAGCGGTCGAACGCAGCCTGAAGCTGGCTGCCATTTGGGAAGAGGTCCACAACCGATTGGATGATCCTGCCATCGCCCTCTCGGGCGGACAACAACAACGCATCTGTCTCGCACGCGTGCTCGCACTTCAACCCGAAATTATTCTGCTCGATGAACCCACCTCCGGACTCGATCCGATCTCCACCGGCAAAGTGGAAGCCGCACTGGTTGAATTGAAAAAAGAATACACGATCATCCTTGTGCCACATTCTGTACAACAAGCCGCCCGCACTGCCGATTACGCCGCCTTCTTTTTACAAGGCGAACTCATTGAATATGGCGAAGGCAAATCCTTCTTCACCGCGCCGAAAGAAAAACGCACGGAAGATTACATCACGGGGAGATTTGGGTAATTTCCTTCGCGCTGAGCGGAGGGTCGAACGATAGTGAGACCTGTAGTCGAAGCGCACGCACCAAGATATATAGTCACTTCGACTGCGCTCAGCGCGATGATATCTCGTTATGAAAACCGTCCTCTTCCTCTGCACTGGCAACTCATGTCGTTCACAAATGGCGGAAGCCATTGTCAATGCACGTTACGCTGATGAATGGAAATCATTTTCAGCGGGGACAAAGCCAGCGGGGTATGTTCATCCCAAAGCAATTCAGGTATTAGCTGAGATCAATATTCCACATTCAGGCGAATCAAAACACATTGATGATTTACACACACGAGATTTTGATCTGGTTGTGACGGTCTGTGATTCAGCGGCAGAGGAATGCCCTGTATGGCCCGGGAAAGCAGGGAGACGCGTCCATCACGGGTTTGTGGATCCGGCTAAGGCAGAGGGAAATGATGAGGAGCGGTTGGCAGTTTTCCGCCAAGTAAGAGGCGAGATGTTGGAAGTCGTCCCGAAGATATTAAGTGGCTTCGTTCTGAGCGGAGCTTAGCGCAGTCGAAGAACAATGAATATGAAATAAGTGCGCTTCGACTTCGTTCCCCTTCGACAAGCTCAGGGTCACTCCGCTCACATCGTCCCGATGTCCTTCGGGAGCGCGAAAGGAATCCCATGAATAGTCCCTACGATATTTTATTTGAAACGGTTCGGATCGGTCCTGTCACTGCTCCGAACCGTTTTTATCAAGTGCCGCATTGCAATGGGTTTGGTCATCGGATGCCGCAGAGCATGGCGGCGATGCGCGGCATGAAAGCGGAGGGCGGTTGGGGCGTGGTGTGTACCGAGGAAACGGAGATCCATCACACGAGCGACCTCTCGCCATATTTTGAGGGGCGCATTTGGGATGATGAGGATATTCCAACTTTGAAGTTGATGACCGACGCCGTGCATCAGCACGGCGCGCTGGCTGGCGTTGAACTTTCCTATAACGGAATCGACGCTCCGAACTTGTATTCGCGCACGCCGTCACTTGCGCCGCGTTCGATGGGGACAGTGGGCGGCTCGGGTTATGACCCCGTGCAGACTCGCCGCATGGATAAGGAGGATATCCGCAATGTACGCAAGTGGCATCGAGAGGCGGCATTGCGCGCCAAACGCGCGGGCTTCGATATTATCTATTGTTACGCGGGTCACGGGATGACTGCCGCGATCCAATTTATTTTGAAACGCTACAACGACCGCACGGATGAATACGGCGGCTCGCTTGAAAACCGTGTGCGTTTTTTTCGGGAGATGATCGAAGATACAAAGGATGCCGTTGGCGACACCTGCGCGGTGGCTGTGCGCTTTGCAGTGGATGAATTGCTCGGTGAAGATGGACTCACGCATCAGGGTGAAGGCTATGATGTGGTTGCCATGCTTGCCGAGTTACCCGATTTATGGGATGTGAATGTGAGTGGCTGGAACAACGACTCAATCACTTCACGTTTTGGGAAAGAAGGACATCAGGAGAAATATATTTCGTTCGTCAAACAGTTGACGACGAAACCTGTTGTCGGTGTGGGACGATACACGTCACCTGATTCGATGGTCTCTGCGATTCAGCGCGGCGTGATGGACATAATCGGCGCGGCTAGACCATCGATTGCTGACCCATTTCTTCCTACAAAAATCAAAGAAGGGCGTATCGAAGATATCCGTGAATGTATCGGTTGCAACATTTGTGTGACGGGTGACACGCGCTTTGTGCCGATCCGCTGTACGCAGAATCCAACCATGGGAGAGGCCTGGCGGCGCGGCGGGAATCCTGAGATCATTGCGACAAAGAAGAGCGATAAGGAAGTGATGATCGTGGGTGCAGGACCTGCGGGACTCGAAGCTGCGCGGGCATTGGGTCAACGCGGATATCAGGTTACCTTGCTCGAAGCGCGCAAGGAGCTGGGCGGGCGCGTGTTGCGCGAATCCGCATTGCCGGGTTTGAATGAATGGCGGCGTGTCATGGATTGGCGCTTGACCCAGATCAAGAAGATGAAGAATGTTGCGGTGTATCCCTCCAGCCCGATGACTGCCGAGGAGATTCTCGAATCAGGCGCGCAGAACACCATCTTTGCTACCGGCGCGACCTGGCGACGCGATGGTGTGGGCCGCACATTGTGGAAACCAATTCAAGGATATGATTTGGAGAATGTGTTTAGTCCTGATGATTTGATGGGTTTTAATTTGGAGTCCGACAGCTTGCTGTCGAAAATTCAGAAGCAAGCTTCTGGAGTCCAGAGTTTTGTCATTTACGATGACGACCATTACTACATGGGCGGCGTGTTAGCTGAACTGCTCGCAGAACAGGGATGCAAAGTTTCACTTGTCACGCCCGCGCCGCTGGTTTCGTATTGGTCGCAATTTACATTAGAGCAGGAGCGCATCCAAGCCAAGTTGATGAAGCTTGGCGTGAAGTTGTATCCGCAGACTGTGTTGGGTGTGATTGGAAAAGATTTTGTGAAATTATCGAATGTGATTTCAGGAGAAGAAGTCGAGTTGCCGCGTGATGGAGTTGTGTTGGTGAGTGATAGGGTGTCGAATGATTCGTTGTATCTTACCCTCACCCCAGCCCTCTCCCACAGGGAGAAGGGGATTCGCTCATTACGAATTATCGGTGATGCCGAAGCGCCGAATATCATCGCGCAGGCTGTGTTTGCAGGTCATCTCGCGGCGCGGGAGTTTGATGAGGAAAAAATTGAAGGGACGCCATTCAAGATCGAACGAATGCCAATACCCTAAGGCACAACAGCCGATCCAGTTACTGCTTGGATTCCTGCATTACGGATTGAGATCGTAAAGATAAATATTCGCATCCGTTCGATGGAAACTATCCAACATGATTCCCAGCTCATTGAGATAGTTTACGAAATATGATTGCATATCCCCTTCACATCCACCGCAGTCCAATATCCTGGCAAATATGAACCAAACCCTGTCACGCCCCCTAAGTGTTTCTACATTGTTGTAAAAACCTTCAAGCGCTACATCTTTCAGCGGTGAACGATAGCCAAAAAGAATATCTTTATTGTCGATGCTATAGAACGGCGCATAATAATCAACAACCGGAACAGTAGTGTAGTACACATAGATGACATCGTTTTTCTGTTCGTGCTTCGCCACGTATTCCAAAACCGGTTTTATATCCGAGCCAATATATGGCTGTTGAACATACTCGAAAGCACCGCCCGCGGATAGTAAAAAAAGTGGCAGGGCTGGAAAAAGATATACAACACCTGCCACACCAGCATGCCATTTCGAGATGATCAAATAGATCCTTGCAAGTCCCTCGGTAATCAGAAACAACGCCAAAGGCACCAGGAAGAGCATAAATCTATCCTTCAAAGGATATTTCTGCAAAGTAGACGCCAACAACGCAATAAAAAAAGGGGAGATGAGCATGATCGCGATACTGCGTTCCCGGAAAAGGAGCGAAACGCCCCCGATCAAGCTGAGAGTTGGAAAGAGAATCACCAATATCTGGTCAGTTCTGCCAAGGGTGGTTAACAACATCGAATAATAGGTTTTACTCAACCAAATACGAGTACCCCCGGGCGGAAGGGGCATGAAAGCTTTTTTCCAATATTCATACAACAGATCATTAGTGATCAGGTAGCGCAAAGAAACAAGATATTCCAAGCCAAAAGAGATCAGCCAAATTGACCCCAATCCAAAAAGCCACAAAACAGGTATAGGATGGCTTTTTGTTAGCGCAGCCACCAACATTGCCAATCCAATCCCCCCCAGAATAAAAACAGATGGATGCGATATCCATATGACAACTGTACCTGCAACACCCAAAAACAGGAAATCTCGTGCCTGCGGATTTTCTTTGAGACAGCGGCTCGCAAGAAAAATCAACAATAAGCCGATCATAACATCACTGGAATACTGTTTTAGTTCAGACGAGTAATAAATCAATGACCAGCTAACAGAAAATAACAAAACACCGAACATGCCACCCTTTATATGCGCATCTGCAATGCGATAGAACAAGTATATGGCAAGTATCCCCGAGAACAAGGGAAAAAGCCGCATTACTTGATCAATATTCCCAAGCCCAACGACCAAAAGTTTTTCAATGAACAAAAAGCCGATCGGCGCGCCCTGGTCATAGTCCAAACGCTGGGTCAGACCTGCGAAGCTACGGTTCGCCAAATTGAACGCCAGGCTGGCTTCATCAGCCCACAAAGAACGCCCCGAAAAATATTGCCGCAGCCGCAAGATGATCCCCATAACAATCAGTGCCCACCATAAAAAAGCTGGTCTCACCCATTGAGCGAGGCGATTTTTAGCTTGCTGCATAATCTAACTCACCATACCTTTTCCAAATCCGGATTTGCCAGAGGCATGCGCCCGATCTTTGCCATGTCGATCCATTCGCCGTGCACTTTTACGCGCACCACGTCCGCGGTGAAATCGATCACGGTTGCGCCGTTGTTGTTGAACAGCGATGAACCCACTGCGTAAATATCCACTGGGACGCCCAGCTTTTCAAACTTGCGAATCTTATCGGGATTGAACCCGCCGGAGGCAACGATCTTCACGTTACGACAATATTCACGCGCCGCGTCTTTCCAAATCTCTGGCATGCTCCAACTGTCCCAAGCCAAATCCAACCCCTGGCGAACGTTGAACACGAGGCGCGGCGTGACACCGAGGTCGAGCACAGGGTCACCCAAAGGTTCGACGGAAACATCTCGCAGCGCGCGAGTTTGATGAGGAAAAAATGAGGGTACGCCATTCAAGGTGGAGAGGTTGATTATTTCGTAATGCCGGTAAATCGTCATTGTTTTTACGAAAGCCATGTTTCACTCAGGCGCTATGGGTTTAAATCATAAAGATACGCATTCGCGCCAACCGCATGGACACTATCCAGCATGGTTCCATGCCCATTGAGATAATTCAGATAAAACATTTGCATATCCCCATCACAGCCGCCACAATCAACGATATGGGAAAATATAAACCAGACTCTGCCGCGCTCTTTGAGCATCTTAACATCGTCGAAGAACCTCTCAAGCGCAATCTTTTTCCTGGGGGCATCAAACCCAACAAGAACATCTTTTTGGTGAAGCTGGTCAAGATCATAAAACGGGGCATAATAGTTAAAAGCGGGATCTGCGCCATGGTAGACATAAATCATCTCATCATCCAGTCTGTTTTCTGCTACATATGCCATGATCGGTTTTATATTGGCATCATTCATCGGTGATAGAAAGAAACCAAAGGTGGTATTTACCATCAGCAAAAAGAGCAGAAGGGCCGGAAGCACATATACAACAGAAGCAATACCAGGATGCCATTTTGCGATAATCATATAAATTCGTCCAAGCCCTTCGGCGATCAAGAACAACATAAATGGCACCAGAAACAACATAAACCTATCCTTCAGCGGATATATTTGTACCGCTGAAGCGAAAAGAGCTATAAAAAATGGGGAAATGATGACAACGAGAAAAAGTCGCTCCCGATAAAGAAGCGCCAAACATCCTATCAAGATCAAAACCGGGATAAGCACTGCCAGTATCTGATCAGTCCTATTCAGGGCTATTAACAATATTGAATAATATGTCTTCAGGAACCAATCCAAATTTCTCCAGGGTGGATAAGGCATGAAAGCTTTTGCCCAATAATTATGCAAGTATTTATCAGCGACCAGGTGATGCAATGAAACAAAATATTCCACACCAAAGGAAAGCATCCACATTGCCCCCAGACCAAACAGCCACCGAATCGGCACAAGACGATTTCTTGAGATCGCGGCAAAGAACATCGCCAGCCCAATCCCTGCCAGAATAAAAGTAGATGGATGCGACACCCATATTGCCATTATTCCCATAATACCCAAAACGAGGAAATCCCTGGAGCGTGCATTTCCCTTCAAACAACGGTCTGAAAGAAACACCAACAACAAGCCGATCATCACATCGCTTGAATACTGTTTTAATTCAGAGGAGTAATAGACCAACGGCCAACTGATTGCAAATAATAAAGCGGCAAACATACCACCCTTGACGTGTGCCTGTGCGATGCGATAAAAAAAGTAGATGGCGAATATCCCTGAAAACAACGGGAACAGCCGCATGATTTGATCTCTATTTCCAAACAAAATAACCAGTGTTTTTTCGATAAACAAAAAACCGACGGGCGCGCCCTGCCTATAATCCAAAGGCAGGGTCAGGCCTGCGAAGGTACGATTCACTATATTGAATGCCAGGCTGGCTTCATCAGCCCATAAAGAACGCTCCGAAAAATATTGCCGCAGTCGCAAAATGATCCCCACGCCGATCAGTGCCCACCATAAAAAGACCGGCTTCACCCATTGCGTGAGACGATTTTGAAGTTGTAGCATCATCCGTTCACCACACCCTCTCCAAATCCGGGTTTGCGAGTGGTGTACGACCGATCTTTGCCATGTCAATCCATTCGCCGTGAATTTTCAGGCGCACCACGTCGGCAGTGAAGTCGGTCACTGTGCCGCCGTTGTTGTTGAACAGCGATGAGCCTACCGCGTAAATATCCACAGGGACTCCCAATTTTTCGAACTTGCGGATCTTATCGGGATTGAACCCGCCTGAGACAACGATCTTCACATTGCGGCAATACTGACGCGCCGCGTCTTTCCAAATCTCGGGCAGGCTCCAGCTTTCCCAGGCCGAATCCAAGCCCTGACGGACGTTGAATACGAGGCGTGGCGTTACACCGAGGTCGAGTGCCGGGTCACCCAAAGGCTCGACGGAAACATCGCGCAGACTTCCGCTTGTATCGAGGCGGACTCCGTACAAAATATATTTTGCGCCTTCGGCTTTATCGTTCAGATCGCACAACTCGCGATACTTTGCGAACATCACTTCCATCATGCGCAGGGTATCGCGCACGGAATCGTTATTGAAGTCCACGAGCGCGATGCGCGGGACATGCGCGGGCAGGACGCGCGCGAACTGCATCATGGCTTCCGCGGTGTCGCCGAGGAAAGAGGCTATTGCCGCATGGGCAACCGTCCCGCCGCCCGCGCCGCCCCACCAGTCACCCTGCGCGTCGGTCGAGACGAAGGATCCGATCTGATGCGAGAAGTCCATGTTGAAGCGTTCAATGGCAAGGTTGTAGGCATACCCATCAGCGGCTTGCACTTCGTGCAAATCAAAACGCGCCGGGAAAAACAACACAGGCTTGCCACCGGCAGCCATCAGCGTTTCATACACATTCGTTGCCACGCGGCTCGAACGGGTAAGGACGCCCAGGGTGGGTGTTTCAAGCAGGGCAAAATCGCGATAGCGACCGCGTGCTTTGATCACAGCCTCGGAGTTCAACGGGTTGCCATCCGACTTAACCATCGCCCCATCATGGACAGCCCATACTTCCAATTGATCTGACGTATCCACAAAGGTATTGCCATCCCAATAGCCAGTGCAATGCCTGAGCATTTCCAGAGTCTTATCCACACCAACAACAATGGTATTGCCAGGGCGGCGCGTGAACCACTGCATCTCCACTTCGATGTCACCGACTGCGATATTTTCGGGTGAAACATCCGGCGGCAGATTATGATATTTGCCCGAGTAGGTATATTTTTCAGTTGATAACGCAGTGAGCATGCGACCGATGTTCTCGAAATATTTATCCGAGTACCAGCCGCGGCGCATACGCTCGATGTCTAACTTGAAAGTTTCATTGGTAAGACGTTTATTATCAAAGATTGACATGGGAGGCTCGATACACGATTTCTGATTTTGGGTTTACGATTGGTGGGAAGTAGATAAGTATACAAGTAAATAGGGAAACATGGGACGTTTTGTATGTGTCTCCTTGTTTCCGTGTTTACGCCTAGAAATTTTCCGTTGATTTCACAACATGCATTCCAGCATTTGCAAACCTTTCGTAGGCGGCGTTTGCCGCGTCGGTGTGATCCACCACGCCAGGGACGACGACAGGCGAGGAGCAATTTTCAAGCAGGTAGATTTTTCTGGCAAGTTCGGGATCTGTGGCGTTGATGTCGTTGAGCAGGTCTTGAACTGTCCACGCGACGCAATGGGATTTTGCTTGACCTGCGATGATGAGTTTGTCAAATTGATGAAGTTGTTCAATGAATTTTGTATTATGTGTTCCAAGGGTTTCGCCCATGGGACCCGTCAACACCTCAGGACCTATGACGGAATAATTTTCTGTAAGTGGCTTATCGCCTTTGATCTCGATGTCATATTGTGTGGTGCGGGCAATGGAGTGGAAGAAGAGCGCTTCTTCAACCGATGAAACCAGCGCGTGACCGATCCCGCCAAGCATGGCATGATAGGGCCAGATCGTCAGCGCGTATTTGCCTTTCTTTTCCAACTCTTCGGCGTAATGGATCATCATCTGCTGTCCGTATGCGGGCGCGATCCCGAATTGAGGTGCGAGGGCAGGGTTGAATGTCCATTTGCCGTCACGCAATTCAGAGAGGTTTATATCGGTGTAAGGCGCGGGGTGATTGCCTTCTTTATCCACGAAGAAGACGGCGTGGAAGACTTGCATGGTTTTGTGCGTGTCCATGGTGGCAGTGATGTGGGTGACATTTCCCAAATTGCGATAGATGAATTCACTCAGACGAATGTTATCTTCCACGGCGCCGCGTCCACTGCGGCCGCCGACGTAGAGTTCAAATTCAGGAATGCAGAAGGTGTTCTGCACGTCGATCAGCATCAGCCAGATGCGAGTCGTCGAAACAGAGGCAGGTTGAAGGGCGTGTTGACGCACCCAGTCCCGCGCTTGTTGGGCGCGCGCTTCGTAGGGAATCCGCCAGACAGTGCCGACATTGCCCGCGTCAAAAAATTCAGGGATCGGTAAAAGAGGATCAGACATTGCGCCTCCACATGGATTGTATTGTAATTTCCTTTTAAGTGTAACACCCGGTTGACTTTTTTGCCTGAAACCTGTACACTTTGCATAACTTATTTATAGCATAGGAGCAGGCATGGTATCTCAATTCCAACTTATTATGCGATCAGGTCCGACACCCGGCGCGTCGTTCACACTGGAAGGCGATCAATTAACGATTGGCCGCGACGCAACCAATGAGATCACGATCAACGATGCTGAAATTTCACGCCGCCATGCACGCCTCACTTTTCAGGGTGGCAAGTATGTATTGGAAGATCTCGGCTCCACCAATGGGACGTTTGTGAACGGTCAACGCCTGGCTGGACCACGCGTACTGAAAGCCGGCGAGGTGGTTTCATTTGGCGAGCAGATCGTGCTGGTTTTTGAGGTGACCGCCAGCGACCCGGGTGCGACCATGGTTTCCCCACGCGTGGGTTTGGCTGTACCCTCCGTTCCACGTCCTGCCACTCCGCCTCCACCCGCGCCAGCTGAGTATGCCGGCAGTGTGCCAGCCAGCCCCGCGTCAATGGATGTAGCATCTGCCAAGAAGACGAATCTGACGCCGATCATTATAGGCTTGGTTGTGTTGTTTTGTATCTGCGCCTGTGTGGGCGCTTTGTGGTATATAGATGCCAATCTGCTGTGGTGCACCTTCCTGCCTTTCCTGGGCGGATGTTGATATTCAAAATCCCGCCCCCGCAAGACGCCAGTAGTTTTGCGGGGGTTCTTGTTTTAAGTTGCCAAACGCATCGCTCTTGACTAGAATAGGGATGCGAATTCGTTTTTATTGAACCAATCTCTTGCGAAAGTCTTTTTGCCGCAGCCCATTCCGGGATAATAAGATCACAGAGAAGAAAAGAGTTTAAGCGCTTTTTCTCAAAGGTCTCTGTGGCTGTATTGCACTTACTTATGCAAGAGGGCTACGTAGGTTTTCGGAGCACCGTCCATGAATCATACATCCACAACATCGCCTGGTTGGAGTTCAACCACAAAACTATTGATCGGGCTGGTCATCGTTGGCATCGCGGCATTTTTGTTGTACCGCTTTTCGAATCTAATTACCCCGCTCTTGATGATCTTCGTGTTGGTATATTTATTGCACCCGGTCACTTCGCTCATCGCGCGCGGCTTGCACCTTTCGTGGAAAGCCTCCGTCAACATTCTTTTTCTCATCATCCTGTTCATGCTGGCTGGCTTGCTGACCTGGAGCGGCGTGGGGCTGGTGGGGCAAATTCAAAGCCTGATCGAATCAGTGCAGGATATTGTCACCAACCTGCCGACCTATGTGGAACAACTCTCCACGCAAGTCTTTACTTTTGGTCCCTTTAGACTGGATATGCGGACGCTGGACTTAAACACCATCAGCCAGCAGGTACTTTCATTTGTCCAGCCTCTACTTGGGCGCACGGGCAACCTGGTTGGCGCTTTGGCTGGCGGCGCGGCGCAGATATTCGGCTGGACGGTCTTCGTCCTGATCGTTTCCTATTTTGTGATGATAGAAAGCAGTGGCTTGCGCAGGGATTTATTCAAGATCGAAGTCCCCGGCTACACCGAAGATTTCACCCGGCTGGGTAAGGAACTGGGCCGCATTTGGAACGCGTTCCTGCGCGGGCAGATCATTATCTTTTTGCTGGCAGTGCTTATTTATTCGATCTTGTTACCCACCCTGGGTGTGAGATATGCACTGGGGATCGCGCTCATGGCCGGGCTTGCAAAATTCCTGCCCTATATTGGTCCGGCCATCACCTGGGTGGTGATGGCATTGGTCACGTTCTTTCAAACCAATCATCCGTTCGGAATGCAACCCCTCGCCTATATGGCAATGGTGGTGATCATCACCTCCATTATTGATTGGATCATCGACTCATTCGTCACGCCGCGCATCATGGCAAGCACGTTGAAGGTGCATCCCGCGGCTGTGCTGGTTGCTGCCCTGATCGCCGCCAATTTATTGGGCATCCTCGGTGTAGTGATCGCCGCGCCCTTCCTAGCAACCTTTACCCTGCTGGGCAGATACACCATGCGCAAAATGTTCGATATGAATCCGTGGCCCGAGGCAGAAGAGCATCCAGCGCCACCCCTTGGCGCGGAATGGATCGCACGTATCAGGTTATTTTTCAAAAACCGCCAACAAAACAAACAACCAAACAAGGAGAAGCAATAATGACCAACAATAACAAAGAGCCTCAAACTGAAACCATCGCCGAGACCGATAACTTTCTGGCATGGAAGGCGGAAGAACCCGATGGTGAAACAACCTACCACATCGAGTTGAACAACGTCACCGTGCATTTCTTTGAGGAAGAGTGGACTGAGTTCATGCAGCTGATCCGTGATTTGAAATAAATCTTAGCTACAGAGCACACAGGAAAAATGAGTTTTCTCAAACATCTTGGTGAACTCTGCGGCTAAACATGATATGCAAAAAAACAAAAACGCCATCACGGCTGTGCGCGGTATTGAAGTGGGGCATGCACAGAATATGGAAGCATTGACCGGTTGCACAGTCATCCTTTGTCGCAAAGGCGCGGTGGCAGGCGTGGATGTACGCGGCGGCGCGCCCGGCACGCGCGAGACCGATCTGCTCAACCCGGTCAATCTTCTTCAAAAAATCCATGCGGTCGTTCTGGCGGGCGGCTCCGCCTTCGGGCTCGATGCGACGGGCGGCGTGATGCGTTATCTCGAAGAACAGAAAATTGGATTCAATACGGGCTCCGCGAAAGTGCCGATAGTCCCCGCCGCGATTTTGTATGACTTGAATCTCGGTCACGAGTCGGTTCGGCCTGATTCAGCGATGGGATATTTGGCGGCGTCTCAAGCCTCATCCGCTCCGCCGGGTGAAGGGAATGTCGGAGCAGGAACAGGCGCCTCTGTCGGAAAGATGCGTGGCATGAAATATGCCATGAAATCCGGCATCGGCACATCCAGCATGGACATCCACGGAATCATCATCGGCGCGCTGGTGGCAGTCAATGCAGTGGGCGATGTGATCGATCCCAAAACCGGAGGGAAAATCGCGGGCTTGCGTTCGGGCTCGACCCTGGCGCTGATGAAAAAGAATCAGGCGCGTGCGGCTGTCAAATCAAATACGGTGATCGGCGTGATCGCCACGAATGCCAAGCTCACCAAAGCCGAAGCGACGAAGGTTGCACAGATGGCGCAGGATGGGTTGGCACAAGTCATTCGTCCGGCACACACCATGTACGATGGCGATACGATCTTTGCACTGGCTACCGGCGATATCAAAGCTGATGTTTCCATGGTCGGCGCGTTTGCGGCGGAGGTCATGGCTGAAGCAATTGTCCGCGCGGTGAAGATGGCGAGACCCGCTGGTGGATTGATGGGATTAATGAAATAACGGATCATCATTTATGGAGCAACGCAAACAACTTCTCATCGTTCTCATAAGCGGACTGGCTGGTTTTATAACAGCCTTTGCCGTAACCGCAACGCTTCATCAGAACGAACTCAACTCACCCATTGATCGGGGTATCACGCTCTCGCTCTTAACACTTGGCTTTGGTTCGATCTATTTCATCTCGATGCCATATGCATGGAAACAGTTCGATGAAGCGCCTCAACCGGTCAAATATTGGGGAATGATTCTGGCAGGCACATCAGCCATATATTTCAATTTCGGAGTTGGTCATTTTTCATTGATTGCATTTCTTGTGATCGGTTTCATCGCAGCCGCCCCCGGGCTTTTTTTATTCCATAAACTTCTTGATCAAAAACAAACCATGCGCTTTATTTTGGCATGGGCACTTGGTGGACTAATCTCCTTCCCGGTATTGGGCTTTTTTCAAAATTTTTATCCGTCGCTGTGGGAATTTTTTCTTATTACTGTTTTGCTGAACATTGTTACAGCGTTGACATTCAGTATCATCATCGAACATTTCACAGCCTCGTTGAAAAACAAATTCAAGGAAAAGATCATTTCCATGACTGTCATGATCCTTGGTCTTTCGTTGGTCATTCTAACAGTTCACCTTCTCGTGCAATATCCCACACTTTTTTTATCCGATTTCTTTTTACCCGATCCACGCCTTACTCCTGCATTTTTAGGGTTGACCATTCTATCTCAAAGCTGGACAGCGCGCCTTCTTCAAAAACTGGACTCAACCGACTGGCGTTCATCTCCTTTCATCATCTGGATTAAACGCAGCCTGCCTGGACTTTTGCTTGCCTCCGCTATATCAGCCTCCACTTACCTTCTAGCGACTGCCCTCGTAAGTAAGAATCTTGCCCTTGCAGATAATTACTTCGATACGGATTCTCCCATCTGGGTCAGCTTCCTCACAGCCAGTGCAGATCAAATACATCCCATGCGCGCCGTGCATCCATTTGTTTTGATGATCCTGCGCCCCCCGGTCTGGTTGTTATCGCTCCTGCTCAATGGGGACAAGTTCCACGCCGCGCTGATTCTCAACGCGCTTGCTGGAGGGGTATGCGTTCTTCTGGTCTGGAAGTTCTTCAAACACAGGACGAACAACACAACATATGCGCTCCTGCTTGCCGCACTGCTTGGTTTTTCGAATTCGCACCTGCTCCTGGGCGCTTTCCTTGAATCCTATATATTTTCCGCCGTGGCGCTGATCACGTCCATTGTACTACTGCAAAATAAAAACACAAAACTGGCGCATATCGTCCCCGTTGGGCTGGTCACTTTTGGAATTACCATTACTAATTTCATCCAGACCTGCATCACGTTCCTGTTTACACAATGGGATATAAAAAAAACATTCAAATATATATTCGTTACTATCGCGCTGGCAACCGTATTGACCTTTACCCAAACGGTGCTCCAGCCAAACAGCCACCCTTTCTACATAGCCAGAAACCTGGGCAACGAAGGCGTCTTCAAACGTGACATCGTGGATGTGCCACTCTCAGAGACAGTCAGCCGCGTCAATGTAATAACCCGCACCATCACGCTTTTCAGCGTTGTCGCGCCGCGTCCGTTGATCCTGCTCGAAGAGATCGGCTGTTCAAGTCCTTGTTTTAATACCATCCGCTTCTTTCGCGGCAAATATCAATATGCTTCGTATATCGGCTTTGGGAGTTTTCTGGCGCGTTCATGGTTTGTATTGCTGGCTGTTGCGGTTCTGATCTTTGCTTGGGAACTGATCAAATCCCGGGGAAATACATCCCTGCAAGCGGCCCTTGCCTTCAACCTCCTGTTCAATTTCGGTTTACACATGAATTATGGCGACGACCCAATGCTATATTCCCCCAATTGGACATATGCGCTGATATTTTTCTTTGGCATTTCCTATGAGGGTCTCGCCAATCGAAAATGGTTCCAGGCAACTTTACTTGTTTTCCTGGCGGGTATGCTAATCAATAACCTGGATCTGTTCCGCAAAATGCTGGACGCAATTTCCCCTTTTATGGGGCAGTGAATAAAATCGCGGAAACAACAAGGCGGTCATCAGATTTGATGACCGCCTTGTTCACATTAACAACCTATATCTATTACCGCTTCCCCCTCAACTCATCCTTCAAGATCAACGTCATTACCACGCTCACAGCGCTGACAACCAGGGCACCCAGGAAGGCATTCCACCAGACAGGGTCATTGATGATCAAACCAATGCCAAACGATTGACCGATAATGCTGGTCAGCCAGAACAGGAAGGTATTGATGACCAGAGTGAACAAACCCAGGGTCAGCATGATCAGGCCGCAGGTGAGGAACTTGAGCAGGGGTCTGAACAGCGCGTTCACCAAACCAAAGATCAAAGCAAACCAGATGATCGAAGCCAAACTGCCGCGCAGGTCAATGCCCGGTACGATCATCACCGCCAGATATAACGCGATCGCATTGATCGCCAAACGAAGTATAAACTTTGTCATAGTGTCTCCTCTTCAAAACATTAGGTGACAGCCAATTTAGAATTGACCGTCACCTATGAATACGAAAATAATTTCGTTTGGTTGCACTCATGCTTTCATCCAAATTAGTGTGCGACGCGGTTTGAAGCCAGCCGCCAGGATCGCATTTATCATTTCGTCTGCAGGATAATCGAGCGCCAGAGTGGGATGATGGGACAGTGCGCGCCGCGCGTGGATGAGTAACTGAGTCAACGCCTCAGGGTCGGACATTTCGCCTGCCGCGCCATACATGGACTCTGATCTCCCTCCTTGCGGCATCCAGGTCAATGTTGCAAGCAATTCATCGCCGCGTACAGCCGCCCATTGCTTGATGTTGAAGTCCATGAATAGCATATACAGCCAGTTCATAAGACCCGGTCGCAAGGCGTTGAGATTCAAAGGCTGGTACCAACTCAAGGCTTCGGGGTAGAGGCGGCGAAGCCAATCCTGTTGTTGAGACCAGAAGCGCGGATGGCGTGGGACGATTTGAATATCGGTATCAGGTTTGGGGAAGGATGGATCCGGGTTGGCCTGCCAGTTTGTGCGACGCACAATTTCCTGAAATCCCAGATCTGCATAGAGCTTGACAGCGCCCGGATTATCATCGCGGACGTGAAGCCAGATGGCAGTGGTTTTTTTGGTGTGGGCATGTTGCATGGCGCGTTGCGTAAGGATGCGCGCAATACCGCGCCGACGATGATCAGGATGCGTCGCCACATTGGCAATCAGGTAAATGCGTTTGCCTTTATCACGAAATGGGATGAGGCTGGCATTGCCAACGATCTTGTGGTTCTCCTCCCACACATAGCCCGTTAGCGGCAGGGAGGTGGTCTCTGCCATGTGATTCGCCCAGCGCAGAAACTTGTCATCGCGGCTGGCGCGGCGCATATCTGAAAGATAGCGCTGACCATCATTGTCCATCGTATTTGAAAAGCATAGCTCGATCAAGTCCGCGACGACTGGCAGGTCGCGCAGAACATTGAGCGACCGCACTTGCGGATGCTCGTTCGCCTTCGCCGGAAGAGTGATGGAACTCATTGCGACAAATTATAGTCGCGTTGCCCTGTTTTGGAAGTGGGAAGACGCATAATTCTGTCTGCACATAGGAGAATTACATGCCAGCAAAACTATACGATGCCTAATGTTACATCTGCCAGTTTGGGTCGCCAGAATCCTTCTAGATTCTTCCCTGCTGGATTAATCATTGGTAGTGGGCTTTATGTGTTATTGGGACAAAATGGTTGGAGTTCTTTGATTGGTGGAGCCCTTCGGGCAATATGGGGTTTTCTACTCATTCGATCTGCCAAACCGCCTTACATTGTCAAAACAGGA
>Ga0137338_1000019_pt1 | contig 27200 bp, 15 predicted proteins | sample EasRivERMLT366_2_FD_104770 | JGI IMG/M metagenome (GOLD analysis project Ga0137338, IMG submission 104770) | Soil microbial communities from meander-bound floodplain in the East River, Colorado, USA - East River MetaG ERMLT366_2 | ecosystem: Environmental > Terrestrial > Soil > Floodplain ...
CACGCATCCAGGATGCGATGCAAATGCATCTGCCTTTGCCTAGATTTCTCAGACGCACAGTAGCGCGTTTTATCTTGTTGCATGTTTTTAAATATCCAGAGTCTTTGCAAAAGGCTGCGCGGTTGGCCGGGGAAGAGTTTGCGAAGGCAAGGAGTTAACAACTGTGAATGAGACCCATCCATCCTTCATCCTTTGAATAAACTCGCCTCCCTCCTCTCCATCAAACCCGGTGAAAACCGCATGGCTTCGCTCACGATCGGAGTCATGCTCTTCACCGCTATGGGCGCGGCGTTGGGCGGGACCGGCATCGAAGCGCTCTTCTTCGCCCGCTTCGGCGTGGACTACCTCCCCTACATGTACATCGGCTTGGGCATCACGTCGATGATCACATCTTTCATCGTCACCGCCGCCCTCGGACGAGTCTCCAAGCGCATCGTGTACACAGCGATTCCGATCTTAATAGCATTGCTGCTCGTCGGCGCACGCATCGCCCTCCTAACCCAAGCAAAATGGTTATACCCAAGTCTGTGGCTTGGAAAAGAAGTCCTCAATGCGCTCGTCAGCCTGATGATCTGGGGCATCGCTGGCGTGGTCTGTGACACGCGTCAGGCAAAACGCCTTTTCCCGCTTTTCAACGCCTCCTTCATCCTGGGTCAGGTCATCGGCGGATTCGCCACAGGTTTGCTGGTCAACATCATCGGCACCGAGAATCTTCTGATCGTGTGGGCGGGTTCACTTATCATCGCATTCCTCTTCAGCCGGGCCGTGCTTGCACATCAGCAAATTGAATCGACACCCCAAAGCCGCAGATCCCGCCGTAATCAACCAACCCTCGTACAGGAAATGCAACGCGGCTTCCAATATGTCCGCACATCACCTCTGCTCATATGGATTTCCCTTTCAACCATATTATTTTCCATCCTCTACTTCTCCATTGCACTTCCCTTTTCCCGCCTCGTCACCGAACAATTCCCCAATGAAAATACCCTGGCATCTTTTCTCGGCGTCTTCAACGGACTCACCACAGCCGGCGCATTCCTCACCTCGCTCTTTCTAGCCAATCGCCTCTTCGCCCGTTTCGGCATCATGCTTTGCATTCTCGCGTTCCCGATCGTCTATCTCGTCGGCTTTGGCGCGCTTGCCTTCGCACCACTCTTCGCCATTGTCGTTGTGTTCCGCTTTATTCAAATGCTTCTGCTTTCAGGCATCGCCGACCCTGCCTGGCAAACCATGTTCAACGTTGTTCCCAATGAAAAACGTGACCAGGTGCGCGCCTTCGTTGGTGGCGTTCCTGAACAGGCGGGCGTTTTCATCGCAGGCGGCATCCTCGTCATTGGCGAACAAACCCTCAATCCACAACAGCTTTACATTATTGGTTTCAGCGCGGCGGCGGCATGCACCTACATGATTCTCAAAGCATGGGACGGCTACAATCTCGCCCTGGTCGATGCCCTCCGTGCAGGTCGCCCACAACTTTTCTTCAGCGAAGAAAAACCATTCGGTGGTTTTCATCAGGATGCATCAGCGGTCAACACTGCTCTCAACGGACTCCACGACCCCGACCCAATCGTTCGACGCATCTCAGCCGAAATCGTTGGTCATCTTTCGTTGCCTGAATCAATCGACGCGCTCGTTACTGGATTAAGCGATGTGGATCCGCTCGTTCGTTCCGCCTCCCTCCGGGCCTTATCCAACTCCAAAGCGACTTCTGCTTTACTCGACATCGCCGCCTCCCTCTCCGACCCCGAACCTGATGTGCGCTACGAAGCCGTATTCACACTGACAGTTTTATCTCCCACCTCCCCCGCACTGACAAAACTCATCATCCCGCTGCTCGACGATACAGATGCCAAAGTCAGCACACGCGCGGCAGTCTCTATTCTCCGTTTCTCCAATTCTTCCGGTAGTGAAACAAATCCATCGCAGCCTGCGCGTCTTCGCCGCGAAGATTTTGACAGAGCCAAACAACACCTTCGTCAAACCGCCGCCTTCGGAGACGTGACTGCGCGCTTGCATGCCATCACAGCCATGGGTGAATGGAGTGACCCGCAAGCCTTCGATTTCCTTTGCGCTGAACTTTATGATCTGTCTGAGCCATCCACCATTCGCAATGCCGCGGCGGAATCACTGGTACGCGTGAACCCGAAGCGCGCCCTGCCCCATCTCTTCGAGGTGCTGGAGGATTCGAATGTATCCGTACGCGGGACAATCGCCCGTTTGCTTGGGCAAATGGGGATGCCGGTCATGGACTCTGTGCTGGCAGCGTTGTTCGAGCCGAACAGGGAAGAGGGCGCGCTGACGGCGCTCGAATATATGCCGCAGCCACCGTTCAAACTGATTATCGATTTTGCGCGTTTGGCAGTATCCCAAGCCGGGGAGTATGATGCCTTGAGGCGCAGCATACAGGCGTCGGCTGGGAACGAGGCGATGAGTCTGCTGGAAGAATCCCTGCGTGACAAGTCAAATCGTTACGGGATCCAGGCCTTGCGCGCCATTGGTCTGCTGGGCGACAGAGACTCGCTGAATCTTGCCGTCGAAAATCTTCGCTCGCGGAGTGCAAGTCATCGCGCAAACGTCATCGAAGCATTGGAATCCATCAGCGCAAAATACCGCAGCATTATTCAGCCATTGATGAAGTTATGGGAGGATGAAAGCGCGGGGATTGGTGAACCAAATTGGGATAGACTATTCAAGGATAGCGATGAATGGATTCGTGATTGCACGCACTTTGCTGCACATAAACTTGGAGTGAAACTGATGGACAATCTTGCAACCCTTTCTCTCATGGATAGGATTTTATTTTTCAAGCGCGTGCCGTTGTTTGCCAATCTCCCGCCCGTGGATTTGAAACAGGTCGCTTTGCTGGCCGATGAAGAGTTGTTTAGCGATGATGAGGAACTGTGCCATGAAGGCGATATCGGCGATGTGATGTTCATTATCGTAAGAGGGGAAGTCCGCGTGTGCTCGCTGCGCGACGGGCAGGAGTTTGAAATCGCACGTCGCAAGGCTGGTGATTATGTCGGCGAGATGGCAATCATCGGACGCGAACCGCGCATGGCTTCGCTCGTTGCTGTTGGCGAAGTGCGGACGTTGTGTATTGATCAGAAAAGTTTCGAAGGCCTGATTCGCGAACGCCCCGAAGTGAGCCTGGCAGTGATACAAGAATTGAACAAACGCTTGAGGGAAGCCTCGTTGAAGAAATGACCTGGCGCTGAGCGGAGTGACGAGTGTAACGAGGAACGCAGACGAAGCGCGGGTTACCAGCGTACGCTTCGTCTGCATTCGACCCGACAAGCACGGGTCTCACTCCGCTCTGCGCGAACACATACTTGTAAAGGAAGACCATGAAACAAAATCGTTCACTTTCTTTCCTCCTTGGCATTTGCATCCTGCTCTCTGCCTGCGGAGAAATTACACCAACACCTGAAATTGAAATCACAGAAACATTATCTCCGAACGACGACCTCACACCCATCGAACTCGAAGCGGGTTACGGAGTCAAAGGCACATGGTTTGAGTTGTACTTCACCGACCCAAACAGCCCGCTTTCGCCGCAAGGTACAGGCGGAGTGGATGGCCCGTTGGTAAAGGCGATTGATGCGGCGCGCTTGAGCATCGACGTTGCCGCCTACAGTTTGAGTCTCAACAGTGTGCGCTTTGCGCTGATCAACGCCCACAACCGCGGCGTGACTGTAAGCATCGTCATGGAATCCACGAACATGGACAATTCCGATCCGCAGGAGTTGATCAAGGCTGGCATTCCCATCGTGGGCGATGAACAACAAGGCTTGATGCACGATAAATTCATTGTGATCGATGAATCTGAAGTCTGGGTTGGTTCGATGAACTTCACCGACTCAGGTACTTATGACGATAACAACAATATGATGCGCATCCTCTCCACAAAAATTTCCGAGAACTATTCGGTTGAATTTAATGAGATGTTTAAAGATGGACGCTTTGGTCCTGACACACGCGCAGATACACCGAACCCGTCCATCACGATTGACGGAACGCAGGTGGACACTTACTTCTCGCCCGACGATGGCGTCATCAATGAAATCGGAAATGTCTTGAGCGGTGCGCAGAAAAGCATTTACTTCCTTGCATTTTCATTCACCTCCAATGGGCTTGGGGATATCGTCCGCGGTCAGGATGCAAACGGGCTTATCGTTCAAGGCGTAATGGATGAGGAACAGGTCAAATCAAATCAAGGCACTGAATACGATCCCTTCCTGCAAGCCGGTATCGATGTCCGCATTGATGGCATCGAAGGTCTGATGCATCACAAGGTTTTCATCATCGATGAAGAAATCGTTGTGCTCGGTTCTTACAATTTCTCGCAAAGCGCGGAGGAACGCAACGACGAGAACATTCTCATCATCTACAATGAAGCCATCGCAGAACAATTCATACTTGAGTTTCAACGCGTATGGAAAGTGGCCCGTGAAAACTAACTTGAAATTGCTTGTCATCTTCGCCCACCCCGACGACGAATCCATGGGGATGGGTGGTACGCTCGCAAAATATTCTGCCGAAGGCGTGGAGACATATTACGTCTGCGCTTCACGCGGCGAACAAGGCTGGTTCGGTCCCGAGGAGCAGAATCCAGGTCCAGACCGACTCGGCCAAATCCGCAAGGAGGAGTTGGAGAACGCAGTCAAAGAACTCGGCTTGCGTGGACTCTACTTTCTCGATTACATGGATGGTGATGTGGATCAGGCAAATCACGAAGAAGCTGTTTGCAAAATCGTTACACACATCCGCCGCATACAACCGCAAGTGGTCGTGACCTTCCCTCCCGATGGTAACTACGGTCACCCCGACCATATCGTCATTGGTCAATTCACCAGCGCGGCGATCATATGTGCGGCAGATTCAAGTTATGAAGATCCCGAAAATCTCCCACCCCATCGCGTCTCAAAACTTTACTACATGGTGGATGGGGAAAATTACATCAACCTCATCGCGCCGTTCATGAGCGAAATGGAATTCCCCGTAGTCGATAACCAACTGCGCGGTGAAATACCATGGAAGGAATGGATGATCACGACTCGCATCGAAATGGCAGAACACTGTCATGCCGCATTGCGCGCGATCCGATGTCATCAGAGTCAATTGCCTTCGCTCGGCGCGCTCTCCGAAATACGCACAGACGCGGCAACAGCCGTCCTTGCCATGCAGGGCACATTCTTCCGCGCCTTTAGTATGGTAAATGGCGGCAGGGAGGTAGAATCAGATTTGTTTTCTGGTATTCGATGAAGAGGAGTTGGCATGAACAATCCTTTGAAACTGCTGGCGATATTTCCACACCCTGATGATGAAACCATGGGGCTTGGCTCCACACTGGCACGTTATTCTGCCGAACGCATTGAGACGCATCTTGTGTGCGCAACACGCGGGGAGATGGGTTGGTACGATAGTGAAGGACCCAACCCCGGCTTCGAAGGAGTCGGTTTAATCCGCACTGAAGAATTGAATTGCGCCGCAGAGCATCTCGGTTTGCATGCCGTCAACTTTCTTGATTACGTTGATGGCTATGTGGATAAGGCAATACCGACAGAGATCATTGGAAAACTTGTCACACAAATCCGGCATATCAAGCCGCATGTCGTTGTAACGTTTGGTCCTGATGGAAACTACGGGCATCCCGACCATATCGCGCTTTCACAATTTACGAATGCCGCTTTGGTCTGCGCAGCTGACAAAAGTTTTACGAGCACTCACGCGCAGTCTGCGCATCGCGTCTCAAAGTTCTACTACATGGTGGATTCTGTCGATATGGTCAGCGCGGCGAACGAAGCTTTTGGCGGCATTCGCATGGACGTGGATGGTGTGACGCGTCAGCATATTGGCTGGGAGGATTGGCAGATAACAACTGTGCTTGATAACAAAAGTTATATGGACCAGGTCCAAAGGGCGATCCAATGCCATAAATCCCAACTACCCGGTTACGGTCCCATCGCTGAATGGACAGTGGACGAATTGAGCAAGGTCTTTGGGATCGGGAATTTCTATCGCGCTTACAGTCTTGTGAACGGCGGACGTAAACTTGAAACCGATCTGTTTCAAGGATTAAGATAATACAGTCGATGGCTATGAATGGAAAACCATTCCGCTGGGTTACCGGTATTTTTGCAGTTGCATTTGTTGCCTGCCAGCCGGTTTCAACAGCAACTTCAATTGCAACAATATCAACGATAATTCTCATCCTGGCATTACCGACAGATACACCTACTCCGCAATTCACTGCAACTGAATTACCAACCTTGCTCCCAACCCCAACTGTCCCTGCATCAGTAATCGAATTGGAAGGCACTGAAGTTCAGCCAGGGTTTTCAATTATCAAATTCGCGGATGTATATCGTCCAACGGCCTTTGCCTTTGATGAACTTGGTCGAATGTATGTAACATCGTTTGACGGCAATATATACCTGCTGGGTGATCTTAATTTGGATGGTCGGGCAGATTCGCAAACCACATTCGCCGCAGGATATTATCTGCCCTTGGGCATAACTGTCCATATTCCCAGCGGAGATGTCTACGTCTCACATCAAAGCGCGATCACCGTACTGAGCGATACAGATGCAGATGGCAAAGCTGACACGCGTAGGGTTCTCGTTCATAATTTGCCAACTGACCGGCATCAAAACGATAATCTCAAGTTTGGTCCTGATGGCTGGTTGTATATGGGACTCGGATCAACATGTGATGCCTGTACAGAATTAAATCCAAAAAGCGCAACCATCCTCCGATTTAATATTGACACGGGCGCAAGCGAGATCTACGCCACCGGCTTACGCAATCCCTATGACATTGCATTTGATCCATTGAGTGGAGATTTATTCGCCACGGATAACGGCCGCGATGACCTGGGTATGGATGTTCCGTTTGAAGAACTGAACCATATCGTTCAAGGCGGGAATTACGGCTTCCCGAATTGTTGGAATGCACAGGATCAACCCGGATGTGAAAGCACCATTTCTGCTGTGGCATTCTTTGAAGCGCATTCTTCCGTAAACGGTCTTGATTTTTATAACGGCGCTAAATTCCCCATCGAATATCGCGGCAACGCTTTTGTTTCGATCTTAGGTTCGTGGCTCAAGCCGAATGTACAAACCGGCATTCAAAGAGTCATCCTCGATAAACAAGGCGACACATATGCCGGCTCAACGTCGTGGTTCATCCGTTTTCCGGAGGGCGTGATGCCATTGCCGCTGTTATTCGGTCCAGACGGGGCCTTGTATGTTGGGGACTATATAAACGATGTGATTTATCGAATCAGTTACGGAATTCCATAACCATTCTATTTATTCAGGCAGGGTGTTCATGCGCTCAACTTCCATTTGCGCGCCAAGCTTGGCGAATATCTCCCGCGCCTCCTGCCACATGCTGGTCCCTTTTTCCTTGTTACCCCGCTTGAATTCAAAGCGCGCCCATTCACGCAACGTACGGGCGCGTTCCAAATCGATGTCCGCATCAATGAATATCTTCAGGCTTTTGCTGAAGCAATCTTCGGCATCAAATTCGCCTAATTGGTGAGTCTCCCAATCTGAAAAGTGAACTGGTCTACCAAGTTTATCAGATGCCATGCCGAGAGTTCTCCAGGCCATGCCAATATACTCAGGGGTCTTATCCTCCTCGGCAAGCACAAGTGCCTGGCGCGCAGAGTAAAAAGCCTCGTCATACCTGCCCAGTCCAATCAACGCTTCCGCGCGGTAATCAAACGCGAGAGGAATGATCCACGAACCAGTCACGCCTGCAAGCCCAATCGCCTGCCGCAGATCAACTTCCGCGGCTTCGTAGTTTTTCAATGCGACCTGCTCACCTCCGCGGTTCGCAAGAAATACGATTTCCCCATCCCTGTCGCCAAGTTCACGCGCAACCGTCAATGCGCTGTCATATCTTTGGAAGGCAGTGTCATAGTCCCCACGCGCATCCGCAATTACGCCAAGGTTGTTCAGCAAAGCCATGCCCTGCTGGCGATTTCCAAGCTCCTGAAAGATTCGCAACGCGTCCCCCATATATTCCTCAGCCTTGTCAACCCGCCCCGAGATAAACTGGGCCCCGCCTAACAGGTTCAAGCAGCGAGCCATTTCGTTTTGGCTGTTCAACTCTTTGCAAATCTCCAAAGCCTTTTCGCTGAGTGCGAGCGCCGCCTGGGCTTCTCCAAGACGGATCCGGGTAATCGTCTGTGTCAATAACGCGTTGGCAAGTTCAAGTTTTGCATCTGTTTTTCGCGCCAATCCCTCCGAACGCTCCGCGCATGCAAGCGACGCCTGATTATCACCTTGAAAACTCAGCGAGGTCGCCATGCCACATAAGGCGCGCGCCTGGGCGATAGTATCCCCGCCCACTTCTGCATCATTCAGCATTGCAGTGTAAATTTCCACCGCATCGGAATAACGAGCCTGCCAATTTAGGACTTCGCCCAATTGCAGAAAGATCTCCAGTTTCTGTTGAAGTTGCTCTGGTCCACCATGTTCGTTGAGGAAACCAAGCACTTTTTGATAATAGTTTATGGCTGAGTCTGATGCATAGGTATTTTGCGCCTGTCTGCCAGCGCGCCCATACCACTCGGCGGCTTTAAGCCATTTACCCGCAGACTCGTAATGCTCCCCCACACGACCCGCGTATTCATTGGCGCGCTCGCCTCCAATTTCAACCAGGCCTTCAGCGACTTGAACGTGATACACGGGTCGAAGTCTCAGCAATACGCTCTCATATGTCACGTCATGGAGAATGGCATTTTTGAAAATAAATTCCGAGGCCTCCCGCGAGGCAGACTCTTCATAGCGATAAATAAGTTCTTTGGTGCGTAATGTCCCCAGGCGGTCTGTTATTGGATCAGGGGCATCTACATTTTGATATTCAGGGTTATGCATATGCTTAACGATATCGGTCCAGAATATGCGCCCGATCACGGAGGCTTGTTGCAATGTCTCACGAACATTGGGATTCAGACTGTCCAATCGGGCTTGCAACAAACCTGTCAGGGTTGCAGGAACTTTTAGATAAGAGAGACGGTCCAACGCCACCGACCACTGCTCCTCACCCCGGACGATGACCCCGCCCTCGAGCAGGACCTTAATCAACTCTTCCACATAGAATGGACTGCCCTCGGCCTTTTTGACAATCAGATCCATAATGGCTTCAGGCACTTCGGGAACCTTTTGCAGGATCTCGGCAATGAGTCGGCGTGTATCAGCCTCCGATAACGGAAGCAGGTTCAGGCTTAAGTTGCGAACCGGACCGGTTCCCCAGTCTGGCCTTTGTTCGAAGAGCGTGGAACGTGTTAATCCGATGATCAGAAGCGGCAGGTCTGGTTGCTTGCGCATGAGGGCATCGAAAAAGTCGAGCGAACCCGAATCCGCCCAATGGATGTCTTCAAGGAATATGACAACGGTTTGATCGTGTGCGATATCGGCGATAAATTCGGAGGCATAGTGAAAGGCGAGATCGCGGACTTGCCGGGCATCGCTAAGAATCCCTTTCAGATGCCTGCTTGTCGAGTAATCCAGACCGATCAAGTGCCCGATGAAATGCGCATATAAGGTGGCAGTCTCTGATTCTGGTGTGTATTTCCGAACTCCGCGTTCGAGTTTTTGTCGTGCAACCGAGGCTCGATCATTTTCCTGAATCTCAAAGGTGGAGGAAAGGATACCGCGCAGAAGGGAAAAGGGAATTTGTGATGTCTCTTGCACTGCGCGCCCTTTGAAAAGTTGCACGGGAAGTTCCAGGGAATCAAGCCATTTGCCGAACTCGAAAAGTGCGCGCGATTTGCCGATCCCCGCTTCTGCTATGAGGGTGACCAGGTGCGTAAGTCTTTGGGACAATGTGCCCTCGAAAGCGTCCTGCATTTGCTTAAGTTCTGCTTCACGCCCAATCGTACGCGTTTCAATACCTTCCAACCCACGTGTCGTGTCACGGAAGGAACGCGGCCTCACCCCATTGACTGTATATACCTGAATTGGTTCACTCTTGCCTTTTACCATGATCGGTTCAAGCGCGGTGACGTCGAAGATGCCTCGGACATGCTGATGCGCATCACGCGAGATCAAAATTCCGCCGTGCGGCGCGGCAGCCTTTAGCCGTTGGGCGAGATTCACGGTATCGCCAATTGCCGTGTATTCGCCGACAGTCCCCACCGTTCCTAACAATGCCGGTCCGGTGTTGACACCAATGCGCAATTGGATATTTTGAATTTGGGTTTTGTAATCTGGAAATCTCTCAGACTGTTCACTTTTCCAATCCTGAATCTCGGATTGGATTTGTAGAGCCGACCGCATGGCACGCTCGGGATCGTCCTCGTGAGCGGTGGGTGTTCCATATAAAGCCATGACAACATCATCAATATGTTTGTCAATACGTCCACCCTGATCCTGAATCGCCTTGTCCACGCGCGACCAGAGCGAGTTGATCATGTCATTGACAACTTCATCGTCCATCGTCTCAAACATGGCGGTGAAACCCGGTACATCAGCAAACAGGATGGTAACAAGCTTTCGCTGTTGCGGCACGCGCAAGGCCCGCTGCTCATCATTCAACTCTGCCAGTTTTTCACGCACGGATGTCAGTGCGAGGTCCACGACGTCATCTCCCAGCTGGGATCGGTTAGCTTCAAGCGCGGTGATTGTCTGCCCGAATTCTTTTTCACGGCTAATGGCGCGTGTTTCCATGCCATCGAGACGCTGCTTCACGCCATTGACTGTATATACCTGAATTGGTTCACTCTTGCCTTTTACTATGATCGGTTCGAGCGCGGTGACGTCGAAAATGCCTTGGACATGCTGATGCGCATCATGCGAGATCAGAATTCCGCCGCGCGGCGCGGCAGACTCCAACCGTTGGGCAAGATTCATGGTATCGCCAATTGCCGTGTATTCGCCGACAGTTCCCACTGTTCCCAACAATGCCGGTCCGGTGTTGACACCAATGCGCAATTGGATATTTTGAATTTGGGTTTTGTAATCTGGAAATCGCTCAGACTGTTCACTCTTCCAATCCTGAATCTCGGATTGGATTTTCAAAGCCGACCGCAGGGCACACTCGGGATCGTCCTCGTGAGCAGTGGGTGTTCCATATAAAGCCTGAACGGCGTCGCCAATATGTTTGTCAATACGTCCACCCTGATCCTGAATCGCCTTGTCCACGCGCGACCAGAGCGAGTTGATCACGTCATTGACAACTTCATGATCCATCGTCTCAGACATGGCGGTGAAACCCGATACATCAGCCACCAGGATGGTAACAAGTTTTCGTTCCTGGGGGACGCGCAAGGTCCGCCCGCCGGCATCCATGCCAGCCAGCTTTTCGCGCATTGTCGCCAACGCGACATCCACGACTTCATCTCCCAGCAGAGATCGATTCGCTTCAAGTGTCGCGATTCCCCGCTCCAGGAGAATGCGTTCATTTGGGTTAAGAGGTTTATTCCGGGTATCCATGCAGACTTACTTAATTATGAAATTGCAATAAATGAAATTGTAACAATTGTAACCTTTTGAATATGCTTTTGTCATGAATATGAGAGTAAAATAGGCTTAATTATCCAGCATTTCTGGCATACATGCAAAGGGTTGTTAGCCCCGTACAAAAGCAGAAAAAGGAGGAACTCAGACAGACGGAAAGTATAACAGTTATTTATTCAAACAACATCGATTCACTCAGAGAAAAACAAACGAGGAGACAAATGAATATGAAAAAGAAACTTTTTACGATACTAACCGTAATGCTTGTCACAATGCTCACTAGTTCAACAACCTTTGCAGCTGGCGGGCTGAAATTCCGAGACCTCGATTTTAGTAAAGGCTCGCTCATCGCAAAGGGAGAGATCAGCGGTCTGGGCAATACCGATGTGACAATGGTCCTGGAGGCAATCGCAGATGATCCAGAATTTCCTCCGCAAATTTCCTGCATAAACAATGGCACCAATTTTGTCCCTGGTCAGAGTTCTCCGAAGAAAATTAAGGCTATCGGTGAACAGAACCTGGCTGGAGACGATGACCTCCGAAAGAATGGAAGATCCCCATTCTTCACTGAGACAAGCGACTTCATTCCTTGGGATGTTGCTGGATGCCCCAGTTCGAATTGGGTTGGTCATCTTGACGATGCTTTCTGGACAAAAGGAACGATCGTTGTATACCCAGGTCTTAATATTGACCTCAATAATCCCCCGCCTGCATTGTTGATACAGCCTTTCGTCTGTTACCCAAGGGAACAGACCGCGACAACCGTGAGTTGCGAACTCCAATAATTCAAATTCCAAAAAAACTGGGTTCCTTGCGGAACCCAGTTTTTTTATCCCATGTTTTTCTTCATCGAAAATTTCAATGCGGTTTTATAAACGACGCTTAATTTTTCGCCAAGCGCTTTAGCTTCGGGATTGCCCTGCTCGGACGCCTGATCCACTTGTGCAACCAGACCTATTAACGCTTCCATGAATTGATCGTTGACCAATGACTTGTTGGCTTCGAGCATGCCTTCCAATGAGGCCTGATCCGGGGCATCGAGCAACTGTTCCACGAAGGCAACTTCTGGCGGCGTGGAAACCTCGCGCAGAACTTCCACCATCTTTTGCAATTTACCCATGCGTGTGTAATCATTCTTCTCGGATGCCTGCCGTAATAATTGATTAACAATATCCACAGAGTCTTGTGTGAATTTATCCAGATTATCGTGGACTGCTTTGACCACATCATCCTGTGCAAGCAAAGATTCCACAAACTCCTGCGCTTGTTTGTAACGCGCTTCGCTTTGTTTATCCGCTTCATTCGTGAATTCGAGCAGTTTCTCACGCAACGACTCAAGCTTTACTTTTTCATCCCCAGAGGCTTTATCAAGCTTTTCGGTCAGCAACTGGAAGAATTGATAATCCATCCCGCCGCGCACCAAATTGACATACGCCCGCACCCGCGCCTCGTTCGGTGAAGCGATGACAAACTCTAGCAGTTTTTCGCGCGTGAGCCCCTGCCCCGCTTCCTGCAACGACTTTTGAGCTGTCTCCAGTTCGCCGACAGATTCCTTCAGCCCGCGGCCGAAGTCAGTCTCTTCGAGAAGTTGATTCTGCAACTCCAAAAGTTGTTTGGCAACAGGCTCCTGCCCGCCTGCCATTGCACTTTGCGCAAGGCGGCTGAATAATGCAAAGAACTGCTCATCGAACAAACCAACATTTTGTTTTATCAGCTCACTACGCACATCTGCCGAACTGGCTTGGATGAGTTTCTCAACCAACATGACACGATCCTGCTGTGCCTTGAGCATCTCAGGTGTTACCCCGTCCTTGCCAAGGATCGTCTGGATCATGGACTCATAGGTAAAGTTTGGCATGGGTTTCAATAAATAACCCTTGCGCCTCTCCGGCGGAAGCTTATCCGTGATCTGCTTGATCATCGGACCGATCAGCTTCTCCTGCTCATTCAACGGCATGCCCAATTCGGGCGGAAAGAAAGTGAGCAGTAATTCCTTTTCGTTATCATGATACACAATAGGAGTCGCAAGGCGTCCTTGATATCCACAGTGCGGACAACGCGCGGTGTTCGATACGCCTCCAAGCAGTCTCTGCTTGGCTTGCGGGTCTTGAGTCACATCAAAGAGTTGTTCAATATTTGCCGCGATCATCTGGCGGCAACGTGGGCAGGCGATTTGTGTTTGGGGCATTCTTCAAATTCCGATTTCTGATTTAAGATTCTTTGTCATTGCGAGGAGGGCTTATGCCTGACGAAACAATCCTTGCTTTCATAGGGGGATTGCCATGCCGCCACACCGTCCTGGCGTTCGGTGCCAGGGAAGATCGGCAGCTCGCAATGACGGTATTAACTTAGTAATTTTTCCAACCGATCAATATAGCTTTCCATGACAGCGAATGTTTCTTCAACAGGTTTGGGGGAAGTCATATCCACACCGGCTTTTTTGAGCACATTTAATGAATAATCCGATGAACCGGATTTTAGAAAGCCGAGATAATCCTCCACGGCATTCGGCTCGCCGCGCAAAATACGTCCAGCAAGGGCATGCGCACCGGAAATACCCGTTGCATAGGCATAGACATAATAATCCTGAAAGAGATGCCCAAACGTAGACCAGGTCATACCGACGCGTGTGCGATCCATGTCAAAGTTTGGACCAAATCCCTCGGCGAACAGATCAGTCATAAGGTCGATCATTGAATCGGCGGTCAGAGGTTCGCCGCGCTCGGCACGTTGGTGAGTTTCCAATTCAAAGCGCGCCAGGGTCGGCATCTGGAAGAAGTAACGGAAGAAATTTCCACCCACGGCTTCCTCGATCAACGCGATCTGGAAGTTCTTATCCTTGACCTCTTTAAGCAAATGCCCGCGCATCATCGCCTGATGGAAATTAGACGCCACTTCCGCAATAAACAATGAATATTCTGAATAAATGAACGGTTGATTCTTCCATGTGAGGAACGAGTGCATTGAGTGACCGAGTTCATGCGCGAGCGTGCTCATACTGTTCACATCATCTGTGTAACTCATCATGATAAATGGATGAGTACCCTGCGAACCATAAGAGAACGCCCCATGACTCTTCCCTTGATTCGGATACGCGTCCACCCAGCGATCCTTCAAGCAACCTTTGCGGACAGCATCCACATATTCCTTACCCATGGGCGCCAGACTGTCACAGATCAACTCAACACCCTTTTCGTAAGGCACGCTTACTTTCTTCTTCGAGATCGGAGCCCACATATCATAATAAGCAAGTTTCTTGAGTCCCAGGACTTTTCCACGGAGCGCAAAATAACGATGCCACACGGGCAAGTTTTTCTTGAAGGTGTCTATCAGATTATAAAAAACATCAGTTGGGATGTTCAGGTCGAACAACGAAGCCGAAAGGGTATTCTCATGCTTGCGAGCGCGCATATAAAACACATTGGACCTAATGGAGGTCGCGAGATTGGTCGCGAGCGTATTTTTATGCTCTACATATTTATCAATGTAGGTGTTATATGCGGCTTTGCGCGCCTTCCGGTCCGGCAGGTACATCAAGTGTGAATCATAATTCCCCTGTGTCACATCAATGAGCTTGCCTTTGCTGTCTTTAATTGCCTTAAATTTGAAATCCGCATTGGTCAACATGCTGGTGGAACTGTGAGCACCTTGCAACGGGTCACTGACCATGCCAAGCACTTCCTCCACTTCGGCGGAACGGACATGCGCCTGCTTGCGGAAGAGATCTTCAAAGCTTTGTTGATATACTTCCAGTTTTGAACTTTCGTGCATCCATTCATCGAGCTTGCTTTTTCCAATCCCCAAAATCTCCGGCTGTAAAAACGATATGGCAGATAAGACCTGCCCATACATCCCCTGCGCCTTGCTACGCATGCCAGCAGTCTGCTGATTGGTCGTATCCACCTGGTATGAAAAACCTGCATACACCGCAACGATCTGTGCCCGCGCAACGAGATTAGCAAACTCATTCATGGCATCCAGCAATATGGAAGGACCTTCAGCCAGGCGCCCTTGAAAATTCTTGATCTTCGCAGTATCTTCAATAACCTGTTTGAGTTCCTTTTCCCAGGCCGCATCAGACGGGAATACACTCTCGGCATTCCATGTATACTTCCTGTCAATTTTATTTCGGGGGAGAACTTTATTAGCCATGACTACCAACCTTTTGGATTTAGGATACGTTTCCGACTCATACAAAGTTGCTTCTGTTTCGATTGAATTTTACCATCCCTGACAATACAAGTGCGTCGCGCCCTCAAGTCAACGCGGTAGCGAGAAACAGATCCTCGCACCCGAATCAGGCTTGGGGTCCGCCCAGATGCGGCCTCCGTGTGCTTCGACAATCGCACGCGCAAGATAGAGTCCCAACCCCGCGCCTTTTGTATGCTTCACGGCTTTTGTCGAACGATAAAAGCGATCGAAGATGTGCGGCAGATCTTTTGCTTCAATACCCGTCCCTTCATCGCTCACGCAGATGATCACCTGCTCCGGCCGCGTTGTTCCGCTGATCTTGATCTCACCCTTCGGCGCATACTTGAGCGCATTGGAAACAAGGTTGACAACCACTTGTTCGACACGAGTCTCGTCAGCAAGAACAATTGGAAATTTTTCAGGAAAGTCTGTAACGATCGAGTGATTATTTGACTGTGTGGCAAACCGTTCAGCAACACGTTTCGAAAGATTGGGAAGTGAAACGTCTGCACGGTTGAGACTCAACCCACCCGCCTGCAAACGGGAGGCATCGAGCAGGTCATCGATCATTTTGCTTAGACGATCCGCTTCATCTTCAATGACAGCCAGCGAATCGCTGATCGTGGATTTATCCCATTTTGCATCATCACGTCGCAAGGTGGAGGCATAGCCTTTGATGAGGGCAACTGGTGTGCGAAGCTCATGACTCACAATCGAAATGAAGGTTGCTTTGATCTCATCGGCGGTCCTGAAATGTGTAATATCGCGCACACTGACAATGACATTGCGAAGTTTGCCTTCTTGTGAAAGCAATGGCGCATATGTGACACCAACGGGAAGCGAAGGAGGCAGGTCACGTTCCAGGTCACCTTCCACATATAAGGTCGCATTCGGTGTGAGGGGCCAGCCACTTGCAATGGCTTCGTTCAACTTTGACCCTTGCGGATCGTTTGCCCAACGTATCACTTCATCATGCGGAAGGTTTACAAGTTCATCATGGGTCTTGCCGTAGAGTCGCTCAAAGGCGTCGTTGGCGCGCTCGATGGTCAAATCTGCATTGAGGATCAGGATTCCATCCGCGGCTGAGTCGAGAAGCGCATCCAGTCGTTGTTTTTCATAGGAAATTTGTCCATAGAGTTGCGCGTTATACACTGCGATCGCAGCTTGATCCGCAAAGGATTGTAAGAGTATCCGATCATTCGGGGTGAACTTATCAGGGTAATTTCGGAAAATGAAAATCACCCCAATGACTTGTCCGTGGGTCGCCAATGGCAGAGCGGTACCATTGAGGAGTCCCATACTGGCTGTGTACGTTAACTCCTTCAACATGCGATTAAGTTCGCGCACATCCAACTCACGAACGGTTTCTTCAGCAAGCAGAGGGGTGAGGTAACTCAGAAATGCAGGAGCAATTCCATGGGCAGCAGAGACGCGCCAGCCATCCCGCTCTTTGAGCGCAATGAGACCAGCCTGCCCCGCCAACATTTCAATGGCGATCCGCAAAATGCGCGCAAGCAGTTTCTCGCGATCAAGTTCCTGCGTGAGGGCGCGGGATATTTCGAGGAGATAATCACGTTGTCTGACACGGAAATCAGGGAGCATGGCAGGATTTTATCATTACCATGTTTGCAAATTGTAAGAGGATTTGATACACGAGGGAGGCATTGTGACGAGACCACCAGACTCGCCCATTGGCATTTTGAAATTTCCTGCCCAAGTTTGTTACATCCAGCTACACCGTTTTCGTTGACAAATACCCCTCCGAACACTACAATCCTTTCAAAAACGCAAGGTGTCTGAAGCCAACTTTATCCTTTTTAATTATTGCCGTTTTGCATGTGCAAAATAAGCTATATCGGTCACAAAGCCGATCGCGGTTATGGAGAATACATATGAAAAGTTATCCTGGTCTTGTAGGGCGGATTCTGTCAACGGGGATGGTGATGAATAGTTTCGCTTCTTTTCTACGCTTGGGCATGATCGTTGTATTGGTGTCTGGGCTCTTAATTCAGGCACAGCCTGTCTATGCAGCTTCTCTGCCCGCAGAGATTAACAAACAGTTTACGCCGCTCCAAATTAATGCAGGGGGTGTTTCTGTAATGCGGGTGACGATATTTAACCCAAACTCCTACGAATTGACGGGCGCTATTTGGGCAGATAATCTTGTCGGTGTCCAACCCGGTTTGTTCATTGCCAATCCAGCCGGCATTGTGACCACCTGCGGTGGTACTGTAACAGCATTACCCGGAACGACAGATCTTTCCTTAAGCGGCGGGACGGTTCCGCGTCAGATAGGCCAAACACCGGGAGAATGTTATGTGGAGATCAATGTATCTTCCGTGACAGCAGGCAACTTAATTAATACGATTCCTCCCAGGAATCTGGTATCGCAAGGTAATGATGGTGGAACGATCGTTAATATTACCAACACCACTCCAGCTAGTGCCACGATCACTGTAATTGCAGTAACCCCCCCATCAATTACCAAGGGGTTCACACCCAATACGATCCTGGTCGGTCAAACCAGCCGGTTGACCATTACTCTCAATAACAATGATATTTCCGCGAATCTGACAGGAACTTCCTACACCGACACATTACCAGCGGGAGTTGTTTTAGCCAATCCGGTAAACGCTACCGTAACGAATTGCGGACCGTATTCACTAACAGCCGACCCAGGCGGAAATACCATTGCGATTAGCGGAGCCACAGTGACTCCGAATCAGAATTGCGTGGTTGCGGTAGATGTAACAGGTGCATCCGGGGTGTATACGAATACTATTTCAGCGGGGCCAGGCAGTCCCGGCTCCATTCAAACCGATCAAGGTGTAACGAATGGTACCCCGGCGTCGGCAAATTTAAATATACAACCGGCTGGGGTCGTAAAGTCTTTTTCTCCGGCGAATTTTCAGGCAGGCGGGACAACTACGCTGACGATCACACTTCAAAACCCGTCTGGAGCTGATTATACGGGAGTGGGTATATCTGATACATTGCCCGGCGTGTTTGTGATCGCCAACCCGGCTAATGTATCCAATGGCTGTGGCGGGACAGTGACCGCCACTTCAGGAACGCAACTTGTAGAGTTATTTGGCGGCACGATCCCAGCTAGTGGAACCCCGCCAACCCCTCCAGGCACTTGTACAATCACGGTTCAAGTAACGGCTCCGGTGGGTTCAACTGCGTCAACAGCCACTAATATAATTCCTGAACGTATTTTGACCGCTGATCAACCCGGCGTTACTAACTATGTTTCCGCAACAGCGAATATTTCTGTTTATGCGACTGGCACCGGGGTTGGTGGTGCAAAATCGTTTACTCCGGCAACAATCGATCCGGGGCAAAACACTCGTTTACGAATCGATTTGACCGCGCCTACTGATACCAACCTGACAAATTTTTCCATTACAGATAACCTGCCGCCTGGCGTCACCATTAGCAATTCCACGCCTGCCACAAAATCAGCAGACTGTATCGGCGGTACGCTTAGCGCCCCTACAGGCGGAACGGTCATTTCCTGGACGGGTGGAACCATTAATGCCGGTACTCGATGCCGCATTGAAGTTTACGTGACAAGCAACACACCGGGAGTGGTCACCAATAGGATTACGCCTGCTGATATCACAAATAATGAAAACCGAGATCCAGCTGGAGATATCACATCGAATCTAACGGTGCGCACGCCCAGCGATCTTACCGTTTCGAAAGCTTTCTATCCCAATCAGGTTATTCCAAGCGGCATTTCAACGCTCACGATCACATTACAAAATGCGAATGCCTTACCGATAGTCAATGCAACGGCAACTGACAACTTGACAACCATGGGAACTGGAGGAAATGCAGTTCGGATCGCACCTGTGCCGAATGCCAGTACTACTTGTGGTGGCACACTTAGCGCCCCTGCAGGCGGAACAGTCATTTCATTAACAGGTGGAACGGTACCTCCACAAGTCGGGGGTATTCCGGGCATTTGTACGATCACCGTGGATATTCAAGCGCAAAGCAATACCACCACCCGTACGAACACGATTCCAGCTACAAATGTGAGCGGCGAAATTCAAGGAACTGGGACAACCATCAATGCCCAAGCAAATGCAACTGCCACCCTTCAGACCTTGCCTCTCACCATTGGCGTAGTCAAAGGTTTTAATCCGGTCTTGGTTTACGGTGGTGCATCTTCCACATTGAGCGTCCGATTGATTAATCCCAATAACGCTACGTTGTCGGGCATTGCCTTTACAGATGATATGACATTGTTGGGGGCAGGTATGGAAATTGCCAATCCTGCAAACCTGAATGTTGGCACTTGTGGTGGAATGTTGATTGGGAACCCGGGTGATACATCCTACTCGCTTAGTGGCGGCACCCTACCGCCCAACACGAGTTGTACAGTGACCTTGAGCGTGACTATGATAGTCAATGGAAATTTAACGAATCTTATCCCGGTTGGAGCTGTGACCACCTTAAATGGCGTTAGTAGTCAGTTCCCCACTCAAGCCTCACTGACCAACCTGCCAAGCGTGGATGTCAATAAAGCGTTCATTCCAAGCCAGGTGTTGACAGGGGAAACTGCCACACTAACGATCACCATCACAAACACCAGTCTAGTCCCAGTGGTCAACATGGAAATTACCGATGGACTCCCCGGCGGTCTTCCTAATGGATTGGAGATTGCCAACCCTGCAAATGAAACCACCACATGTGGCGGTTCACTAACTGCTACTCCGGCTTCTCAAAAGATTCAACTAGTTGGCGGGGACCTGGCAGGGAATGCATCCTGCGTCATTGCGGTCGATGTGCTTAGTACCCAACCTGGGGTATATGTAAATACGATTCCTGCCGGTGGGCTGACTGCGGATGGTGGTGTGGCGAACACCGTCTCGACAACCGACATCCTTGTCGTGCAAGGCAATGTCAGCGGTTTAACGAAAACAATTGCTGATTCGGATCTGACCTCCACCACCGGCACGAATGTTGCCGTTGGCGAGATCGTAACCTACCAGGTCGCCGTGACAGTTCCTCCCGGAACTCATACCAATACAACGCTGGTGGACACGATGGAACGTGGTCTCGCCTTTGTAGGATGCGATACCATCGATGCACCGGGTCTGACTACATCGGTAGCTGGTGACTTTACCTCGATTTGCTCCACACCCACAACGAGTGACGCAGGCGGCGGCACGCCCATGGATGTTGACCGTCTCGTCACATATAGTTTTGGAACCTTGACCAATAGTGGTCAGACTGACCAGACCTTGACGATCACCTATCGCGCGATTGTCCTCGATATCGGAACAAATCTCGACGGAGTCAATTTGAACAACAGCGCAGTTTGGAATTCAAGCAGTGGAACGCTTGGTCCTGCACAAACTACTGTGGCGATCGTGGAACCGGATATGATGATCGAGAAAACAGCCAACGTGAACTTTATCGCCAATGGTTCAGAGGCAACGTTCACACTGACTGTTTCACATACCTCCGTAAGCCATTCGGATGCTTTCGATGTGGTTCTCGCTGACGTATTACCAGCAGGTTTGGATTTTGTCTCGAATTCGCTGGATTGTGACAACGGCGAACAGGATCCTGATGCAGGAACATGCATCTATGACGCGGGGACTCGCACCATCAGCGCCATATGGAGTACATTCACATTATTGCCAGCCGGTAATCATGGCATCATTCAATTCCGTGTGGTTGGAAATGCATCCATCCCGGCCAATGGCAGTGTTACCAATACAGGCAGTGTTGCATGGTCCAGCATGCCCGGCGATCAAACCACTCCTACTTCGTTCTCCAATCCCCCGAATAGTTTTGCGACAGAGCGTCATCATGACCCAGCCAATTTGGTCGATCTTTACGCTGATACGTCCTCACTCACCCTCACACCGGTGGGTTCTGGTGGTCAGGGCGGTGGCGGAGGCAACAATAATTTAACCTCCTCTCCTTCATCCGTTTCTGCGAGTGCATTTCTTATTCCAGTCACCGGCTTCGCTCCAAATACTGAAACGAAATTAGATGTGTTAGCTCGTCCACTCTATGACACCACAGGTCTCATGATTGATATCCCGGTACTTAAAATATATGCGCCCATTTCCGGTGTGCAGTTTAAGGATGGGTATTGGGATGTCTCCTGGCTACAGGGTCAGGTTGGATGGTTGGATGGAACCGCTTATCCAACATGGAAAGGCAACAGTGTGCTCATGGGGCATGTCATCAATGCAGATGGAAAGTCTGGCGTATTTTCCAGGCTAAAAGCGCTGGGTGTAGGTGAATATATCTTTGTCTACAATTCCGGTTACCGTTACATATACAAGGTTGTATCCAACAAGTCTGTTCAACCAAACGACATCAGTGTGCTGAAACATGAAGAGAAGTCATATCTCACGCTCATCACCTGTGATAAATTCGATGCAAAAACAGCCACCTACTTAACCCGCATCGTCGTCCGCGCCGTGCTGGTCGACGTGCAACCCGTAAAATAGCCCGTTGTGATTAAAAATCAAAAGGCTGTTCTCTAGTGGAACAGCCTTTTGATTTAACTTTATGAATTTATCTCAATCCCTGTTTTTTCTCACCGACGGTGATGGTTTCTTCAAAGATCTCAAGCGCTTCATCCATTTCAGCTTTCGTTATGCACAGTGGCGGGGCAAGTCGAATTGTGGATTTACCACAGCCGAGCAATAACAGACCGTGCTCAAAACCAACTTCTTCGATCATATTGCGGATCTCTTCATTGGGCTCTTTGGTGTTTTTATCCTTCACGAACTCCACACCGATCATGAGACCCTTGCCGCGCACATCCCCAATGGACGGATGCCGCATCTGGATTTCTTGAAGGGCGTCCAACGTATACTCACCAACCTCTGCGGCATTCGCAAGATACGACTCTTCGAGCAGATCGATCGTTGCAAGTGAAGCCGCACAAGAGATCGGGTTGCCTCCATATGTATTCCCGTGCGCGCCCTTGGACCACGTCATTACCGACTCACGTGCAATACAGGCGCCCAACGGCAAACCGGAGGCGATTCCTTTTGCAGAGGTGATGATATCAGGCTCAACACCGAAGTGTTCGATCGCCCACCACTTGCCCGTGCGACCCATGCCGCTTTGCACTTCATCGGCAATTAACAGGATCCCATATTTATCACACAGCTTGCGTAATGCCGGGAAAAAACCGTCAGGCGGAACAACATATCCACCTTCACCTTGAATCGGTTCAACCAAAACTGCCGCCACTTCATCTCCGGGCACGTTATGACCAAATACTTCCTCTTCGATGTAACGCACAACTGTCTCGCCATAATCCTCACCAGGTTTGCGTTCCAACACCGGACGATAAGCATATGGGAACGGTACATGCGTTACGCCGGGCATCAACGGATAAAAACCGCGATGATAATGAGGCTTGCTCGCAGTGAAAGCAACAGAGCCCATCGTGCGTCCGTGAAATGCACCGGTAAAACCGATGAAATTACTACGCCTGGTATGATACCTTGCCAGTTTGATGGCGGTCTCAACTGCTTCGGTCCCCGAATTTGTCAAAAACGTTTTGGCTTGTTCTTCAAACGGCGCGATCTCATCCAACTTTTCGCTTAATCGAACCCAACCTTCATGATAAAAATCAGACGAGATATGCAAAAACTTTTCAGCGGCGGCCTGCACTGCTTTAACTACTTTGGGATTTGAGTGTCCCGTTGAAAGCACAGCAATGCCAGCCATCATATCAATAAAACGATTCCCATCCACATCCCAAACTTCCACACCTTTGCCATGATCCATCACAAACGGATAACCACGCGGATAGGATGAAGATATCACTTTCCTGTCACGAGCAATCATAGCCTGGGCATTAGGACCAGGCACATTTAACTTAAGCATAACAAACTCCTTTAGCTACTTGCGGATTATTAGACACGTTTCGTGGCACCATTTGCGCCACGCGGCTTTCCAAGCCGGACCCTCACCTGCACTTGCATCAGGTGCAAGAGCCGATCAAACTCAGGAAAGACCTGATTCCGATTAAGAAGCCTTTAACGTGCCCTATCCGCTGTCCACCACTTCGTAGCCAGCCAGAGGGAGGGAGGCAGGAACACGATCAAATTCTTTTCGTTCATTTTGCCTTCATCCCAGCCAATGCTAATGCCCCCAATAAACCCGCATCATCACCGAGTGCGGCGTTTGTAATCACAAGATCATCCAGATAATGCGGATGAATGACATTTTTCCGCAAGCTTTCCTGAAATGGCTTGAATAACAGATCACCCACTTGAGATACGCCCCCTCCAAAGACAACAATGGATGGATCAAAGATGGCAAGATAATTTGCCACTGCGATACCCAGATAATAACCAGCCCGTTCAAACGCCGAGTTCGCAAGCATATCCCCTTCCAGCGCCGCGTCGGCTACTTGTGCGGCAGACAGGCTCGGGTGGGTTTGAAGCGTTGATTTTTGTCCCACATTGATTTGTTCGTTGACATAGCGCGCGATGGCTGTTCCTGATGAAAATGATTCGATGTGCCCGCGTTGCCCACATCCGCAGAGCGGACCGTCAGCAACAATTGTCATGTGCCCAAGTTCTGCGCCCATCCCATGAAAACCCTGAAGCAAGCGATCATGGCTGATCACACCACCGCCAATGCCGGTGCTGATGGTGAGATATACAAGATCGTGATGTCCCCGGCCTGCGCCGAATTGCCATTCAGCAAGCCCTGCCATATTCGCGTCATTATCGAGGTGGACAGGTACACCGAAATGCCCGGAAAGTTTTGGGGCAAGAGGAAAATTCTGCCACTCGGGAATATTAGGTGTAGCGAGGATCGTGCCTGTATATGGGTCAAGCGGACCGGGCGCGGCAATCCCAATTGCAGAGACATCCTTCTGCCAGACGGCTTCGATGGCTTGCACAAGGCGATCATAAACCCCCGGCTCACTCGCAAAAGATTTTGTGCGATGATGGGCAATGGGTTTTGTGCTGTCAGGTTCATAGGCGGCAACACGGATGTGCGTACCACCGATATCTACGGCAATTGTTAGTTTCATTGAGACAATTATAACCGAGAGGTTACTTTTCCCGATTTTGCGGTTCTGAAAAGGGCTAAAACAGAATTCCTGGAAGTTACATGACGATCATGATATTTCAATTGACTCTGCTATTCATCCCTGCTAGACTTCTTTGTATGAACGATCCACAATCAACGCGTGAGCGTTATTCGCAAGCCCTACGGGAAATAAGCCTTTGGTTTGCACCTGGGTTGGGTGTAAAGCGCTGGTTATTTTTGTCACTGGCAGGGATAACCCTGCTGGGTATTGGTTTGGCAATTCTTTTGCTTGATCTATATCGCACCGATTCAACGAATCCAATCTTATTGGAGATTCTTTCGTATGCATCCTTGCGATTCTTACCGCGTTTTCTGCGTGTGCTGATCTTTGGCGGGCTGGGAATTGGACTGGCTGTTTATGGGATTTTGCGTCTTAACCGCGCGCTTCTGCGTCCCTTCATGCGACCAGGACATACAATTGTTGATGAGTTGACAAATTACCGCTATCGTAAGCGCGGTCCGCGGATCGTGGCAATTGGCGGTGGTCACGGGCTTGCAACCTTATTGCGCGGATTGAAAATCTACACGCGCAATCTCACGGCAGTTGTCACCGTGGCAGACGATGGCGGGTCATCGGGTCGTTTGCGTGAAAGTTTTGGCATCCTTCCACCTGGCGATATACGCAACTGTCTTGCTGCGCTATCCAACGATGAGCAAATGCTCACACAACTCTTTCAATATCGATTCAGCAGTGCTGGTGAATTGGAAGGACACTCCTTCGGGAATTTATTTATTACCGCTTTGGCAGATATCACTGGAAGTTTTGAAGGCGCGGTGGCGGAATCGGGCAAGGTATTATCTGTCAATGGGCGTGTGCTTCCGTCCACGTTGCATGATGTGAAACTGGTCGCAGATATGCAACTGCCGAATGTGCCGATCCAGGTGCGGGTTCAGGGCGAGAGTCGCATCCCGAAAATGGCTGGACGAGTCCGTCGCATATGGCTCGAACCTAACGACGCGCCGGCCTACCCGCCCGTGATCAAAGCCATCCTAAGTGCTGAAATGATCGTGATCGGTCCGGGAAGTTTATATACGAGTCTTTTGCCAAATTTGCTGGTGAAGGATCTGCTTGGCGCGATCCATGCGAGCCGGGCAGTCAAAGTATATGTTTGCAACATCGCCACTCAATCCGGCGAAACAGATATGTATTCAGGATATGACCATATCCATTCGCTGGAGGAGCATGTTGGGGATGGCGTCTTTGATTTTGTGCTTTGCAATGATAATTTTGAGGGGCAATTAAGTGAAGATTCTCAGTGGGTCCATGCGGATGAAGAGACGTTATCCGATTCGCGCGCGCGCCGCGTCGACATGACCGACAAGAACCATCCCTGGCGGCATGACTCCACCAAGCTGGCGAATGCCTTGATGGAAATTCTCGACGACTACACGGGTCCATCGGAATAAAGTTACATTTGTCGTGATCTTCCAGATAAATCTGTGTGATAAAATAAATTTGCATACTTCATCACAAATTAAAACCATGGAGGTTTAATATGTCAGTAAAAATTGGTATCAACGGATTTGGACGCATTGGGCGTCTCGTCTTCCGTACGATCAAACAGCGCGTCGCGGATCAGGTTGAAGTTGTTGCGATCAACGATTTATTCGACCCGGCGACCAATGCCCACCTGCTTAAGTATGACTCGACCTACGGGCAATATCCCGGTACGGTGGAAGTAAAAGATGGCAATCTCGTCATTGACGGCAAGACCGTTAAAGTCACAGCCGAGAAAGACCCCGCCGCGATCAAATGGAAGGATATGGGCGTGGACATTGTGATCGAGTCGACAGGCTTCTTCACCGATGCGACCAAGGCAAAGGCACATATCGAATCTGGTGGCGCGAAGAAAGTCATCATCTCAGCGCCAGCCAAGAACGAAGACATCACCATCGTGCTTGGTGTGAACGATGAGAAATATGATCCTGCAAAACATAACATCGTTTCAAATGCCTCCTGCACCACGAACGGACTCGCACCGGTGGCGAAAGTGCTCAATGATAAATTCGGAATTGATAAGGGTTTTCTTACAACTATTCACGCATACACTAACTCGCAGAAGTTGCAGGATCTGGGCGCAAAGGATTTGCGTGATGCACGCGCCGCGGCACAGAACATCGTTCCGTCCTCAACCGGTGCGGCAAAGGCAGTGGGTCTCGTCATCCCCGAACTCAAGGGCAAGTTCACAGGCATGGCTTTCCGCGTGCCGACCCCCACAGTGTCTGTCGTTGATTTCACCGCAATCTTAAACAAGGAAGCGACCGCAGAGGAAATCCGCGCTGCCATGCTTGAGTATGCCAAGGGTTCGATGAAGGGCATTCTGGATGTCACTGATGAGCCGCTCGTCTCCACCGACCTGCGCGGCACGGAGTTCTCGACCGTTTTCAGCGCGATGGATACTCTTGTCATCGGCAACATGGTCAAGGTTGTTGCATGGTATG
>Ga0137338_1000020_pt1 | contig 27067 bp, 24 predicted proteins | sample EasRivERMLT366_2_FD_104770 | JGI IMG/M metagenome (GOLD analysis project Ga0137338, IMG submission 104770) | Soil microbial communities from meander-bound floodplain in the East River, Colorado, USA - East River MetaG ERMLT366_2 | ecosystem: Environmental > Terrestrial > Soil > Floodplain ...
AACACGAAGGCTTCTACCGGCTGCCTAAGCGCGGCTTTCATCCCATAAATGAAGTGCAGGAGCAGGCGCGTATAACGCTCCATCGAGCCGCTTATATCGGCAATGACAACCAGCGGACGCGGCTTTAACTTTGGCACACGATATGCCCAACTGAATATCTCGCCTTCGGAGCGCAAACTGCGGCGGAGTGTGCGCCGCAAATCAATCAGGCTGCCTTTGCCCGGACGATGGCGGCGCGTTCGGCGTTCGCTTACTTTCCAAAGCAGATGCGACATCATTTGTTTGACCGCTTCCGATTCTTCGACGCTCATCTCGGCAAAATTCTTATGCCGCAAAATTTCGCGGTCGCTGTACGTGCGGGTTACTTCAATCACTGTCATCGGTTCAGCGGATGTTGAGTCTGTTTCATTTGTCTGCGGCGCGGCTTCTTTTAGCGGCGGATGCGTGACGACGGGACCCGATTTTTTCCTGCGGCGTGTGAGTCCCTGCCATTGCGCAGTCCAATTCGCTTCGGCGGGTTTGCGCCAGAACAATTCAAAGGCTTCGTCAAATAGTGGCAGGTCTTCGCGTTCGTGTACGAGCAACGTGCGCGCTGCGAAAAAGAAATCAGGCTTCCTGCCAATCTCAATATGATCAAGCGCGCTGACCAAATCCATCATGCGACCCGGATTCACATCCAATCCAAGCCGCCGCAGGACGCGCCCGAAGAGCAGGAGATTATGCAGGAATTGACCGCTCAACCGACCTCTGTATTCACGCGTTCGAGGATGAGGCGCGTCTGTTCGCCCTTGATCTTGTCCACGTCATCCTGATACTTTAACACCGCCCCAAGCGTTTCGTCCACAATGACAGGGTCGAGGGCTTTCTGATCCAATGCCACGAGCGCGGTCGTCCAATCCAACGTTTCGGCAACACCAGGCAGTTTATATAGATCCATTTCGCGCAATGCTTGAATGAAGCCGGTGATTTGCCGCGCCAGTTGCGCGGGTGCATCTGGCAATTGTGTTCGCACGATTTCCAGTTCTTTTTCAAAAGACGGATAATCAATCCAGTAATAAAGACAACGGCGCTTAAGCGCATCATGCACTTCGCGCGTCCGATTGGAGGTGATGACGACAACAGGTGGATTCGATGCTTTGATCGTTCCAATTTCGGGGATGGTGATCTGAAAGTCCGACAACACTTCAAGCAAAAATGCCTCGAACTCGTCATCGCTTCGGTCGAGTTCATCAATCAGCAATACGGCTGGCTTTTCACGCGATGGTTCAATGGCTTGCAGGAGCGGACGGCGCAAAAGAAATTCTGGACCAAACAACTCAGCTTCCGAAGCCCTGTCGCCGCGCGCTTCCAGCAAACGGATGTGCATCATCTGGCGCGTGTAATTCCATTCATAGACCGCGTGATGAACATCCAAGCCTTCGTAGCATTGCAGACGGATCAAGTCAGTATCAAGCAGGGACGCAATAACTTTCGCGACTTCGGTCTTGCCCACGCCAGCCTCGCCTTCGAGAAAGAGTGGGCGGTTCAGTTTCAATGCAAGATACAACGATGTTGCCAATCCGCGTTCGGCGATGTAATGCTTTTCGCGCATGGCGGATTGAAGGGAGTCAATTGAGGTGAAATTCAATGTAGCCTCTTTGTAAGAGCATGCCTTATTTCGGTTTATCTCTTTTTTGTATTTGTTCTAATTTTTCCTCTGGCAGTGTTTTATAAATTTCCTCAATCGCAGCTTGCTTATGGGGTTTACCCAATCGATCATCTACTATTTCATTCACAAGGTTGAATAATTGCTTTGCGATTTCTGGATTGTCTCTAACGTTGATCTCCCCAGGGTGAACAGCCTCATTGCCGATTACTCGAACAATATCTAATGCTTGCTGAATATGTGGCAGCAAACCATCCTTGACCAAAGCTTTAATATCCGAGTTTATGTCTTTTCCGCTTTGACCTAAATGTTTACAAAGTTTCTGAATTGCCAAACGTAATAAAGCAGCAGAACTTCTTGCGGAAAATGGAAATATTTTCTTTGCCTCATCAAAATCCTTAACTATTTCGGGAGGCATGCTTGGATTTGGCTCCGGAATTGTCAAGTCCGTTATTGGGAATAAAACATCTGTTTTGGCTGCTTCTCCTTCCATTATAACGACAAGATTACCATGCTCATCTGTATCTACAATGCCTTCATCATAACCCTTCGTATAGAATTCTAAAACGTTTATCTTTTCACACAAGGGGCATCTTAGAATTTGCCATTCGGTCCACTTAGAAGAGTCAGGGAACTGGTAATAATACAGAATTTCTGTAATCCTTTTTTCGACAATAACTTTCATTAGTGTCTTATGACCACAATGATTACATTGCATCGGCAATTTGGAATAAGGTAGCGAATCCCATTCACTCATTTATAAGTTTTCCTAATATTTTTGTTCACACTGGCACCCAACCAAGAGTAGCATAACGTCAGTATAACTGCTTTCAAGAAGACCCTAAAGGTTTTTCCCGCAACCAAGACTAAAGATTTGCGAAGACACCTGCTTGAAACGCGTCTCGGATTGCAAAGGAAACCTTTAGGGTCTACATTCTAATCACCGTTCCGCAGGTTGGAGCGAATTGTTCTTGTTCGACCAAGAAACCTGCGGGACGTTTGACTACATAGCGCGTTGCGCCGCGAGCATCAGCGCGCGCTTTGCCATCACCTTCGCCAGATGCGCGCGATATTCGGCAGAAGCATACGAGTCGCCCAGTGTGGCTTCGATGTCCATCATGTTGGCGGCGGCGGCGATGTTCGCTTCAGTTGGTTCCAAGCCCGCCAGCGCGGACTCGACCGCTACCGCGTGCATTGGGTTCGCGGTGATGCCGCCCACCACAACGACGGCGCGCGCCACCGCACCTCCGATCAACCCGATCATGGCGGCGACACCTACCACCGCATAACCGGAGGCAGGATGACGATGCTTGAGATACGCGCCGCCCATGCCGGGCATATTGCCATAGGCAGGGACGATAATCGAAGTCATCACTTCATCGCTTTTGAGCGCGGTCGTGAACAGGTCTTTGAAGAATTTGTTGGCTTCGATCTCGCGTTCACCTTTGGAGCCTACGATCGTGAAGGTGGCGTCCAATGCCAGCATCAGCGTGGGATAGTCAGAGGCGGGGTCTGCGATGGCGAGGTTTCCACCCATGGTGCCGCGGTTACGGACTTGCGGGTCAGCGATCACAGCCGCGGCTTCTGCCAATATTGGGCAGGCAGTTTTGAGGTCCTCTGAAGCGGCGACCGTCGCATGAGTTGTGAGCGCGCCGATCTTCACTTCCTTCTTGCCGGCTTTGATCCCGGAAAGACTCTTGATGCGACCAATATCCACGAGCAGGGTGGGTTGTGCCACGCGCAGTTTCATCGAAGGGATGAGACTGTGACCTCCAGCCAGAAGTCTTGCGCCCTTGTTCTTTTTGAGCATCTGAACAGCATCGTCCACTGATTTCGCGCGATGGTAATCTACACTTGAAGAATACATGATAAGCCTCCTTGTTAACTCTTCTGAGCGGCCTGGATCGCCCGCCAGACTTTTTCAGGCGTGAGTGGCATATCCAGATGACGAATACCGAGCGGGGCTAACGCATCCATGACCGCATTGACAATCGTGGGTGTTGAGGCGATTGTGCCCATCTCACCAACACCCTTCACACCCAGCGGGTTATGCGGCGAAGGTGTTTCAGTGCGGCCCGTAATGATTGACGGGAAGTTATGGGCGTGCGGCATTGCATACTCCAGCAGGTTTGATGAGATGAGTTGACCGCTTTCATCATAGTAGCCGTGCTCCCACAAAGCCTGACCCACGCCCTGCGCGACTCCGCCTGTGACCTGACCATCAACGATCATGGGGTTGATGACTTTACCAACATCGTCCACTGCAAAATATTTTTGGATGGTCACCACCCCGGTATCAGCATCCACTTCCACTTGCGCGACGTGAATGCTATTTGGATAGGTGAAATTCGCGGGGTCGTAATAGGTATCTTCTTCCATGCCCGGCTCCAAACCTTCCGGCAAATTGTGCGCAGTATAAGCGGCAAAGGCGAGTTCGCCAAAAGCCTTCGATTTGCTGGGAACACCTTTTACATACACCTTGCCCTGCTCCTTATCGTAGACCATTTCATCCAACGGCGCTTCCAGTTGATGCGCCGCGATCTTCATCATCTTTGCCCGCACCTTTTCAGCAGAACGTACCAGCGCGCTGCCGCCTACCGAAGTGCTTCGGCTTCCATAGGTCCCCATGCCGTTTGTAATCACAGCCGTATCACCATGGACAACATCTATGTCTTCAACGCTAATCCCAAGCTCATCTGCCACAATTTGCGCGAACGTTGTCTCGTGACCTTGCCCATGAGAATGGGAACCGGTCAATGCGGTCACCTTGCCCGTGGCATGTACACGCAAACCGCCGCTTTCCCAGAAACCGGTCACGCCACCCAGTGCGCCTGCCACCTTGGAAGGCACCGGACCGCTGGCTTCAATACACGCGGCCATGCCAACACCGACCAGCCGGCCTTGTTTGCGGGCTGCGTCTTGATCCGCACGCAAAGCGGAGTAATTCGAAAGTTCCAATACCTTATCCATGACGCCATTATAGTTACCGGAATCATATTGCAGTGCAACCGGGGTTTGATACGGGAACTCATTCGCCGGAATGAAATTCTTGCGGCGGAATTCCACCGGATCCATGTTCATTTCACGTGCAGCAACATCCACCAGGCGCTCCACAACGTAAGCCGCTTCCGGTCGGCCTGCTCCGCGATACGCATCCACCCAAACGGTGTTGGTAAGCGTGCCCCATACCTCGCCATAAACGCCGGGGATTTTGTATAAGCCGGAAAGGAGCGTTACGTAGAATGCGGTGGGAATCAACGCGGCAACCAGCGAAAGGTACGCGCCGTTATTTGCCCACGTTGCGACGTGTAATCCGGTGATCGTGCCATCACTCTTGAGCGCCAGCTTGCAGTGTGTCACATGGTCACGGCCCTGAGTATCCGACATGGCGGCTTCAGTGCGTGAAGACACCCATTTTACTGGACGACCTACCTTGCGCGCTGCCCATGGAACGAGCGCCTCTTCAGGGTAGGTTGGAATCTTGCTTCCGAAGCCGCCGCCCACATCTGGTGAGATGAGACGCAATTTGTGTTCTGGGACGCCGATCAGGAATGCGCTTAATACCACGCGCGTCAGGTTCGGGTTCTGACTCGTAGTCCAGACTGTCATCTCCTCTTTGGCCGACTCCCATTGCGCCACTGTCGCACGTGGTTCAATGGCGGTCGCGATCAAGCGTTGATTGATCAGGTCAAGTTCAACGACCTTATCTGCTTCTGCAAAGGCTTTGTCGCAGGCTTCCTTGTCGCCGAGCGCCCATGTATAACTGATGTTATTAGGCACATCATCATGTAACTGAGGTGCGCCAGCCTCGGTCGCCTTTTTGGCATCGATTACAGCGGGGAGTGGTTCATAATCCACTTCAATCAAATCAAGTGCATCCTGCGCAATATACGGATTCTCGGCAACCACCATGGCCACGCGGTCACCGACATGCCGCACCTTGTCTGTTTGCAAAACGCGATTTGCCGGAACTTTAATACCAGGCGGATTCCAACCACTGGGCATCATGCCAACGTCTGATGTATCTGCGCCGGTGAACACGCCTACGACACCGGGCAATGCCTTCGCTTTGGAGGTGTTGATGCTCTTGATTTTTGCATGAGCATACGGGCTGCGTTTAATGGCTAGATAGGTCATGTTCGGCAGTTTGAGGTTAGCCACGTAACTGCCCCGCCCCTGGATAAAGCGCGGATCCTCACGCCGCTTCAGGCTGGTGCCTACATATTTGGACATGTTACGCCTCCTGTGGCATGCTGTCGGCGGCATACTTTACCGCACGGACAATATTTTCGTAGCCTGTGCACCGGCAAATGTTGCCATCCAATCCATGACGGATCTCTTCATCGGTCGGGTGCGGATTATTGTTCAATAGATCCACAACCGTGATGATCATGCCGGGCGTGCAAAAACCACATTGAAGTCCGTGCTTCTCCCAAAAGGCATTCTGCACCGGGTGCAGTTTGCCGTCTGATGCCAGACCTTCAATGGTAGTGACACTGCTTCCGTCAGCCTGCACCGCCAAAACAGTACAGGACTTGACAGCGACACCATCCATCAACACAGTGCACGAGCCGCATTGACTGGTGTCGCATCCAACATTTGTGCCCGTCAACCCAAGCTCCTCGCGCAGAAAATGTGCGAGCAACAAGCGCGGCTCCACTTCCTTTGTATAAGCCGTTCCGTTGACGGTGATCGTAACCGTTTTCGCCATAACAACCTCCTCCTTCTGATTTGTGATACCGGACCTGCGGCCGGTTGAAAGCAAAAAAAAACTCCAGCCCGCCTCCACTGAATCGGCTGGGGTTATGGACTTGAGGAAATAACTGCTGTCGCTGTTTCAGGTTCGCTTTGTTGGTCTGTAGCCTCCTCTTTAACATCACGCGGCATCCCGCGTTCGTGCACATCCTGCAAAAGACCGCCATGCCCAAGCCCGACAATATCTCTGCGAGTCAACTTGTCGCCTGCCAGCAAGCGCGGCAAAATCCAATCCACGATGTTTATCTTTTTACTGCGCGCGCAACCGGGCGCGCCAACGATTGGCACATCATTGATATAAGCCAGCATAAGGAGATTTCCGGGATCAACCGGCGCACCGACCGATTCGATAGTTCCGCCCGCGCGCACCACAGCACGCGGCACGATATCCTGCGCATCCATGATCGCCGTCTCACCCGCCAGCAGGATCAGCCGGATGCCCGCCGAAAGCTGTTCCCTCAACATATCTGCCAATGCCGCTTCATCGGCCTCATCGTTCAACGCAACGAAATCCGTACGCTTAACAACAGAGCCCAGTTTTTCAATTCGCACACGCAGGGGCTCGAAGTCCGAGAGCAAGCGCGGGTGCATGGAAGTTGAACCCGACAGGATCATGCCGGCGGATCGGGACGGCAGCGCGTCAACGCGCACGATCGGCTGGCTCCCGTTTGCAATAGCCTCTGCCTTGCTGACGACTGACTCCGGCACGGCGTATGGGATGATCTTGATCGTCGCAACGATCTGTCTTGGATGAACCGGTGAATGAGTCAGCATTGTAGCCAGCGTGATGCCGTCACAATCATTGAGCTGCATCAATCGCTCCACGTCAATTCGCAATATCCCCATTTCATTTGACAATAAATTTGCGCGCCCCGATGCAACACCTGTGATATGCAATCCAACTCCGCATATTGCCTCAGCAACGCGCCGTGCGGCTGTATTCTCATCCACATCGTCAGGTTCCATTTGTGCGATATACACCGAAACACGGCCCAGCGCGCGCAAACCCTCCAAATCATCGTCGGTCAATGGTTTGCCTTTGCGCAACAGGCGCTGACCATCTGCCGCGGCGATGTTATGACCGAGGATCTTCCCTTTTGCTTCGGAGAGAGGCACAGGCTCAAACTTCATCGAAGACTCAATATGTACAATAAGGCAGCTTGCGCTACGAGGCGGCTTTCATATGCTCTGATTCGATTTTTTTACGGACCTGATCATAGAAAATACCGGCAAGTTTTTCGGACACCGGAACCATCAGCCGCGCGGCGAGGCTTGCCAATTGACCTCCAACGGTTACGTCAGCTGTCCAATGCAATAGAGTCGCGCCATCGGGTCCGTCACTGAGATCCATTTCACTCACAGCATCGGCAACACTGCCAGAGGCTGAACCATGAGCCTTTAACTTTGCATGATTGGGTTCATCGAGTTCGAGTATTTCCACTTCCCCCGAAAAGCGGGCTTTCACCGCTCCAAAACCAACTGAGACAATACCGCCATATCTTTTAAGCGGCTCAATAATTTCAATCTTCTCCACGCCAGGGACACATTGACCGATTTGTTCCGGATCGGTCATAAAATCCCAAACTTTTTTGCGCGGCGCACGTATTGTGACATTACCCTTTAATATCATCTGATTTTCCTTTCAGTGATTTGCGGGTCAATAAGCTGACGTTGATGCTCGATGGGGCGAACTGCTCAAGTTATGCTGGCCTGGGTCGCTGGATAGTTAGAGTGTAGCACAACATAATAGTGAACGTCAACGGGGAATCAAACGCGTCCTTACAGGAGCAGGTAACGGCTGCGCGCGGCGGTTCTTGAATCCAAAAAAATGGAAAACATGCGTATCCCTGTCGAAATTCGAGGGTTATGGTATGTGACATGTGCCCTTCCCTTTTTCAGGTAATCGCGCGCACCCTGAACATGCTCAGCAACTAGGAGCCTGACTGTCCAATCCTTTTTTTGTCGTCATGCACAAAACGTGCCTGGCGATTTTTATTAGGAGGTGTTATTGACACTCAATATTTTTACCTGCCCACAAATTAACAAGAGGAGAATGAAGTATGGCAAACAAAAAGAAAAACAGCAAGTCGAAAGCAAGTAGTGCAAAACCAACCCAATCAAAAAGAGGAGAAACTGCAATGGCTAAAAATGCTCCAATGGCTAAAAGTACCGTAATGGGCTATCTGCCTAACGATACACCCCCAATGGGCCAAATGATCTTGTTGGGGTTTCAACATGTGCTAACCATGTTCCCAGCCACAGCGTTCGTTGCCGCATTGTGTGGGTTCCATATAGGCACTGTGTTGACTCTCTCCGGTGTGGGAACGATTGTCGCCCTGCTGCTATCCAAATGGAGGATCGGCAAGTTTATTCCGTTGTTCTATGGCTCCAGTTTTAGTTATATTGCCGCCTATCAAACCATCGCCACACTGATGACTGGAAGCCCTCCTGCATTTGGAACGCCTCTGCCGGATGAGGTTCTTAGCACCATTCAAGCTGGTATCGTCGTTACTGGTCTCTTGAATATTCTCATCGGCTTCATCATTCGAGCGGTTGGCAAGCAAAGGATCGATATGGTTCTGCCTCCGATCGTCACCGGTTCAGTGGCCGCGATCATCGGCTTCGGTCTGGCCTTTGCAGCTTTGGGTCTGGTGGCGGCGAATTGGGGGGTTGGAATCGTTACACTGCTCGCGACGATCCTGTTCTCGGTCTATCTCCAAAGCAAGGGCTTTCTCGGTATGATCCCTGTGATCCTGGGTGCGGTCGTGGGTTATATTTTCTCGGCTATCGTTCAGCCTGGCTCAGTGAGTTTTGCTGCGGTTGCGGCCGCGCCGTTGTTCGCCGTGCCGCACTTCACCTTCCCCACATTTAGCGGGGCCCTCGTCGGCACAGCCATCTTCAGCGTCGCGGTCATGGCAATTGCCACTATACCTGAATCCACCGCCCATCTCTATCAAATCAGTTTGTATGTGGACCGTTTTGCAGAAGATGCGGGCCGCGAAAAATATCAGTTGGACGAAAACATTGGCTTCAATCTGGTTCTGGATGGTGTGGATGACACTATGAAGGGTTTGTTCGGCGCTACGGCAGGCACAAATTATGGTGAGAACAACTCGCTCATGGCCATCACCCGCAACTATTCAGGTCCTGCCCTCATCGCCGCCGGTGTGATCGCAGTGTTGCTTGGCTTCGTGGGTAAACTGGCCGGGCTCATGCAAACCGTCCCGCTGGCTGTCAGCGGCGGTTTGGCAATATACCTCTTTGGTGCCATCGGCATGCAGGGTATCGCACTAATGCAGGAGCACAAGGTCAGTATGTTCGACCCACGCAACCTGGCTGTCGGTGCGACCATTATGGTGGTTGGCATCGGCGGCAACATTGGATATCCGAACGGTCTTCTGCCAATCCCGTTCCTGCAAGGAGCTTTCCCCAGCGGTTTACCCGCAATCGCAACTGCTGCGGTGCTGGGCATTTTACTTAATGGGATCTTCCTGATCTTCAAACCACCCGAGTCGTAGAACGGATTAAGTTCAACACAAAACGGGACAGCCGATGGGCTGTCCCGTTTTTTCTCAACACAGTTTCTTATACAGCCATCTTTCTAAACCGCCAAACCGCCAGCGCAAAGAAGCCGAGCGCGTATGCCAAAAGAACCAGAGCTGGCATCCATGCAGATTCCAAGCCCAAGCCGCGGATCAAAATATTTTGATAGCCGCTCATTGCCCAGGCAGATGGCATCATCTTTCCGATCGCTGCAAACGCGCCGCCCGTTGCCTCCAATGGGAACCAGGTCCCCCCCATTGCTGAGAAGAGAAACATCGCCATGAGTGCAAATAGGATGACTTGTGAATCTTCTTTCACCAGCACACCGATCAGCAAACCCATCGACGCGATCCACAGACCGAGCGCGATGGAAATAAATAATGTGCCGAGCGGTTCACGCGCATAGTTCACACCGAGCACGAACTGTCCGAAGATCACCAACAATGCTTCCTGCATGAATACAACAACGAACATCGCGAGTATATGTCCCGCTACAATTTCCCAGGCGCGCATCGAAGTAGACATCATGCGTTGGAGTGTGCGTGTCTTGCGCTCCTGCACCAAAATTTGCCCTGATGTAACCAAGCCAAAGATCGCGAACTGCACAAGTATTCCCGGCGAGGCCTGGTTGTACGGATTATCGCCGTACCATTGCCCTTCGTCTTCCGCCACCGCCATCTCCACTTTGATCAGTGACGCGCTGTCAGCTTCGGTCCAGGCTTGGGAAGCAGAAGCAAACGTCTCGTTCAGTTCAGAAGCGTCGTTCGGCTTGCCAACGGTCTCCGCGCTCAGTCGAGCGATCTCCATCGAACTCATCAATTGCGTGACGGGAGTCCGCAACGACTGAAATAAGGATTGGCCCTGCGCGGAATTTAAATCCGCGACGAGAGTCAACTGCGCATCCGCTGCGCGGCCAGCCGACACCTGCTCGCTATATCCAACAGGCACGATCAACGCCCCAGCGACTTCGCCTTTGCGGACAGCGGCTTCCATTGCACCGGAAGTAAGTTCCACTATTCGAATCGAATCAGAGTTCGAGAGCATTTCAAAAAGTTGTCCCGATAACAAACCATCCGGGTCGTTATTCACCCATCCAAGCGGAATGCGATTATCGGATATCGCATCGTCGCCACCGCCTTTGTACGCAAACCCCATAAAGAGCGTGAAGATGATCGGCATGGCAACGAGGAATAACAGCGACCGTTTATCGCGAAAGATCTGTGAAAGGTCTTTGAGGGCAAGGTCTATGATTCTCATTTTTCATTCTCCGTAGCGGCGGGGTCTCCCCGCCCGGGGCGAGATGACCTCGCCCCTACGCAATTACGCAAAGCGCTTTCTGAACATCATTGCGCCAAAGGCAAACATCACGATACCCATTACAACAAGCACGATGAAAGGCACAAGCATTTCAATCGCTGGCTGACCTGCAAGTGAGAGCCGCCATGCTTTGAGCACCCAGCCTTGTGGTGTGAAATTACCCATCGCATTGAATGCATCCGGCAATTGGATATTGGTCGTGAACAAACCGCTGATCATGCCAAGCATTGTCAATCCGCCGCCAAAGACGGGACCAGCCTGTTTGCTGGTCTTGATGAAAGAGACCAGCAACACACCCAATCCCACCGCCGCGAACATCTGCCCAAACAAACCGAGCGCGACAGAATCGGGTTCACCCCAATTGATATTGAATATGAAGCGACCCGCGATCATCAGCACCACTCCTTGAAGAATTACAGTCAAAAAGACAGCCAGGAATTTTCCGGCGAGGATCGTTGTGCGGTTAGTGGGCGTGGTGAACATGCGCGCCAATGTTCCTTCTTCAGATTCCTCCAAAATGGACATCATGGCATACGCGCCCGTGAAAAACGAGAAGAAGATCAACTGCCCCACCATCACCAGTCCCATCATGTTCTGCGTCGAGTCGCTCGATTCACCACCTGCAGCGGGTGATGTTACAACCAACGCAGCTTTCTCTGGCGTATGGAACATCGCCCGTTGAAAATCGGTGTACCATTTTGAATATCGTTCAAACAATACGGAGATGCCAGTTGGCCCAAGTGCTTGCCCATTGGCTTCCATACGTTCGTTGACAATTTTGTATGTGATCCCACTGCCCGCGACGCCATCCAACAATGATGTGACCATATCTCGTACAACGGTTGGACCAATCGTCAATGTTGGGTCTTGTAATATCGTGATCGCTGTATCCATTTTGCCGGCAAGATATTCTTCCGTAAATGTCTTCGGAATGATGACCGCTACACCGATCTCCTGCGCGTCTACAGCGGCGCGGACCGCAGCTTCGTCCGCATAATCATTGGCGGTGATCCACGATTTCACACTGTCATCGAAGAACATACTGCGGATATTTCCTCCTAGCGGCACTTCAAGCGGCGAATCGGCAGGCATTACATCCGCGTTGACAACGCCAACTTTAATGGCAGTCATGCTCACGTCTCCGCTCGTCATACTTCCGAATGCAAAATACATCAACCCGGTGATCAGTAACGGCGCGGCAAGCGTCATCCCGATCAAAAACATATTGCGCGTTGAGCGCGTCAAATCTTTGAAGGCAATATCAATGATTTTCATATTAGTCCCTCAATGCGCGCCCGGTGAGATGCAGGAACACCGTCTCAAGATTCGGCTCCTGAATATCCACGGACGTGATACGCACATTCACTTTGGATGCGGCATCGAACAAACGCGGCAGGACACGATTAGAATCATCAACGAGAGCCGTGACCTTGCCATCAGTTGAATCAATTTTAGAAACACCTTCGGTTGCGCGCCACACTGACAAAACCTTCTCAGCTTCCGTGTTGAGCGTGACATCGATACGCGTCTGCTCGCCAACCATTTTGATCAACTCAGCATGTGTGCCATACGCGATAACCCTACCCTTGTCCATAATGGCGATATGGTTTGATAGTTCTGCGGCTTCTTCCATATAGTGTGTGGTGTAAAGTACCGTCATACCTTTTTGGTTCAGCTCTATGACATTATCCAAAATGTGACGACGCGACTGCGGATCGATGCCAACAGTTGGCTCATCCATGATAATGACCGCAGGCTTATGCAGTAAAGCCGCACCGATATTGACGCGTCGCTTCATACCGCCCGAGAACTTGCCGACGTGATCCTTCTGCCTGTCAGCCAGTCCGATGATATCGAGAACTTCATCCACACGCGACTTCAATGCCGCGCCGCGCAAGCCATACATCTTGCCCCAGAAAACCAAATTTTCGCGCGCCGAAAGATCAGGATACAAAGCAATATCCTGCGGCACTACACCAAGACTCGCCTTCGCGGCCTCCGGCTCTTTCGTCACCGAATGTCCCATAATGGACGCGTCGCCCTCCGTCGGCACCAGCAAGCCCGAGATCATCAAGATCGTTGTGCTTTTCCCCGCGCCATTCGGACCAAGCAGACTTAACACCTCACCAGCTTCTGCTTTGAACGATGCGCCCTGCACCGCTTGAAGATCGCCAAATGATTTTTTGAGATTCTTGACTTCGATTGCGTTCATGGACTCTCCTTGTTTCATTGATTCTGGAATCCATCAGCTCGCTGATGGAAACTTCAAGCGGCAGACCGCCTGACTCCAAAGTTTTAGTAAATCCTGATATTAGCTTACAACCTTTGTTCTCATTGAACCTCCACCACATGTTCAGTCTTTGCCTGTCCGCTTGGATAGCTATCTGTTTGTATCCAGTATACGGATCATCCCACTTCATCACAATTGTGCCTTTGGGAAAGTGGACACTGTCCTTTCGTACACTGTCCTTTTGAACAATGGTTACAAGTTTTATAATCAGATAGAATGTAAACACTATGCAACCGAAATCCTCCCCCAGAGTCGAACAGGATTATCGCATCTTCTTCGCCTTCATGACATTCGTGATGGTCGGAATGTATGTCTGGTCGCTTATCACGCAACCCAATCTACGGTCATCCTGGCTGGTGATCCCATTTACACTATTACTCGCTATTCACATCGTCGCACATTGGAACGTCAACCGCATTGTTCAAAACCGAAGCCGTGTCCTCTGGTACATTCTCGGTCAAAGCGCCCTGGCTTTTGTCGTCGTCAACTTATCCGGCAACATTGGCATGATCTTTGCGCTTTACATGGCATTGATCGGTGAGACCGTCGGCATTCTAGGCATCAACCGTTGGGGCATCCTTTCCGTTATCTTTTATTTGGCACTCTCACTCGCAAACTTCGTTTTGTTTGGCGCTCAGGAAGGCGCATTTTTCTGGCTGCTCACTTCTATTCCCACCGTTATTTTTGTCAGCTTGTACGTCACCCTTTACACCCGTCAGGCTGAAGCTCGTGAACGGGCGCAAACACTGGCATCCGAACTCGAAACAGCCAATCAACAATTAACCGAATATGCCGCACGCGTGGAAGACCTCACCATCGCGGCAGAACGTCAACGCATGGCGCGTGAATTGCACGATACACTTTCGCAGGGGCTCGCCGGACTCATCCTGCAACTCGAAGCCGCCGATGCACATCTCACCAACAACCGTCACGAGAAGGCTCAGTCCATAGTCGGCAACGCCATGGGGCAAGCCCGCGCAACTCTCGCCGATGCGCGCCGCGCCATCGATGATCTTCGTCAATCTTCTTTGGATGATCTGGACTCTGCCCTACGCCTCGAGATTTCCCGCTTCACGAACGCCACCGGCATCCCGATCCTTTTCCACTCGGATCAGACTCCGCCGTTACCTGATCCCGTTAAAGAGACCCTGGTCCGCGCTGTGGCAGAAGCGCTCACCAATGTTGCGAATCATGCGCAGGCGCAGAACGTGGCAGTGGATATCCGGATGAAAGACAAAAGCATATCGGTCACGATTCAGGACGATGGCCAGGGTTTTGACGCGTCCGCCATTCCATCCGGTCATTATGGCTTGTTGGGAATCCGTGAAAGAGTCAAAATGTTGAACGGCGATCTTGAAATCCAAAGCAACAACGGCACGATCTTAAAAATTGAAATTCCAATTCGCGCTGAGCGGAGCACCAGTGCAGTCGAAGCGCCCCTATGATCAAAATTCTCATTGCCGACGATCATCTTATTATTCGTCAGGGCTTGCGGTTGATTCTCGAAACCGAGAATGACTTCGAACTCGTAGGTGAAGCCTCTGACGGCGCAGAGGCAATCAGCCTCTGCAAAAAGCTCAAACCTGATGTTGTGCTGATGGACCTACGCATGCCGAACATGGATGGTTTGACCGCCATCGAAAAGCTGCGGGTGGAACAACCGAATATCGCAGTCGTGATCCTGACTACCTTCAACGAAGATGAACTCATGTTGCGCGGACTTCAAGCCGGAGCACATGGGTATTTATTGAAAGATACCGACCGCAACACATTATTCAATACCATCCGTGCCGCGGCACGCGGCGAAACATTACTTAAACCTGAGATCATGGCGCGTGTACTATCAGGGGCGAATATGCCCGCGACTGAATCAAAATCATCCAAGCCCCTAAACCTGACCGACCGTGAACTCGAAGTGCTCAAAGCCGTGGCGCACGGCGAGCGCAGTAAAGAGATCGCCATCCAACTCAGCATCTCCGAGCGGACGGTCAAGGCACATCTCGCCAGCATCTACAATAAACTGGGAGTCGATTCGCGCGCCGCCGCGATCGCGGTAGCCGCGCAAAAAGGATTGTTGGGGAAATAATCAGATTATGTAAATTTTGTTGTTCTGTTCTATTGATTTTTCGTGATTCTTGTTTTATTTTTCGGGAATACCTGCAACACCAAACGCCAGAGGCTTGAACGTTATAATTGTTTAACTTAATCGTGCCAGGCGCACAAATTTCGGAGACAATAGCCATGCATTTGCGTTTATTAACACTTTCAATTCGATCAGTCTATCTCGCTCTGATGGTACTGCTTACTGCCGCTTGTGCAGTTGAAGTCACCCCGGCGATTCCCACCTCGACCCCCACCCCTGTTCCCACTCCCACACGGACTCCTGAACCTGAGGTGGATGCTTTTACCATGAACCAGCGACTCGCACGCAGTGTAAACCTGGGCAATGCCCTGGAAGCGCCTAACGAAGGCGAATGGGGTGTCACACTAAAAGAAGAATTCTTTCAAGTGATTCACCAAAAGGGCTTTACAGCTGTGCGCCTGCCAGTGCGTTGGAGCACCCACGCTTTGAAAGAAGCGCCCTACACCATCGACCCGGAATTTTTCAAACGAGTGGATTGGGCAGTCGAACAGGCTTTCGCGAACAATCTGGCAATCGTGGTTAACATGCATCATTATGAAGAGATGGCGCTCGATCCGACAGGGCATCAGGCCCGTTACATCGCCATATGGGAACAAATTGCTGAGCATTATCAGTCGTATCCTAATGCGCTATTGTTTGAACCAATCAATGAGCCCAATGGATTATTGAACGCCAAACATTGGAACGATCTTATCGCTGTCGTTTTACCGGTGATCCGTACCACCAACCCCACGCGCAACATTGTCATCGGACCAGCCGAATGGAACGGTGTGCGAGCGTTGGATGAGTTGACTCTGCCCCCTGATGATAGACATATCATCGTTACCTTTCATTACTACAATCCCTTCCAGTTCACCCATCAAGGCGCTGAGTGGGTACAGGGAGCTGAAAGCTGGCTTGGAACCGAATGGAAAGGTTCCAGCGCGGAAAAGCAAGTGTTGCAATATGACTTTAAACAGGTGGAGCAATGGGCTACAGATAGTCAGCGTCCCATTTTCATGGGCGAGTTCGGCGCATATAGCAAAGCAGATATGAACTCGCGCGTGCGTTGGACGGCTTTTATGGCACGCGAGGCTGAAGCCAGAAACTTTAGCTGGAGTTACTGGGAATTCTGCTCCGGTTTTGGTTTGTACGATCTAACAACCAGCAAGTGGCGCGAAGAATTAGTGCAGGCTTTGCTTCCACCTCAGTGAAACATCCAATTTTATTCCCCGCAGGACATATACGATATCCTGCGGGGAATTTATTTTGGCGAGAAATTAATACATCTGATTAGGGTGTCCAGATCGTCCCATCGGGCCAACGGCTTTGAGTCCACTCAATTGGCGGAATGCTGATCGGATATTTTGCTGCTTTCTTTTCATCGATATCAATACCGAGGCCAGGCTTATCATTTGGCCACAAATATCCATTGTGCAATTCGGGAATACCAGGAAAAACTTCTTTGAGTGGCTCACCAAAATAGATCATCTCCTGAATTCCAAAATTATGACATGCCAGATCCAGATGCAGATTGGCGGCGTGACCAACAGGCGACGTATCGCCCGGTCCATGCCAGGCAGTTCGCACACCAAATGCTTCACACAAAGCAGCAAGTTTTCGTGCAGGGGTAATCCCGCCAAGCTGGGAAATGTGCGAGCGGATGAAATCAATCAATTGTTCAGCGATCAGCATCCGCCATTCCAACGGATTGTTATGCAATTCGCCCATCGCGATCGGTATGGCAGATTGACCACGCAGACGGCGGAACCATTCGATCTGATCAGGTGCGAGCGGGTCTTCGAGGAAGAATAAACGATACGGTTCCAAAGCCTTCGCCATACGAATGGCATCAATGGGTGTCAGTCTTTCATGAATATCATGCAACAAAAATAGGTCGTAGCCAATTTTGCTGCGAACATATTCAAACAACGGCGGGATGGAACGCGCATACCAATCCGGGTCGTAAAACGCACCGGGGAAACTGCTCTGAATATTATCCATGGTCTTCATGCGATGTGTAGCTTGCGGAGCTTTTTTACCGGGCCGCGTGTTCTTCTTGTTCAGGTCTTTCACGCGTCCGCCGTAACCACCCATTTGCAAACGGACTGCCAGCGCGCCCTCCGCTTGATATTTAAGAACGTTATCCAGCACTTCCTTCGGCTCGCGTCCATCGGCATGACGGTAAACCATTGCGGCATCGCGGCACTTCCCGCCCAGCAGATCATAGACAGGCATGTTCGCGACCTTGCCTTTGATATCCCATAGCGCCTGATCCACGCCGCTGATGGCGTTATTCAGTACGGGTCCGTTACGCCAATAGGAGTTGACATACATCACATGCCACAAGTCTTCAATATTTGCCGGGTCACGCCCTTTCAATAAGGGAGCAAGATACTCCTCCACTGCTTTTGCCACCAGAGTCGGGCGTTGGGTAAATGTGGCACAACCAACCCCATAAAGACCGGGCTGGTCAGTCTCAACTTTTACGATGACGAGGGCAATACCATCCGGTGCAGTAAGAATAGGTTTTACATTTGTTATTTTCACGGGTTTATCCTCATTTATTTTTGATATTACGACAACTTATTTCCTGAAAGTTTTATTGCGCTGTCCAACCGCCATCCACCAGCAACACGGTCCCATTGACCATGCCGCCCGTGGGTGAAGCCAGATAAATGACTGCCGCGGCCACATCGGTAATGGTACCTACATGCCCAATTGGAAGACGATCCAACACGCTTTTTAGATATAGCGGCTCGTCCAAACGTTCAGCAGTGCCCGGGGTATAAATGAAGGTAGGCGCAACTGCGTTCACCGTCACACCGCGTGCCGACCATTCCAGTGCCAGAACTTTGGTTAACAGATTCACGCCACCTTTTGTTGCACAGTAGACCGCATGTTCGCGGATGCCCACTTCACCCGCCTGTGAACTCATGTTGATGATGCGTCCATACTTTTGTTCGAGCATCGCGCGCCCGGCCGCCTGACAGCAAAAAAATAATCCTTTCAGGTTGACATCCATCAACTCGTCCCAATCGGCTTCGGTAACTTCTGTAGCGGGATGATTCGCGCCGAGACCCGCATTATTCACTTGAATATCCAGCCTGCCGAAATCCTTTTGGATGGAAGCCACAACGGAACCTATTTGTTTAATATCGGTTACATCCAAAGCATACGCTTTCGCTTCACCTCCACTGATACGTATCTCACTACACAAATTTTCCATGGCTGCCAGATTGCGGGCACAGACTGCCACTTTGGCTCCCGCGCCTGCCAATAGTTTTGATAGTCCATAACCAATGCCCTGACTTGCCCCGGTTACCATCGCCACCTGACCTTGAAGATTAAAATCGGGTTGATTCAGTTCCATGTTTGACCTTTGTATATTGTCGTAAGGAGTGGTTAACGATGATTTTAAAAATTGATGCAAGGCAACGGTTCATTCATCATTCCAATCTCTTTTCAATCGTTTTCCAAAAGTTCAAGAACCGTTCCCAATTGGGCAACGCCGTCAAGATATGCGTAACGCCCGCCGGTATATTCGCCGCGCTGTAGCAGTGGTATGCCTTTTGAATCCAGATACGCAACTTTTTCCTGCATGCCTTCGATCACGAACGCGATGTGATGCAAACTATCACCGTGTCCATCGAGTTGATCCTTCCATGTGCTGGGGCCATCAATGGGCTCGATCAACTCCACATCCAACTGTCCCATGTGAAAGAAGGCGAGTTTGGCGCGCGCAATGGTTGGCTTGCCGTTGTATTCAGTCTGTGCCTTATCCACTGTATCGGTGATGATGATATCGGGCATAGGTAAGCCGAGAATTTCAGACCAGGCGCGCGCTTTGGTTTCGATATCACGTACAATGATCCCAACCTGAGTGACGATATTATTTCCGAGTGTTGGCTCTGTCATTCGATATCTCCTTGTATTTTCCGAGAGTGGCAACAGCATGGGCTAGGAAAACCAACCCTTCACCACTGAGTCACGGAGACACAGAGATTCTTTAAAGGTTTTCTCCGTGCTTCAGTGTCTCCGTGGTAAAAAAACTGGTCAAACCCACAGAGTTGACCACTCACATTTTCCTAGGACCACAAGCGGTCCCAACTTCGTTCGGTATCCCATTGTGGAGTTGGTTCAAAGAATCCACGGTCTGCGGGAATGAGATGTTCTTTTACGGCATCTTCATTTAACGTGAAGCCAAGACCGGGCGCGTCAGGAACGTTAATATATCCATTCTGGATGATCGGCTTTGATACACCATCAATGAAGTCACCCCAGAACGGCACATCGTTGAAGTGATGTTCGAGCGCGATGAAGTTTTCAGTTGCCGCGGCACAATGCACAGACGCCATGGTACTAATCGGCGTACCCGCCATATGAAGCGCCATGCTCACACCATACTCCTGTGCGAGATCGCCGATCTTTTTGGTTTCGAGAATACCGCCGCTGGTAGCAAGGTCAGGGTGAATCACATTAACTGCGTGTGCCTGAAGTAAAGGCAGGAAACCCTCTTTCAAATAAATGTCCTCGCCCGTGCAAACGGGAGTCTTGAGAGCGCGTTCCATTTGCACCCACTGTTCGGTAAATTGCCACGGCACCATATCCTCAAGCCACGCGAGGTTATACGGTTCCAAGGCTTCGCCTAAACGAATGCAGTCATCCACGCCAATGTGACCGAAGTGATCGGCGGCAATCGGCACTTCATAACCCACCACGGCGCGCACCTGTTCCACATATTCACACAACATCTGAATCCCTTTTGGCGTCAGGCGCACATGTGTATAAGGGTGTTGAATATTTTTGATATCAAGCATTCGGTCAAGTTCGGTACCGTCTTCCGTTTTCAAGAATCCCGCTGGATAGGTGAGCGCATCTTTCACACCGATGAGAGGTTGAATGCCGACGTCCATCTTGAGCATGGTGAAACCACGCGCCAAACGGTCTTTGAGTTTATGCCCCATCGCTTCGCCGGTCGGTTCGTTGGGCGTATCGCAATACATGCGGATGGCATCGCGGAATTTTCCACCCGCAAGCACATACGCAGGAACGCCGTAAGCCTTACCCGCCAGATCCATCAACGCCATCTCGATGCCGCATACACCTCCGCCTTGCCTGGCATGATGACCGAATTGTTTTATCTTGCGAAAGACCTTATCCACATTACATGGATTCTCACCCAGCAGGCGACTCTTAAGCATCAATGCGTACGTTTTGCTCGCGCCATCGCGCACCTCCCCGTAGCCGCTCAAGCCTTGATTGGTATCAATGCGGATGATGGGAAACCGCCACCCTGCCCAGCCGACGGTTGCCGCGCGTATATCTGTGATCTGTAACTCACTGGGACGTGAATGTTGATTAACGTGATCCTCAGGCCGCGCGTTCATTTGTTATTTGCCTTTCTCCATGTTGCAAAATCCGCTTCAATATCTTCGCGCCACGGGGAGACGTCGATCTCGCCACTGGTGTATTTACCTTCGCTCAAACGCATCTTCCCAAACTCATCGCGTACACGAATGGCCTCACTTACTTCAACGACTTCCTGAACCAGATGCGGAGGGATGAAAATGACTCCGGTATTGGTACCCAGCACCACGTCACCGGGAAGAACCGTCACGCCCCCAATGCGGATGGGCACGTTAATGCCCTCCAAAGTTTCGTCCGCGATCGCGGTCGGATGAACATCTCGCATGAAAAAATTTACATCGGTCAGCGTGACAAGCCCCGGCAAGTCACGGATCGCACCATCCACCACAAGACCCGCGCGCGTGCGTGTACGTACAGCCGTGCCGAGGTTATCACCCACGATGGTGCCGTTCTCGATTTTGCCGCGCAGGTCAACAACCATGACATCGTGAAGTTGCAAAGATTCGATGATCCACGAATTTTGTCCGCCGATCTTGCCGCGACCTTCAGACGTACCCGCTTGTTGAATGGCATCGTGATAATCAGGACGATGCGGCAGAAACGAAGCAGTTAATGCGCGCCCAACCAGCACGACACCCGGATGAGTTTGCATGAACCCGCCCACGAATTGTTGATGAAAGCCATGGTTTTTCAAAACAGCCCAGGCTTCCTCGGTGTTCACCAATTTCATACGTTCCAATAGATCTTCGGGGACACGCGGGCGACCATCATCAAAACGATCATAAGGGTTTAGTTTGGTCAGGTGGATCAAATCTTCTTTAGAGGGTTGAATATGCATTGTGGTTTCTCCAATTCGTTGTTTTATTGCGACCACGATGTTGGCTGACGATCCCAACGATGCGTGCGCAGTTTTTGAATCAAATCAGGTGATAAGCCACCCGCGTCACTGGTGGCGATGTTCATTTCTGCGTTCTTGAGTTTGCGCATTCCCGGGATAATTGTGCTGACATCGGGATTAGCCAGAATGAAACGTAACGCCATTTCAGGCATCGTCATACCCGCTGGTATCGCGGGGCGCAACGCCTCAGCCCGTTCGACACTGGCTTTGAGATTTTCCGGCACGAAATAACTATTGCGCCAATCGCCTTGAGGCCATTGACTATCGACGGTCAGGGTTCCAGTTAAGGTACCTTCATCAAATGGCACACGGGCAATGACCGCAATATTCAACTCACGGCAAACAGGAAATAATTCATCTTCAGGATTCTGGTCAAAGATGTTGTAAATGACCTGAACAGCATCCAGCGCGCCCGTACGCAGCGCTCGAATCGCATTCGCAGGTTCCCAGCGGTCAATACTGATTCCTGTTGCAACAATTAATTCCTCGCGTTTAAGATCATCCAACGCGCGTTGCCAGCGTTCATCTTCCGCCCAGGTATCATCCCAGGTATGGAACTGGATCAAGTCCATTTGACTCAAACCCAAATTTTTCAAACTCCTCTCCACATATTTCCGAATATGCTTGGGTGGATAGCAATCGTCGAGCGAGTATTCCGGTTCGGCGGGCCATTTGAAATTCTTTGGCGGAATTTTGCTGGCGACATATAATTTTTTATCCGGATGAGCGCGCACGAGTTGACCCAAAAGTTGTTCGCTATGCCCCTCCCCGTAGCCCCAGGCCGTATCGAAGAAATTACAGCCGAGTTCGACCGCACGATGCAGGGATTTCAGAGACTCTTCATCATCCGAGCCAGTCCACCCTCCCAGACCCCACATGCCATAACCAATATCGCTGACCTTCCAACCGGTTCTTCCAAATGTTCGATATTGCATTTACTGTCTCCTTGGATATGTCATTGCGAGGAGGGCTTTAGCCCGACGACACTTGCACCTGGCGCAAGTGCAGGTGAGCAATCTCCAACTCAATGAGGAGATTGCTTCGGGCGAAGAACAAGAACGCCCTCGCAAAGACATGACACTATTGATCGTGTTTCCAGCCAAGCAAACGCTCCGCCTTGCTGGAATTAAAAAAACTTTTGTTGCCGCTTAAATCGCCGCGCACGGGCACATCCGGGAAATATTTTTCCTTTAGTTCAAGTGAGGGTATATCGGTGATAGTATCAGGTGCGGCAATATAAAACGCCTCATGCCCACTGAAGTCGGCGGTAAGCGCGAGCAGACAGGCGCGCGCCGCGGCATCGAAACGGGTATACGCCCACAAATTTTTTGCCACGGCCTCAGTCTGACTATAGCCTCTCGCCGCTACCGCAGTGGCGCGTTCGGGAACGACCCAATGAAAGCGCATACTTGAAATCACCATATTCTCATAACGCCGCGCAAACGAGTTACCTTGTTCCTCACAGATCCATTTGGACAGGCTGTATGGATCTTCGTTGTACGTGGGATGTTCCTCATCCAGTGGAAAATAATCGAAGCGCGGCCAGCGGCTGTAAGCGAGACCGGTTGCATTGACGCTGGAAGCCTGACACACGCGAGTGATACCCACTTCAACCGCGGCGCGCAAAGCGTTGTAACTGCCCACCACATTGTTATTGTGCACGACATGGTCGGGATGACTGCCGGGCGCGGGAATAGCCGCCATATGCACCAAAGCATCACAACCGCGTATGGCATTCTCAAATGCGGCGTAATCCGTAATATCTGCTTGAACAAAAGTGAGATTGGGCTGAGGCTCCTGATTCGTCGGATTCACACGATCAATGCTGACGACGCTATCGCCTCGCTTCAGCGCCATGCCGATCACTGCTCCGCCGACGCGGCCGCTCCCACCCGTAACTGCGAGTTTCATATCCTAACCTGCCTCCGCATAGACGGCTTGCCGCAAACCGCGAATATATCCAATCGCATACAACCGTCCAAATGATGAATAACCTGCATTCTCGTTGCTGTCACCCTCAACAGTTGGCACATGATCTGGGCGTAAAACGCCTTCAAATTTGATATCCTTATAGGCTTGCATACAAGCCAGCATATCGGTCTGCCCTTCGTCATGCCAGGTCTCTTCAAATTTTTCCGGTGTGCCACGCACGTCACGGAAGTGGATGAAAAATATTTTGTTCTGCCTGCCAAAATTACGGATCACCCCGGGGAGATCATTGGTCATCAATGTGAAATTACCCTGACACATCGTTATGCCATTCATCGGGCTGGGGACAAGATCCAGCAAGCGCTGGTAATTCTCAACACTCCGCATGATGCGCCCCACCCCACGGATCGGTGACAGAGGCGGATCATCAGGATGCATGGCAAGTTTCACATTCCACTTCTCCGCCACTGGCAACACTTTCTTGAGAAAATATTCGAGCGTCTCCCAAAGTTTCTCCTCACTAAGAGGTCCGTTCTCAGTTGGCGGTGCATCCTTCATCAGAGAATTATCATAGCTCGTGACCACTGAACCACCGCGCGATGTGGTGCTGGTACTGGTCCGCATCCAATTGAAGTCCGTCATCCATTCATAACACCAGACCGGGATGCCCAGGCGTCCCATGTTTTCGATCAGCGTGCAAACTGTGGCGATCTCTTCATCGCCGCCCGGTAAGCCGCGCTTTGCGTTATTTAAAGGCGGACGGGATTCAATAACAGCCAGATTAAACCCCGCGCTCTCATAACGCTGTTTCATGCGTACGAGCGGCAAATAATCCCACGGCGCATCGGTCCCATTGAAGGGCTCGTTGAACGGCAAGCCGCCAACAGCCCAATCCACGCCCGCCTGTTTGGAAAGTTTCCATAAGGGTGAGGGTGTGGGTGGTAAAAACTCTGCAATTTGAATCATAGTTTTGTTACTCCTTGTTTGAGTTAATCTCTTGCAAGAATAAATAATTGCTTAGCCACAGAGTTCACAGAGACTATTGAGAAAACTCTTTTCTCTGTCGTCTCCGTGGCAAAAAGACTTTTGCAAGAGGTGTAGTTAACCTTTTAGAATGGTTTCAATGGTTTGAAATTCTTCATTCGTAAACGATATATTATTCAGCATACCAACGGCATCATCAATTTGGGCAACACGGCTCGCGCCGATCAACACCGAGGTCACGGTGTTGAAGCGCAGAACCCAGGCAAGCGCCATCTGGGCAAGTGTTTGCTTGCGCGCAACTGCCATGTCATTCAAACGTTTTACTTTGGCGAGTTTGTCATCTGTGATATTTGTTGGCTTCAAGAATGCATGCGGCTTGGAAGCGCGTGAGCCTTCAGGTATGCCTTTGAGATATTTATCGGTCAACAAACCCTGAGCCAGCGGCGAGAAAGGGATACAACCAATGCCTTCCTCTTCCAATACATTGAGCAGACCATCTTCGATCCAACGATTGAACATACTATAGGATGGCTGATGGATCAGGCAGGGTGTACCAAACGACTTCAAAATTTGTGCGGCTTGCCGCGTCTGCTCCGGCTTATAGTTGGAGAGACCCACATATAACGCGCGTCCGCTGCGGACGATATAATCAAGCGCACCCATGGTTTCTTCGAGTGGCGTATCCGTATCAGGGCGATGATGATAGAAGATATCCACATAATCCAGCCCCATGCGTTTGAGGCTTTGATCCAAACTGGAGACTAAATATTTTCTTGAACCCCATTCGCCGTACGGACCGGGCCACATGTAGTAGCCCGCTTTCGATGAAACAATTAATTCATCGCGATACGGTTTCAGGTCATCTCTCAGAATCTGCCCAAACGTTTCTTCGGCTGAACCAGCGGGCGGACCATAATTATTTGCGAGATCAAAATGAGTAATGCCTACATCAAACGCGCGGCGCACCATGGCGCGGCTGTCTTCATAGACATCCACGCCGCCAAAGTTGTGCCAAAGCCCCAGTGAAACGGCGGACAGTTTAAGTCCGCTTTTTCCAGAGCGGTTGTAACTCATTGTGTTGTAACGAGTATCATCAGGTGCATAGTTCATATTTTATATTTCTCCCAATAAGCTACAAACGGACCAGCCCATTGTTCCAACGCTAGAGTTTTATCTTCGGGAAGTCCACCCGCATGGCCCTGCCAAAAAGACCAAATAATCAGGCTATCATAGAGCATATACAGTTGTTGGCGTTCGGCAAAGCCCGGCTGGAGGACTTTGTTGTTCAAATAAAATTGCACAAATTCATCTGCCAGTTCTGAAGTTTCTCGCAAATATGATCCAACCTGTCTTGCCAGGTCAGCTTCACCATCCCCAAAGTGAGCGGTCATAAGATCAAACACGCCACTCACCTGCCATCCAGTTTCATCTTGTGTCACCACCACATTGGGTTCTTTGTAATCTTCCAACACAAGACAGGGCTGATAGGGAGTCAGACAGGCATGTGCTGTGCGTTCGATAATATTTTCAACCCAGGCCGCATCAGATGCGCTCGTGTTCTCGTTATAGCTTTGCGCCTGTGTGATCAGTTCGCGAATGCGCTGCACAATCCAACTGCGATAATCCTGTGACATAGGCTCGATCATCTGAGTCGCAGTATTATAGCGACCTGAAAACTCCCAAGTAAGCGTTTGAATTTCGATGAGCGTGGCAGCCAGAGCGCGCGCTACTCCGCGCCGTTCATCCATTGAAAGGCGAGCCACGACTTGAGAGTCTGCTAATTGCAGACCGGGCATTTTGGGCATGATCACAAAGCCCCAACCAAAGATCTCCGGCGAAGAGTTGAGAAGATAAGGATAAGGAACCGGAACACGCGTCTTCACATGCAGTTGTTCAGTGAAAAACTTCTCGGTGGGAAATTGCCAGTCATAATGCGGAACGCCGCGCAAAACAAATTCACCTGCAGTACTTGTAACAAACAGGTTTTGCCCAAAGAGACCAAACGGTATTGGCTCTGCGCTGAGAAATTCGCCCAAATCAAAATAACTCAGAGCAGCCTGCAATTGCTCGTCTGAAATATTTCCGAGACGTTGGGAGTATTCGCGAAGGGTCATAGTTGATTCATTAAACATCTTGCATCACGGCGTTGCGGCCGCCATCGATCAAAATAGTATTGCCCGAAATGTTCCCAGCCAGCGGACTGCACAGGAAGGC